>ERZ650307.646-NODE-646-length-19855-cov-8.963182_pt1 | contig 19855 bp, 23 predicted proteins | sample MGYA00376243_ERZ650307 | MGnify/ENA primary metagenome ERZ650307 (study PRJEB26733, sample SAMN07839242) | wastewater metagenome | biome: urban; feature: artificial channel; material: waste water | place: USA: North Carolina | collected 2016-03-31 ... | reverse complement strand
CTCGTTTGCCAGCGTGTTTGTTTACCCCGAAGTCGATGACTCTATCGACATCGACATCAACCCTGCCGACCTGCGCATTGATACCTACCGTGCTTCTGGGGCGGGGGGGCAGCACATTAACAAAACCGATTCAGCGGTGCGGATTACCCACTTGCCGACCAATATCGTGGTGCAGTGCCAAAACGACCGCTCGCAGCACAAGAACCGCGCCGAAGCGATGAGTATGCTCAAAGCCCGTCTCTACGAGCTGGAGCTGCGCAAGCGCAACGAAGAGAAGCAAGCCCTCGAAGACAGCAAAACCGATGTGGGCTGGGGGCATCAAATCCGCTCGTATGTGTTCGACCAATCGCGCGTCAAAGACCTTCGCACCAATGTGGAAGTCGGCAACGTCAAAGGGGTGATGGATGGCGACCTTGATATTTTTATCGAAGCTAGCCTGAAACAAGGCGTGTAAACCCGCCTCCTGCCCCTCTCTCCCCCTCAATTGTTAGCGTAAGGATTCATGGCTATGACCGAACAAAACCAAACCACTGAACAGCCCGCACAAGACGAAAACCAAATCATGGCAGAGCGTCGCCAAAAGCTGGCGTTGATGCGCCAAGCCGGCGTGGCTTTTCCGAATGACTTTGTCCGCGACGATTTTTCGGCGGATTTGCACAGCCGCTACGACGGCCTAGACAAGCCTCAGCTCGAAGCCGAAGCCATTACTGTCAGCGTGGCCGGCCGGATGATGCTGAAACGGGTGATGGGCAAAGCCAGCTTTGCCACCGTGCAAGACGGCACAGGGCGCATCCAGTTTTACATTAGCCGCGACAATATCGGTGAAGCCACCTACGCCGCGTTTAAGACGTGGGACATGGGCGACATTATTGGGGCACGGGGCACGCTGATGAAAACCAATACCGGCGAGCTGTCGGTGCTGGTCAGCGAGCTGCGTTTGCTGACCAAGTCCCTGCGCCCGCTGCCGGACAAATTCCACGGCCTCGCCGACCAAGAACAAGTCTACCGTCAGCGGTATGTGGATTTGATTAGCAATGACCTGTCCCGCAGCACGTTTATTAAGCGTTCCAAAATTGTGCAAACCATCCGTGAAGTGATGGTGGAGCAGCGTTACCTTGAAGTCGAAACCCCGATGATGCACGCCATCCCTGGCGGCGCAACGGCCAAACCGTTTGTCACCCACCATAACGCCCTCGACATGCCGCTGTTCCTGCGCGTCGCGCCCGAGCTATATCTGAAGCGGCTGGTGGTCGGTGGCTTGGAGCGGGTATTCGAAATCAACCGCAATTTCCGCAACGAAGGGATGAGCACCCGCCATAACCCTGAGTTCACCATGATTGAGTTCTACGAAGCGTATAGCGGCTACGAACGCATGATGGAAATGACCGAGACGCTGATTCGCCGCTGTGCAGAAGCCGCGTGCGGCACCACGGTGGTGAGCTACAACGGGCGTGAAGTTGACCTCAGCAAGCCGTTTGACCGCTTCACCATTACCCAAGCCATCCAGCACCACAACCCTGAATACACCGATGCCCAATTGGCCGATGCGGCGTGGGTGACGGCGGAAATCAAAAAGCTGGGCGAAAAGCTACCGCCTGCCCCAGGGTTGGGCAGCTTGCAGCTGGCCTTGTTTGAAGCCTGTGCTGAAAGCAAGCTGTGGAATCCCACGTTTATCATCGACTACCCCGTGGAAGTCTCGCCGCTGGCGCGAAGCTCGGATGCCGACCCCGCCATCACTGAGCGGTTCGAGCTGTTTATTGTCGGGCGCGAGCACGCCAACGGTTATTCGGAGCTGAACGACCCCGAAATCCAATCTGCCCGCTTTATGGCACAAGTCGCCCAGAAAGATGCGGGCGATGATGAGGCGATGCACTACGATGCCGACTATATCCGCGCCATGGAATACGGCCTGCCCCCCACCGGCGGCTGCGGCATTGGCATTGACCGCTTGGTGATGCTGCTGACCGATAGCCCGTCGATTCGGGATGTGATTCTGTTCCCGCAGATGCGCCGCGAGTAAGCCGCAGCCGCCCTCCTCGGCAGACAAAAACACCCCCGCCTTCTAGCGCAAGGCGGGGGTGTTTTGTGTGGTGAATCGCTTTGGGAGGGCTCAATACCTAAACCCTAATCCGCCACATGCTGCGCGACAAAAGCCTTGATGGCCGCCACATCGGCGGGCATGACTTCAAACCGCTGTGGCAGGCTTTCGATATTCTCGTAGCCCGCAGGGCGGGGTGGGTCACGGTCGAGGGCTTCGCGGATGGTGGCTTCAAACTTGGCGGGCAAGGCCGTTTCCAAGCAAATCAGCGGCACGCCGACTTCGCGGTGTGCCAAGCCCACTTTCAGCCCGTCGGCGGTGTGGGTATCCACCATCACACCATACTGCTCAAAAGCGAGGCGGATGGTGGCCAAGCGGTCGGCGTGGGTGCTTTTGCCGGAGACAAAGCCAAATTCGCTGGCGATTTTCGGGAAGAGCGGGGAGGCGGACAGGTCGAACAGCCCTTGCTCGTCCACGGCCTGCCACAAGCTGCGGACTTGCGCGGCATCACGTCCCACCAAGTCAAAAATAAACCGCTCAAAGTTGGACGCTTTGGAAATGTCCATCGAGGGGCTGGAGGTTTGCCATGTTTCAGCGGTGCCGCGCACTTTGTAGCGACCGGTGCGGAAGAACTCGTCCAGCACGTCGTTTTCGTTGGTGGCCACAATCAGCTTTTTAATCGGCAAGCCCATCATACGGGCAATGTGGCCGGCGCAGACGTTGCCAAAATTGCCGGAGGGCACGCTAAAGCTGACCTGTTGGGTGTTGTCGGTGGTGGCGGCAAAATAGCCCTTAAAGTAATACACCACTTGCGCCACAACCCGTGCCCAGTTAATCGAATTGACCGTGCCAATGCGGTATTTCGCCTTAAACGCGTGGTCGTTCGAGACGGCTTTAACGATGTCTTGGCAGTCATCAAACACACCATGCACCGCCAAATTAAAAATATTGGGGTCTTGCAGGCTGAACATTTGCGCGGTTTGGAACGGGCTCATTTTGGCGTGGGGCGACAGCATAAACACACGGACACCGGCTTTGCCGCGCATCGCATATTCGGCTGCCGAGCCGGTATCGCCCGAGGTCGCACCCAGAATATTCAGCGTGTCGCCATTTTTGGCGAGGGCGTATTCAAACAAATTGCCCAGCAACTGCATGGCCATGTCTTTAAACGCCAACGTAGGACCGTTGGACAATTCCAAGATAAACACGCCGTCTTCCAGCTTTTTCAGCGGGGTGATGTCATCACTGCCATAGGTCGCACGGGTGTAGGTCTTGTTGATAATGGCTTGCAGGTCGGCTGCGGGGATGTCGTCGGCAAAGCGGCGAATAATCGCAAAGGCCAGCTCGGCGTAATTCATGCCACGCATGGCGGTCAACTCGGCAGGGCTAATCTGGGGATAGCTTTCGCACATCGCCAAGCCGCCGTCGGGCGCAAGCCCTGCCAGCAAAATGTCAGAGAACGTGGCAGGGGTCATGCCCCCGCGCGTGCTGATGTATTTCATGTTTTTGACTCGGTAAGGGGGCGCGATAACGCGGGGCAATCGGGGGGCTGAAGACACGCCCCGATTGCCCCGCGTTCGCTAGAACGTAAACAGGTTCTTAGGGCAATTAGCTGTTCAGGGCTTCCATCCGCAGACGGGTGACGGCACCGGTCACGCTGTCCAAGGCTTCGATTTGGGCGATGGCGGCATTGACGCGCTTTTCAACCACGCTATGGGTCAGCAGCACAATTTCGGCCTCGGCTTCGCGCTCGCTGCCCTTTTGAATCAGGGCTTCGATGGAAATGCCTTCACGCGCCAAAATCTGGGTCAGTTCAGCCAGTACACCCGCACGGTCAATCACGTTGACGCGCAGGTAGTAGGAGCTAACCACTTCATCAATCGGCAGAATGCGCAAATCGGCGAGCTGGTCGGGCTGGAAGGCCAGATGCGGCACGCGGTGCTCGGGGTCAGCGGTGGCCAAACGCGCCACGTCGATAATGTCGGCCACTACGGCAGAAGCGGTCGGCAAACTGCCTGCCCCTGCGCCGTAGTACATGGTCGCGCCGACGGCATCGCCCTTCACCATCACCGCGTTCATCACGCCGTTGACGTTGGCAATCAGACGCGCTTCAGGAATCAGGGTGGGGTGAACGCGCAGCTCTACGCCTTCTGCGGTGCGGCGGGTAATGCCCAGCAGCTTGATGCGATAGCCCAGCTCTTCGGCGTAGCGAATATCACGGGCGGTCAGCTTGCTGATACCTTCGAGGTAGGCCTTGTCAAACCGCATGGGGATGCCGTAGGCAATGGCCGCCATGATGGTCAGCTTGTGTGCGGCATCGTGGCCTTCGATGTCGAAGGTGGGGTCGGCTTCGGCGTAGCCCAAGCGTTGGGCTTCGGCCAGCACATCGGCAAAGGCCGAGCCTTTTTCGCGCATTTCGGTCAGGATAAAGTTGGAGGTGCCGTTGATAATGCCGGCAATCCATTCGATGCGGTTGGCAGACAAGCCTTCACGCAGGGCTTTGATGATGGGAATCCCACCCGCCACAGCGGCTTCAAAAGCCACGATGACCCCTTTGGCTTGGGCACGGGCAAAGATTTCGTTGCCGTGTTCAGCCAGCAGCTTTTTGTTGGCTGTCACAACGTGCTTGCCGCTGTCGATGGCCGCCAATACCAGTTCTTTGGCGATGCCGGTGCCGCCAATCAGCTCAATCACAATGTCGATATCAGGGTGACGCGCCACGGCAAAGCCATCAGCAACCACTTCTACGCCTTCGCCAACCACTTGGCGGGCGTATTCAAGGTCAAGGTTGGCGGCCATGGTGAGCACAATATCGCGCCCAACGCGGCGGCTGATTTCAGCGGCGTTGCGTTTCAAGACGGTGGCGGTGCCGCTACCCACAGTGCCTACACCCAAAAGCCCTACACGGATTGGTTCCATCAAATATTTCCTTCTTTCATTCAATCAAAATGAACCCCACCGCAAGGTGGTGGGGCGCAGTGCGTTGTTAGAGCCTGTTTGCGAACGAGCGAACGACGGGTCAGCCAAAGCGAAATTCGGAAAAAAAGGCCGTTGGAACTGAATCCACACGCATTTTTTACGAATTTCAACGCAGACTCACCCGAGTCTCGCAGGCTTTGAACAGGTTCTTATTCGTCTGTGCCATGCCGACGGCGGTAGCCCTGTAAGAAACGTGCGAGGCGAGAAATCGCATCGCGCAAATCGTCCTCGTGCGGCAAAAACACAAGGCGGAAGTGGTCAGGATAGGGCCAGTTAAAACCGCTGCCCTGTACCAGCAAAACCCGCTCGGCTTCGAGCAGCTCACAGATAAAGGCTTGGTCGTCCTCAATCGGATACATCATCGGGTCCAGCCGAGGGAACATATACAGTGCCGCTTTGGGCTTGACGCACGTCACCCCAGGAATGGCGGTAATCAGCGCGTGTGCCAAGTCGCGTTGGCGGCAGATGCGTCCGGTGGGCGCGACCAAGTCGTTGATGCTCTGATAGCCGCCCAGCGCGGTTTGAATCGCCCACTGCCCTGGTACGTTGGCACACAGCCGCATCGAGGCCAGCATATCCAGCCCTTCGATATAGTCTTTCGCGCCGCGTTTATCGCCGGACACCACCATCCAGCCGGCACGGTAGCCGCACGAGCGGTAGTTTTTAGACAGCCCGTTAAAGGTCAGGGTGAGTACGTCTTCAGACAACGAGGCAATCGAGGTATGGGTGGCACCATCAAACAGCACCTTGTCGTAAACCTCATCGGCACACACGATGAGACCGTATTCACGGGCAATCTCAACCAGCGCGTGCAGCAGCGGGGTGGGGTAGAGTGCGCCGGTCGGGTTGTTGGGGTTAATCAGCACCAAAGCACGGGTGGCAGGGCTGATTTTGGCGCGGATATCGTCGAGGTCAGGTAGCCACTCGTTTTTTTCGTCGCACAGGTAATGCACTGGCGTGCCGCCAGAGAGGCTGACAGCGGCCGTCCACAGCGGATAGTCTGGCGCGGGCACCAGCACTTCGTCGCCCTCGTTGAGCAGGGCGTTCATCGCCATCACAATCAGCTCGGACACCCCATTGCCGACGTAAATATCGTTGAGCGTCACCCCTTTGATTTGCTTTTCTTGGGTGTAGTGCATGATGGCTTTGCGGGCGGCAAAAATGCCCTTGGAGTCCGAATAACCCGCCGAATTGGGCAGGTTACGAATCATGTCTTGCTGGATTTCTTCGGGCGCATCAAAGCCAAACGCCGCCAAATTGCCGATGTTGAGCTTGATGATTTTGTGCCCCTCTTCCTCCATCTGCTTGGCGCGTTCCAGCACAGGACCACGAATGTCGTAGCAGACGTTGGCGAGTTTTTTGGATTTTTGGATAACTTGCATGGCGTAGTGTCCGGCAAAGACCAGCCCAGAAGGCGGCTGGGGCTACAAAAGGGAACGTATAATCGTAACCGAAAGTGTTGTGCAACGCACGAAGGGCAACAAGAAGCTGTTTACGCACGGCGATGCTCGGGTGATTCTGCGTTCAAATTCACAAAAAACTGCGTGTGGATTCAGTCCCAACGCCGCTTTTTTTGCGCATTTTGCCTTGGCTGACCCTTCGTTCGCTAGATCGTAGACAGGCTCTGAGAAACCCCTGTCTGTTCAAGGAAAATAACGATGAAACTGCAATTAAACACCCAAGAAACGCTGAATCTGTTTACCGGCTATGGCGCGGGCTTTGTCGAGGTCAACAAAACGCCTTACACCCACCCATTGTTGATGATGGGCGAACAGCTCACCCCGTGGGCGGTGGCAGGGTTTGATGCGCTGACCGCCGAGGACTTTGCAGCGCTGTTGGCGCACGCGCCGGAGCTGGTGCTGTTTGGCAGTGGCGACCGCCTACGCTTCCCGCATCCCCGCTTATTGGCCGCACTGACCAACCAAGGCATTGGCGTGGAGGTGATGGACACCCCCGCCGCCTGCCGCACCTATAATTTTTTGATGGCCGAGGGGCGCAGAGTCTTGGCGGTTTTGTTGGTGTAGTTGCTGTGTCTACCGCCCATGCGCCAATAGTCAGCTAGGTTGGGGTTCAATCAGGCGGTCTGTTTTGCGACATTTCAGGGCATAGGGGGCTTATTGCCGATGCTAGATTCTGTGCCGGCCAGCAAGTCCAAGATATTTTTCTTGTGCCGCTGAATCAGCAACAGGGCAATGACTACGGTGGTGCCGAAATACACCCCGCCACCCAGCAGCCAATACGCCAAAAAAGGCGCGAAGAAAGAAGCCACAATCGCGGCTAACGACGAGATTTTGGTGGTCACGGCGACGGCAATCCAAATCAGCACCGCGCCCAGTGCCAGCAGCGGGTGAAACGCGGCCAAAATCCCCACACCGGTCGCCACGCCCTTGCCGCCCTTAAAGCCAAAGAAAATCGGCCAGATATGCCCAAACAGCACGGCCACGGCAGCCATAGCAATTTCGGGCTCGGCCAAGCCGTAGCGGGGGGCAAGCCAGTGCGCCAGCATAACCGCCAGCCAGCCTTTGAGGCCATCGCCCAGCAGCGTCAGCGCGGCGGCGGACTTTTTGCCTGAGCGCAGCACGTTGGTCGCGCCGGGGTTTTTAGAGCCGAAGGTGCGGGGGTCTTGCAGCCGCATCAGGCGGCTGACAATCACGGCAAAAGAAAGCGAACCAATCAGGTAGGCGACGAGAATAAACGCTATCGTGGTCATAGTGGATTCAATACAATGCGGAATTTCGGATTCTACGGCATCCCCGCGCCGCCGTGAAACCGCAGCATAGAACCCGCATGGACATTATCTTTTTACGCCAAGTGCAGGTCGAGACCATTATCGGTGTGTATGACTGGGAACGCGTTGCCCCCCAGACCATCGAGCTTGATTTGGAAATCGGCATCCCCAGCGAACAGCCCTGCCACAGTGACGACATCCGCGACACCATTCACTACGGCGTGGTGGTCGAACGCATCCGGGCCCTGTTGGCCGCACAACACTTTCTCTTGATTGAAGCCTTGGCCGAGCACATTGCCACCGTGATTCGCGAAGAATTTGGTGCGCCGTGGGTGCAGGTAGCCGTCACCAAACTGGGCATTTTGCCTGGAGTGAAATATGTCGGGGTGCGCATCGAGCGCGGTCAACGTCCGCGTTAGAAGCTATTTACAACAAAGCGTTGGCGTTGCGGCAAACACGGTACGCTCAGGGCGAAAAGAAATTGAGCTATGCAGGCCTGTGCAAAGCACTCACCGAATGGAAAGCTCAGCCAGAAACACTTTGGCTGAAAGAAACCCATTCACAGCCCTTGTAGCGAACCCTCAAAGACCTAGAACGCGCCTACGTTCATTTTTTCGAGAAACGGGCAGATTTTCTGCGCTTCAAGAAAAAAGCACGGGCGACAGCTTTCGCCACCCACAAGGCTGCAAGCTCGACCAAGGCAATGGCCGTCTGCCCAAGCTGGGTTGGCTTGGCTGCGTTATCGCCATAGCCGCGACGTGCTGGGTGAATTTGCAACGTAACCATTAGCCAGTCCGGTGGCAAGTGGTTTACGTCAATTCAAACCCGCCGCGAAATAGAAGCAACCCAGCCAACGGGAAGATGATTGGCCTCGATATGGGCATTGCCCGCTTCGTCACGCTGTTCAGACGGCAGCCACCTCGACCGGCTTTGCCGTCGCCCCCCACCAGTAGAGGGGAATAAAAGCCAAGACCGCCTAAAACACCTCGCCCTTCCCCCCAAACCCCATCCCCGCTCGGTAGTTGTATGGGGGTTGCGCCTAGTCTTGGGGCATGAGCAGGGCGATCTTGTTTGGCGGAGGGGAATTTTGTCTATTGGCATAGGGCGAAACCCCGTCTTTGTATGGAATAATCCCCCCCATTGTGTGTTTTGCCCTGTGCGGGCGGGGTGGGCTGACCGCCGCACCGCAGCGTGTAAACAGGTTCTCAAAACTCAACCCCCATCAAAGGAGTCTGCATGACCGTCCCTGTTCCCGCAAAACGTGCCGCCCCTTCTTCTACGTCTGTGCTGGTATTGGCAGAGGCCGCACCGGCCCAGTATTTGACCTTCACCCTTGGCAAAGAAATGTTTGCCGTCGGGATTTTGAACGTTAAAGAAATCATCGAATACGGCAGCTTGACCGAAATCCCCATGATGCCGCCGTTTATTCGGGGTGTGATTAACCTACGCGGCAGCGTGGTGCCAGTGATAGACCTCTCCGCACGTTTTGGTGGCAAAGCCAGCACCACAGGCAAGCGCACCTGCATTGTTATTTTGGAAGTCAGCGACCAAGATAACCGCCATGATATTGGCATTGTGGTGGATGCCGTGTCCGAAGTGCTTGAAATTCCGAGTAGTGAGATTGAGCCACCGCCTTCTTTTGGTGCAAAAATTCGGGCGGATTTTATCTTGGGCATGGGCAAGGTTATGGGCAAGTTTGTCATTTTGCTGAATATCGATAAGGTGCTATCGGTCGAAGAAATTGCCATGCTGACAGCTTCTGAAGGCATCAGCTCGGCTAGCGGCGTGTTGGTATCTGACTAGACTTTCCCTGCGAAACACCCAAACCAATAAGGGTGAGCAGTGTGTACCGACTTGCCCATGTCTTCCAACGAGGAACACCCCCATGAAAAATTTACATTCCATCCGCACCCGCTTACTGGGGATGGTGATGCTGCTCACTCTGTTTTTTTCGTTCTATTTGCTGCGTGATGTCGCTACCAACTTTTCCGCCATGCAAGAGGGCAGCCGGATTAGCGCGGTGTCCGAAGTCTCGGTGGCCTCCAGTACCTTGATCCACGAGCTACAAAAAGAACGTGGGCTGTCCAGCGGCTTTCTGGCCTCTAAGGGTGAAAAATTCCGCGATGAAATGATGGCGCAACGCAAAGTCACCGACGAACACGCCAAAGTCCTGAGCGAAGCCATCAAGCAGCAAGACAGCTATCTCCCCGCCACTGTAAAAAAAAGCTTGGCCGAAGCCACTGCCTTTATGGCTGAAGTCGATGCCCGCCGCAGCGGCATTAGCAACCAAGTGCTCTCTCCAGCAGATACGTTTGCATGGTTTACCCGTGCTATCGAGCTTAACCTTGCTGCTACTTCCCAAGTTACCCCCACCCTTAGCCAAGCCGACATGATGCGGCGGTTTAACGTGTATGTGAGCTTCCTCAGTGCCAAAGAGCAAGCAGGCCAAGAACGTGCCACGCTGAATGCCGTACTGGGTGCAGATGTGCCGCTGGATGCCGTGCTGTTGCGTCGTCTGTCTGGCATTTTGGCTAGCCAAGAGACCTACCTGACCAACTTCCGCGTCATGGCCACCCCTTCCGAAGGGGAAGCCCTTGAGCAATTGTTGCAAAGCCCACCTTCGCAAGAAGCCGCCGCCATGCGCAAGGTCGTGCTGGATAAAGTCAACGAAGGGCATTTTGGGATTACGCCTGCCACATGGTTTCAGGCAATTACCCGCAAAATTGATACCATGAAGGTCTTTGAAGACCGCCTTGCCAACGACATCCTGACCGCCGCCCAAACCCTGTACAGCCAAGCCCGCATTGGGCTGATTGTGTCACTGGTACTCACGCTGCTCTCTACGCTGATTACCGTGGTGTTTTTTGTGGTGCTGTCGCGTGCGCTGCGAGATGTTCACCGTGCAGCAATTGCGGCACAGAGTGTTTCCGATGGGGATTTGGGCGTAGTGATGACCGTGACCCGCAAAGACGAAATTGGCGAGCTGCAAACCGCCGTCGCCCGCACCGTCACCAACCTGACCCAAATTATTAACGAAGTCCACATGGCCTCAGACAACTTGACCAATGCGGCAGGCCAAGTGTCCGCCACCGCTCAGTCACTGGCGCAGTCGTCTAGCCAACAAGCCGCAGCGGTAGAAGAAACCACCGCCTCGATGCAAGAGATGACCGCCTCCATTTCGCAGAACACCGAAAATGCCACCGTCACCGACAAAATGGCTGCCAAGGCTGCCACAGAAGCCGTAGATGGCGGACAAGCCGTGGGAAAAACGGTCGAAGCCATGAAGAGCATCGCCGGCAAAATCGGCATCATTGACGACATCGCCTACCAAACCAATCTGCTGGCGCTGAACGCCGCGATTGAAGCTGCGCGTGCCGGTGACCACGGCAAAGGCTTTGCCGTGGTGGCCGCTGAAGTCCGCAAGCTGGCCGAGCGCAGCCAAGTCGCCGCCCAAGAAATTGGCGCATTGGCCACCGCGTCGGTGCAACAAGCTGAGCACGCGGGGGTCTTGCTGTCTGAAATTGTCCCGTCGATTAAAAAGACTTCGGACTTGGTGCAAGAGATTGCGGCCTCATCCAACGAGCAATCTTCTGGCGTGGGGCAAATCAACGGGGCGATGGGGCAGCTTAACCAAGCCACCCAGCAAAATGCCTCAGCTTCGGAACAACTGGCCGCCACGGCAGAGGAAATGGGCGCACAAGCCGAGCAGCTTCAGCAGACTATGACCTTTTTCCACTTTGGTAACAAAGCCGGTCATGTTGCCAGCCATAAGACTGTCCTACGCAGTCAGCCCAAGCAAAGCCAGCCGGTGACCAGCGCACGCCCTACCAACAAGCCCCCCGCTGCTGGAAATAAGCCCTTCCCTACTCGTCACACCGCAGCGGTGCATTCTGCTGTGGATGAAAGTGATTTTGAGCGGTTTTAAACGGGGTTTAACCCTGCTTTAATCTCGGCTATACCCCGTAAAAAGCCCGCTCTCCTTGTCGAGAAGCGGGCTTTTTTACGGGGTGGCTGCTAGGCCATTAGCGGTGTCGCCGCGTCGATGCTTTGGTTTTTACCTTGGTGGGGCGGGCATGGCGTTTGGCGGCGGGGGTATGCCGTGACCGCTGTGAAGCCGCGACAGGGCGGCGCGAGGCTTGGTGAGATGCGGTGGGGCGGCTGGCTTTTTTGACCGCTACGGGGGCGTGCTTGCCGTGCTGACCACGAGGGGCGTGTATCACCTTTTGCCGTGTCGTTTGGCGCGGAGTCGCTTTTTTGTGCCCTGCCTTGTGGGTGAGGGCGGCATGGCCACGGGTCGTGATGCGGCTACGTTTGGACGATTTAAGGTGTTTGCTTGGCTGTGCATGGACTCGTTTTGCTTTGCTGCTAGACCGTGCGACGTGGCGGGGGCGGGCGGTGGCTTTTTTGGCGGCGTGAGGGGCAGCGGTATGGGGAGCTGGGGTGGGCTTGGCTTTTCCTTTTGCCCCCCGTGCCATTACGGGGGGGGCATCACCAGGCAGCGGCATATCATCTGCTGCTTGGCTGGTCACCAGAAAAAAGGAAAATACGGCAGTTAGTACAATTTTCAGCATCGGTTTCGCTCAGGTTAAAGGGAAAGAGGCAGGTTTGATCCGTGTGAGTCGCCCACCCACAAAAACACCAAGCCCCCGTCAGCGAACGAGGGCAAGCAGGCGAGAGAGGGGCGGCTAAATCTCACCCCAGCAGCAACAGGGTTACCGCCATGCCCCCCAAAAAAAGGGGTGGGCGACATCGAGTGCAGCGAGTTAAAACAAGCTGCCTCCTGCCTGTTTGACTTCGCGCAGTGCCTCGGCCACATCTTGCACCAGCTCTTCGGCTTCTTTCGAATTGTAGCCTAGATAGGTGGCGGCCTGACGGCCACACCACGTCCATTCAGGGTCTTCGATTTCGCCTAGTGCGTGTCGTGCAGCTGCCGCTGCAAAAAAGCCCATCGCCGCAAGGGTGCGGATATGGGGGGGCATGGTGCCGCCGCCTTCACCAAACAACACGGCATCGTGCTGGTGGCGAATCGCCAAGACGATTTCGTCGGGCATTTTCCAGTGCAGCGCAATCAAGCCTCCGACCAAGGCGTGGTTGGTGTCGTAGCGTTGATATTCGACGTGGGTGGAGGGGACGTTTTGGGTAATAGCCTCTTGCAGCATGTCTTGATAGTCGCTGTGGTGAATCATCAGCAAGGGGATGCCGCAATCACGGAACAAGCCAAATAAATAGGCATCGTCTTCGGTATGGCCTGGGATTTTGTGCGAAACCAAGCGGGCGGCTTCGGCGGTGGCGCGTGAAAGCTGCCAAAACCGTTCGGCAAACGCATGGGGCAGCTCGGGGAAAGCCGACGGTGCTGCCACGGCAGAGGCAATGCTGAGCACACGTTGCACGCCCAGTCGGGTGACGGCTTGGAGGGGGTCACGCAGGGAAACTTGGCGGCTTTCGGTCACGCTGTTTGCTTTGCGTAGCACCATGCCAAATAGGGCGGGGTCTGCCGCAATCAGGGCGGCCACATTACGCAAATCAAGGTCAGACTGCCCCAGCATAGAAAACAGCTCGGTCAAAATTTCGGGGCAGGAAGGCAGCACCATGTCGGTGTGTTCAATTAGTTCAGCGTCAAGCTGCATGGCGGTCTCTGGTGGGGGTGCGTCAGTGCCGAAACGGGCAAAAAACCAAGCAAAAAACAAGCAGGCGAGGCGGCTTAAACAGGCATTGTGCCTTGGTTTTTAAAAGACGGGATTATCGGTAAGCCCACCCTAAATCGTCAATGGAATTTGCCTTGCAGCAAGGGCGGCAAGGCTCTAGCATGGGGCTTTCCTTTGTCGAGAGAGATAGCAGACTATGCGGGGTATTTTGTTGAGTGTGTTGGGTGGGTTGGCCTGTTTGCCCACATGGACCCAAGCAGCTTCGTGCCGCGAGGTGGTCGAGAAACTAAATCAGCAGTTAGCCACACCGGTCGAAGTCACCGCGTTGGCTGAAACCTTGGCCACGCTGGGCAAAACCGGTGCGTTGCCCCCGCGTTTTGTGACCAAGCGTGAAGCCAAATCGGCGGGCTGGTCGCCTGGCACACCGTTTCAGCGTATACCCGACTTGGTGGGTAAAAGTATGGGCGGCGACCGCTTTGGTAATCACGAACGCCGCTTGCCGGCCGGTGACTGGCGCGAAGCTGACCTTGATTACCGTGGCGGCAAGCGCAACGCTAAGCGGCTGCTATTCTCCTCCCAACACCGTTTTGTCACCGTTGACCATTATCAAACGTTTACTGAGGTCGCCCCATGTCAGTGAAATGCGAACTTAAAGCCGTGCAATCGCTCGCCGATTTTTACGAACAAATCGCCATTGGCCTCATGTTGCCCAGCCACTTTGGGCGCAACCTTGACGCACTACAAGATTGCCTGAGCAATGATGTGGCCGGTCCGGTGGAGATCTTTTGGTTTAACGCCACCACGGCACGTCAAGATGTGGGCGAAGATACGTTTGACACGCTGACCGAGGTGCTGCGTGGTGTGATGGAAGAGCGGGACGATTTTCAGGTGTGGCTGGGCTTGGGTTAAACCGCACCGTGTGAGAACAGGCCAAATGGGGCAACAAGACGGGAGCATACCCCGCACCGTTGCCCCATTTGGCGTATTTAGCTTGCCGGTTTAGTCCAACTCGCGCACTTCAAAATCATGGGTAATATCGGCGGTTTTGCCCAACATAATCGAGGCGGAGCAGTATTTTTCGGCGGAAAGCTTAATCGCCCGCTCCACATGGTCGGGCTTGACCCCGCGCCCTGTCACCACAAAGTGAAAGTGGATGCGGGTAAACACTTTGGGCTCGGTGTCGGCGCGTTCGGCATCGATGTCCACCCAGCAATCCCGCACGTCTTGGCGGGATTTTTTCAAGATGGCCAACACGTCGTAGCTGGTGCAGCCTGCGGTGCCAGCCAAGACCAGCTCCATCGGACGCGGCCCCAAATTGCGCCCCCCACCTTCGGGTGCGCCGTCCATCACCACGGCGTGACCGCTGCCGGTTTCGGCCATAAAGCACACGCCATCAATCCATTTCAGTTTTGCTTTCATTCGCTGCCCTTTGCTTGTTCTTGAGTTGCCCCCCACGGGGAGCGGGCTAGGATACCGATTGTGCTGCTGGCAAGCCACCGCGTGTGGGGGGCTTGCCGCTGTTCCTCCCGATCCTAGGGAAATCGCGCTATGCGGCTAACAAATTGATATTAATAATATTTTTATCCATTATTATAACCACCAGAACAAATTTAATAATCATAAGGCTGTGTTTGTGGTGCGATTGCCCTAGATCGAAGGCAAAGACCTCTTTATCGATGGCCACACGGTGTATATGAAAATGGCCCAAGAGGCACCAACAGCATTCGCAAGAAACCGAACGGTAGGTGGGCATGTTGCACATGGCACTTTGCTTTGGGCGGATTGACAACAATTTGTACACCGGTGGCGTGGCTATTTGACAATTACCCAACTTTTTTAGTCAACCATTGTCAGCCAGTTAAATAACCCGCTAAAATCTAAATGCGATACACGCACGATTGCGTTAGCCTCATCCTCATCCCCCACTGGAGCACCTCATGGAACACAAACTGCCCGAACTCTCTTATGCCTTGGATGCCTTGGCTCCCCACATCTCCAAAGAAACACTGGAGTTCCACTACGGCAAGCATCATCAAACTTACATCACCAACCTGAACAACCTGATTAAGGGCACCGAGTTTGAAAACGCCTCGCTCGAAGAAATCGTGAAGAAATCTTCCGGTGGCGTATTCAACAATGCCGCCCAAGTGTGGAACCACACCTTCTACTGGTTCTGCCTGTCGCCCAACGGCGGCGGCGAGCCGACCGGTGCCTTGGCCGAAGCCATTACCGCCAAGTGGGGCAGCATCGACGAATTCAAAAAAGCCTTCGCTGCCACCTGCGTCGGCACGTTTGGATCGGGCTGGGGCTGGTTGGTTAAAACCGCCGACGGCGCGTTGGAACTGGTGTCCACCAGCAACGCCGCCACCCCACTGACCACCGGCAGCACCCCGCTGCTGACCTGCGACGTATGGGAACACGCCTATTACATCGACTACCGCAACAGCCGTCCTAACTACTTGGAAGGCTTCTGGAAGCTGGTGGACTGGGCAGCGGTTTCGGCACGCTTCGCCTAAGTTGAATGGCTGCGCCCCCGCTTCCGGCGGGGTCTAGGCCAAAAGAACGGCACACTCTGGTTAGGGGTGTGTCGTTTTTTATTTTGCGGGGGGGCGGGGGGTCATCTATGCCGCCGAACTTACTACGCCATTTGTAAAACTTCCTCAGGCTGCTGTGGAAAATTCTACTAACGGCTGCTAATTTCTGGGGGGGTACCCTATAACAACAAGCTAAAGCCAAGGCGAAGGTAACTTCGGGGGCTGAGGGAGGCAAAGGCTTTAACCGACACAGCAACGCCCCCTATGGCTGGAAAATGCCAATGGGGGCGTTTTTTTTGGCGGAAAGATGCGTTGCAGTGAAAAATATTTGCACTGATTTCGCCAACACGACATGACCTGTCAACGAGGGGGTGTAGGCTATCTACTTGTTGTGGATTGACAACAAAAAAAGTAACGCATTTAGGGTATTGCCCCCCCCCCCGATATTCCTGCACAATGGGCTTTGCAAGACGGCATACCCCTCTCCTCTCTCGCCAGAAAGAAGCCGCACACATGGCTGCAACCGAACACGACAAACTGGCGACGCGTCTTGCCCTTATCTTGGTCAAGCTGAACCAAGGCGAAACGCTCAACCCTGCGGCATTGGCAGCGGAATTTAATGTTTCGGTTCGCACCATTCAACGCGACCTGAGCGAGCGTTTCTCTTACCTGCCCTTGGTTAAATCAGGCCGAGGCGACTACACCCTAGAGCCCCATGTCTTGGGGCATATCCCGCTAAGAGATGTTTCGCGCTTTGCCGCTTTGGCGGGCGTGCGGGGGCTGTTCCCTTCGCTGTCCGATGAGTTCTTGCGTGATGTGTTTGATAACCGCCTCCAGTCTAGTGTGTTGGTGCGGGGACATCAGTACGAAAGCCTGCAAGACAAAACCAAATCTTTTCATGCCCTAGAGCAAGCCATTGTGGCGCACCGGCTGGTGGATTTTGACTACACAAAGCCCGAAGGCACGCGCCGCCGAACAGACGTGCGCCCCTACAAACTGGTGAACCAAAGTGGCGTGTGGTATCTGGCCGCGCAAGAGGGCGACACGCTGAAATCATTTGCCTTTGGGCGGATTCAGCACCTGACCGTGAGCCCCACCCCCTTTACCCCCGACCCGCTTGTGGACGACACCTTGGCGCGTGAAGAGGGCGTATGGCTGAACCCCGATAAAAAAGAAGTGGTGCTGAAAGTCAGCCCCGAAGCCGCTGGCTACTTTACCCGCCGCAAATTGATTGCGGGCCAAGTGATAGAAAAGACGCTAGAGGATGGCGGCCTGATTGTGTCCACCAAGGTGGCGCACCCTAACCAGATTTTGCCGATTGTGCGCTATTGGATTCCGCATGTGCGGGTGATTAGCCCTGAGCATTTGCAGACGGAGCTAGAGGAGGGGGTGAGGGGGTATTTGGGGGAGGGTACTATCACAAAAAAATCTCAATAAACAAATCGTTAATTGTTTTTTATCAAACCAAAGGAGTGTTTTATGGTCGCCTTAGTAGAGAATCAAAAGTCAAGCAACACCCAGCTCATTGACGAAATGATTGCAATCAATGAAATTGATATTAAGACTGAAGATTTTTCCACCCTATTTGATGGGGTTGGAACTGATGTTATAAATGGAACATGCACTGGATGTGGAGGCACCGTGTTTTTTGCTATTAACGTTGCTGTTTCTTAGATAAATAGTTGGCGGCTAGCCTAAATATAGCCGCCAACCAATAAAGGTGATTGAATGATTTTCTTTAAATCAAGCTCATTCTGCACTCTTGTAATTCCAAACGCCTGACAGAGCTTCCCCGGCCCGTTCGTCAGGTTCTTGCCGAGCTTCTCAGCCTTGCGGCGCTCGGCCATCAATTCCATTCCAATGACCGGTTCGACAGCGCGAACAAGGACAGCCTGTCCCTGTCCGGACGGACCGGTAACGACATTGAAACAAGAATACATTCCATAGATCAAGTAAACATAGGCGAAACCCGGCGGACCAAACATCACGCTGGTCCGCTTCGTGAGCCCCTTCGATGCGTGCGCCGCGAGGTCATGAGCCAGCCGCTGTATCGCGCCTGGCAGTTCCTCACCGGCAAGCTGACGGCCGACGACAAGATCGAGGAGCTGATACGGGAGATCGCGGCCAAGCACGGCATCGCCGTGGGCCGCGACGATCCGATCTTGATCCTCCAGACCATCAACATGAAGCTGATGCAGGACAGCGCATCGGCCCAGCAGGAAATCTTGGACGCCTTCAAGTCGGAACTGGAGTCCATCGCCCACCGATGGGGTGATGACGCCAAGGGAAAGGCGGAAAGGACGCTCAACGCGGCGTTGGCGGCCAGCAAGGACGCCATGACGCGGGGAATGCAGGAGGGCGCGAAGGCGGCCGCCGAGGCCGTGCGGCGTGAGGTTGAGGCGGTGACGGCGCAGCTCGTCGCGCCGATCCGCGAGGCGCGGCGCGTCGCCATGATGAACATGGTCGCGGCCGGCATGGCGGTCGTGGCCGCCGGCCTGGCCCTTTGGGCCTCGCTGTAGATGGCGATGCGGGATCTCATCGTCAGAACTGGCGATGGTCGACCGCGCCGGCGGCATCGCCAGGTTCGGCGATGCTGGCCAGCTCCCGGCATCGTCGCTTGTGACGATGCTGCAGGATGATTCCACCAGGCCCTCGGCGGGCCTCCCTCGCCAGAAATGGCGATGCTCGAGAAAAAAGCCCGGCGACCGCCGGGCTTCGTTTTTATGCGGGCCTGGCTGACAGGCCCAAGGACTGCGATCTCCCTGGCCGCTCCTGGGCCTGGGATTGCTTGCGCTCCTGCTCCTGCTTGCGCATCAGCAGCTCATGCCGGCGGGCGGCCTCGCGCATGGCATCCCAATCGGAAGCCAGCTCGGGGTTCTCGGCGCGCATCTTGCGCGTCGCCAGCTCTTCGATCTTCGGCGAGTGCAGGCCCATGCCTTCCTTGATCTCGCGGACGGCCTCCAGGCGCGCGTGAAGCGTCTGCAAGCGGGCCTGCTGCTGCGCCTGCTGGTTCTGCCAGGCTCGCTTAGAGCCGGGCAAGGAAAGCCGGCCAGGCGCGGACGCCTGGGTCTGCTGCAAGCGGGCCTGCTGCCGGTCGATCAGGTTTTCTAGCCTGTCCTCGATGTGCTCCACCTGGTCGTGCTTGGCCTGCACGTAGAGCGCCAGGGTTTCGGGGTAGGACTGCTCGACCGGGGCCGCCTCTAGGGTGGCCTGCTGCTCGATCTCGGCCGCCTGGGCGGCCTCCAGCAAGTCGGCTCCGGTGTCCTCGCGCGAAGCGCCGAAGGCGGCACCGCCGAGGGTGGCCGGCGCGCTGACGCGGGCCGGCTTGGTGGCGCGGCTCTCGGTGCCGCTGCCGGGGATGGTGAGTCGTTTCAAGGGCGTGCCTCCTTTTTAGCCGCTAAAGCTACATGGAGCGCCCCCGCGTCAGTTTCGGGGCCTCTGCGGCGACTGCCGCCTTGCCCTGGGCGTTGTAGCTGATGCTCTTTGCGCTCCCGATTTCAGGTACTTTATCGAAATCTGACCGAGCGTGCATGACAAAGTTCTTGCCGATCTGCTGGTACACGTTGGTGGCGTCGGCATGAACGATCACGCCGGCGTGGGTCTGCTTCTTGTCGGCCGCTTGGGCCGTGTACAGGTTGTAGATGCCGGGCTTCAACGCGCCCGCCTTGTCTACTTTCTGATTCGTCCAAGCGCCGTCCTTTTCGGCCTGAACGATGCGTTGACCGTTCATGACCAAGAGGCGTTCTTTCATCGGGCACTCCTATGGTTGCCGTGGTTCTCAAAAGGGTGATGGTGGCCCCATGCAAGCCGCGCTCCAACAAAAAAGCCGACCTCGGCAAAGCGAGGCCGGCTCTTCCCAGCGGCCGGGTTGTGCGTTTTGTCAAGATCGGAAGAGCGTCGTGTAGGGAAAGAGTGTCTTCGCCTGTGTAGA
>ERZ650307.645-NODE-645-length-19866-cov-5.647216_pt1 | contig 19866 bp, 14 predicted proteins | sample MGYA00376243_ERZ650307 | MGnify/ENA primary metagenome ERZ650307 (study PRJEB26733, sample SAMN07839242) | wastewater metagenome | biome: urban; feature: artificial channel; material: waste water | place: USA: North Carolina | collected 2016-03-31 ... | reverse complement strand
ACACACCCAACTTATTCCAAATATCAGGTGTTAAAAAAGTCGTGACTAACTTATTTAAATCAATATAATGCAATGTACCTTGCAACTGCTGTCTGACCGCTGGGTCTTTGACAATATCCTCACCCGCACTCTGACCTAACTGCTGAAAAGCCTCGCCAACTGCTTGAATCCCCTCAGCCTGAATCACCGCCTTAGTCTGAGCCGAACACTGCTCCACAATCACACGCTGTAAAACCTGTGCTAACTTCTGATCTAACTGATTCTTTTGCTCAGGCGTGACACTACTAAAACCCTTTAAATCAGGATGCGCTGCTAAAGCCGTAAACGTCCATTGCAACACCGTAGTCTTATCTGCTGCGGTAGTCGCTTTAACCAAACAATCACTGAGCTGATCAACTGCTGGCCCTGCTATAACTATTTGCGTTGTCCCCAACACAGCCGCAGCCATGATTACAGAACGACTCAAATGAGAAAATTTACGGCGAGATGAGGTATAAATAGTAGGAGACATAAGCAAAGTTCCAAAAAGCAATCAGTCTCTTTGTAACACGCACTATACAAATCATCTGTTATGACGCTGTAAATTGCGTAAGCCCAAAGCCTTAAAACTTAGGCAAAATGTAAACCCAAACCTAGCCTTGTCCTTGATAATCCCAATGTGCAGGAATATTTGGCTGCTTTGGCACTTTGTTTAGATCAATATTGAGATTGCGACTACCCTTAAATGATTTTTCACCTGAATCTGATGCTGGTGATACTTCTAAACTGTAACGATAACGGAATTGCCACAACATCGGTTTAATCGGGCGAATCTCTAGACTCAAACGATCTTCATCGTGGCATTTCCCTTTAGAAGTGACATAATCCTGTTCAGAGAAACATGCCCGAATCATGCGATTAAAACTAAAAGGATAATTTTCAATAAAGCGATGTGTCTGCCCTGAATCCTTTAATTCATAAAAACTAGCGCGCTCAATCCCTGCCCCACCACCCGAATACATTTCTGAAAAGGTATCAATCACGGCAACGGCATAACGGTTTTGATCCATAGGAAATAGTTTAGGAAAAACATATTGGGTAGACCGTGCTGTTTCCTCAGAGGGCGCTAATTGCATATGCCACTGATGAGATAATTTCAGTCCAGTTGTTGATAGATGAAATTGAGCAATATCACTTCCTGACAATAACCATAGATTTTGATCCGCAGTTTTTAAACTACGCCATTGCGATTGCTGTTGGCAGAGATCTTTAAGTTGCTCACATATTTGTGTTTGTTCAACTTGGCTGAGTTGTCCTTTTTTAAACTCTAAAATCTGCAACGGTGCAGCAAAAATTGAGGAACTAAAGCAGCTGAATGAAACTGTTAAAATCAGCCCACGTAAATGAATTTTATGATTCAGCATGATATTTCCTTAGGCTATTTTTATTGGCGTAACGCTTTATTTTACAACGGCTTCAATTTTATCGAGTTCCCATACTCCGCCCGCAGCAAGCCCTTGCACATACCCGTCCACATATCTTTGGTATGTACAAATTTCTGCCCATCCCAAACCCATTCATCACTTGACCAGCAGTCTCCAATTCCCCGTCCTTTTTGTGAGCTACTGATTATCCCATCCCCAAAATCTGAGGCATGTTCAGTCACAAAGATCGCTTTTCCTGTTAAAGACTCATCCAGCACCCAGGCTCCATACCCCTCATTATATGCTCCACGCCAACATAGGGTCGTTGCCAATACTTTTTTATTGCTTAATTTGTAGAGTTCAATCGACTGAGGTTTTACGCCATCACTGCTATAAACTCCCTCACAAAAACCATCTTGTTTGGGTGTGGGTTGTGTTGCCATCAATGATTTATACACTGACTGATGCTGCTTATTATTAGGCTGTAGGGTTAAATAAGGTTTGCTGGCTGTTTTAACCTGTTTCACCACCAATTTCGGTTGAGCCGCTAAAACTTTTGCTTCGTTTATTTTTCCTTTCCTGACCAATGCCCCTATTGTTCCAACACGTTTCTGAAAATCATCCATTTTCAATAATGTTGCAGTCATACCCGCATCCGAAATATTCCATTGCAGTCGGTTATTTTTAAATACAATGTCTGCTTTTCCACTGGCCTGTTGCAACAATCCATTCACCTGTGCTGCGGTCAATCTACCCATAAGTGGAAATTCAGTGCCATCCACCAAAACAGCCCCTAAATCCTTGCCATTGACATAAAAATGAATATTTTTAAGCTGATTTTTAGGAATTTGAGGTTCGGTAAACCCATCACCCAAAGCAAACTCGCCTGTGACTTGCTGAGCTTTGCCCGCCTGACGTGTCAATAAGATTGATGCTGGATAATCATCACTAGATTCATTGTGATAGCCCGCAGCTCGACAGGTTCCTGTATTGCTACAGTAAATTTCCCAATCTTGATGTGAAAATGAAATCCCTTTGATTTCTTGTGCGAAGCTAGTAGAACTGAGTGCCATAAAGCAGCAAACTGAAAGTATATTCTTCACTGGTATCATTCTGTATTACTCATATTTATTATCAAACTTGAAAACAGTTTAAAGGGCTGATCTACACTTGTCATATGTCATTTTATTGCAGAAGATATTAGCTTAAAGCAAACTGAGTTTGGTCAAATTTAAAAATGAAAAGAACAATTTTATTTCCCACGATTTTAATGAGTATGTTCTCCTCAGCCATTCATGCTGAGATTACAGTATTTAAAGCAAATTTCCCTCAGTTTTCAAATAGTGCAAAAGAACGAAAAGCAGAAAATCAAATTTACCCTCTCGGTGAAGCTTCTTTTGCAAATGATGTTCGAGTGCCTTTTTACGGGGTAACCGCACTCAACCCTATGGAAGATGGTTTATTAAAAGACTTTAAATCATGTTCCGCAAAAAGCTGTCATTTCGATTTTAAATTAGATGCTAAACAAGCTGAACAACTCAAGTTATGGGCTATTCCTGAAATAGGAATTGTGCTTGTACCTAGAAATTGGCAAGACATACAATCAAATGCAGGAGCGAATGGTACTGGATCTGCCTTAATTATGAGTCCAAATCAGAAACAAGCAATTCAGCTTTATGATTCATCATTTTGTGTAGGTTGCGGCATGCCAAATGCGACGCTTTATTTTCCACATCTTTTAAAACAAAGTGTGGAATATGAATACGGTGGTTATCAAGATCCGCTTAAATTACTGAAGATCGTACACCCTTCAAAACAAATCGCTTTCTTTAGTTATCAAATTCCTAAGCTGAAGAACAGAACACATGGCGTAGCCAAATATCAAGATGAAGACACGTTTAACTTTAGAGAAATCAAAGTCACCGTTGATCAATCCCAACAGCATTTAGTTGGAACTATTCTAAATTTTTACAATGCGACTCATTAATCAAATCATGGACACAAAAAAACCTGCTAGTTGCAGGTTTTTTTAATCACACTTATTTTTTTAAAATTGACTCGAAAGCTTTTAAACGTTTATAAATTGAGAGTAATTCAATAATCGTTTTCCAAGAACTGATGAGATATTGAAATGATTCACGAACTTTATCAAAGATGTTACTAATTTGGTTGATCAAGCCTAAAGTCATTTTACCTGATGCAATCGCTGGAAATAGGACAACTAAGCTGTATAAAACATCGAGTTGCTTATACCAAATCGCGACTAGATTAAAATAAGCATAGTGGAAATAAAGTCTAAAATAATTTAAACGAACTTTACTGAATAACTCTTTTAACGTGATTGGATCAGCTCTATTCGGATGATCTTCACCATAAACCAGTTCCTTACGATAGGCTGCTTCAACTTTTTGATTGTTAAATTGCAAGCCTGGTAGTTTTTGCCCGACAAACATTAAAATAATCGTACCCACGATAGCCCAAACCACAGCCGCCCACACCAATGAGTGTTTGATTTCACCAACGACAGGTAAGACAGGTACTTTTTCTGAAATTTTGAACAATAGCGGTAAAAAGGCAATGAGAACCATCACTGATTTAATCAACTCAACACCTAAATCCTCGACGATAGTTGCGAAGCGCATCGTATCTTCCTGAATACGCTGCGAAGCACCCTCAACGTGGCGTAATTGCTCCCAATTTTCTGTGTAGTATTCATTCATTGCTGTCCGCCAACGGAATACATAATGACTGGTGAAAAAGGCATTAATCACGGCAAATGTAACAGCAACCATCGCAATATAAAGGAAAGTCAATGTGCCATTATATAAGTCATTAATATTGCCGCCACCTTCACTTAGCATCTTTTGGATCATATCCCAAAATGGACCATACCAAGCATTGATCGCAACACTCACCTGCACGCCAAACCAGATATTAAACAGGATAAAAGCTGAACCCCAGATTGACCACTTCTGCCATTTGTTATCGGAAAGGAATCGCCAACAACCAGCAAATAATGCCGTAGAAATCAGGAACCACAAATAGAACCAGATAAATGCAGGTGACCAGAAGCGACTCACTCCTATCGGTAACTCAACTTCAGCATAGCCTTTAGGAAAACCCAGATATTCACCCCATCCATGCCCACCTGTGTACCAGAGCAACATATTCAGGGCCAACCACACAACGACTGAAATAAAGAACAAGCGTGGATTAGGAAAAAAAGATTTAAACATCGCGTTTAACAATCCTTGTAGTGTTGCTATTGACGTTGGAACGTCATCCTATAATTTCAAACTTAAATTTGTCTGATAAAAAAGTTTAATGAATGGTAGTTATTTACCTGTTTTCTCAATTTTTTGATAGCTTTTTGTAGCGTATTTACAATTTGTTTAATAAACATCAACTGGATAGACGAACTTAAACATTATCGCTGTCTATCCTTAATTCAATATTTTGCAGAAACTATGGCTCAAGGCTACTCATTTTTAAAGCTAAATCCTGTTGATTTAAATCAACTTGCTTTGTTTTGCTTTTAATTACCCATTGAATATTGGCCAATTTTTCTTTTGCAGCATCAATACCCGCTTGCATAGTCATTTCACGGCCTTTGATATCAAAGATATGCGCTTTTTCACGTAGATCAGGCTGAATGACAATATCTGCATTTTTCAATTCTTCTTCAGCCAAACGTCCTTGCATAATGTTGATATTTTGGTTGAATAGCCCCCAAACATTACTGGTTTCAGTATGAATAGGTTGTGCCAAAATATCCACTGCAATCACCACATCTGCGCCTAAATCCCGTGCAACCTGTACAGGCACAGGACTGACTAGGCCACCATCAACATATTCCACATTACGGATCTTGGTTGGTATAAACATACTCGGAATCGAAGCAGATGCACGTACTGCTTGGCCTGTATTACCATAATTGAATACAGTTTTGGTGCCGTCTTTTAATTCCGTTGCAACCACATACATCGGGATTTTTAACTTCTGTAAAGGAATGTTTTGGACTTGCTCATTCACATAGTCCTCAACTTTTTTACCATCAAAGAAACCTTTTAAACTGATATTCACTTCTCTTACATCGGTAGCCTTAAGCTTAAGCGCAATATCTCTCAACTCTGCAGCGGATTTACCACTTGCATAAATTGAACCTACAATACTGCCTGCACTTGTACCTACAATAAAATCAGGGCGAATACCTTGCTGTTCCAACACTTCAAGTACGCCGATATGAGCATATCCACGTGCCCCACCACTGCCGAGTACTAAGGCAACAACGGGTCTTTTTTCTTGTTGATTAATATGTGCAAAGGGCTGAACAACTGCTTGTACTTGGGCATCTTCAACTAAAGGTTTTAAATGCGAAGTCGTTTGACAACCCGCCAAAATCACCATTGAAAGTCCAAGCGTCAATAATTTAAGCTGTTTCATATGCTGTCTTGCCATATCTACGTGGTTCTATCTTTTAATTTTAACGCCATTATTGGTGAAATGCTGTATCAATTTTTATGCATATATCCACAATATATTGATAAAAAGCCCCTCGAAAGGGGCTTCCATCAAAATCACCAGATATCTGAACCAACTTTTTTCTTTAGCTCAGGATATTGATCAATCTTGAACTCTGGTTCCTTGATCCCTTTTTTAAGCTGAGAGGTATAATCTTTCAACAATATGCGTGCCATTGGTGTTAACAGCAGGATTGCCACAAGGTTAATGGTGGCCATCAAGCCCATTGAAAGGTCGGCCATTGACCAGATTAAAGGTACACTTGTGATCGCCCCGAAATAGACCATTGCCAATACCAGCAGGCGGAAAATGAACATGACCTTTGGGTTGTCATTAATGAACTGTACATTGCTTTCAGCATAGGCATAGTTACCAATAATTGAGGTAAAGGCAAACAGGAACAGGATAATGGCAAGGAAGCCTCCACCCCAACCACCAATTTGGCTCTCCAATGCTTTTTGGGTCAATGTCACGCCCTCAAAGCCAGCTTCATGATACAGACCAGACACCATGATGATGATCGCAGTACATGAACACACCACGAAAGTATCAACAAATACACCCAGCATTTGTACCAGCCCCTGATTCACAGGATGCTTCACATCAGAGGCAGCAGCAGCGTTTGGCGCTGAACCCATGCCTGCCTCGTTGGAGAACAAGCCACGCTTGATGCCCATCATCATTGCCATAGAAATCATCGCACCAAAGAAACCACCTGCTGCCGCATTAAACTGGAATGCTTCGGTGAAGATCAGTTTAAAAATCTCAGGCAACATCGGCAAGTTGGTTATCGCGATGTACAAGGCGACCATGATATAAAGCAATGCCATGAAAGGAACAATACCTTCGGCAACCCTGGCGATACGCTTGATCCCACCAAAGATGATCAATGCCGTCATAACCACCAATGCAATACCAACCCATGACACTTCAAAATTAAGACTACCGAGACCCAATACAAAATTGGCTTTATCCCACCCCCATGCATGTGAGGTTGCCCCAATAATCGCATTTGCCTGCACGGCATTAAATACAAAGCCATAAGCCAGAATGAGTGACAGTGCAAAAACAATCCCCAGCCATTTTTGTTTTAAGCCCTGAGTAATATAGTACGCAGGTCCACCTCGGAATTGCTTGTTTTGATGGTCTCTCACCTTAAACAACTGGGCAAGCGATGATTCAACAAATGCAGAACTCATGCCAAGAAAGGCAGTGAACCACATCCAGAACACAGCCCCAGGACCACCAATGGCGATTGCTATGGCAACACCAGCAACGTTACCAACACCGACACGGCTTGCAAGACCCGTGACGAAAGCCTGAAATGCTGTAATGCCATGTTCATCTTGCGTCTCTTTACGGCTTCCTTTCATCACAAGGATGCTGTGCAGGAACAAGCGAAGCTGTACCGCACCCGTAACGAATGTGTAAAACACCCCAACCGCAACCAATAAGACGACCAGAAAATTCCAGAGTGGATCATTCAGGAATTGTACCCACGACATCAGCGTGGCATTTAATTGTTCATTCATCACTTATTCGCTTTAAAATATTTTATGTACGGCCGTACATATACGATAACAATCGATGAACCAAAAAAGCCCCACATGGGGCTTTTGATCCGACTTAGGCAAAGAATTTCAAAATTAATTGAATTACTGTTGCATTAATTAAATCAACAAAGAACGCACCACATAGCGGAACAATTAAAAATGCTTTATGTGATGGTCCATACATGTTGGTAATTGCTTGCATGTTAGCAACAGCTGTTGGCGTTGCTCCCATACCGAAACCACAGTGACCAGCAGCAAGAACTGCTGCATCATAATTTTTGCCCATGACGCGGAAAGTAATAAATGCTGCATACAACGCCATGGTAATGGTTTGTGCACCCAAAATTACAACCAGCGGGCCAGCCAAATCGGCTAACTGCCACAACTTTAATGACAACAATGCCATCGCTAAATAAAGTGACAAAGATGCATTACCAAACACATCGATTGCACGATCAAAAATATCAACTTTTAATACGCTTTCTAAAATATTACGCAGGATGACACCGCCACCCAATGCCCATACAAAGGTGGGTAACTCAAACCATGTGCCTTTGCTATAACCTGTCATAAACTCAGCAAATGCTAGACACGCCGCAAACATACCCAATGTGGTAATCGCATTATCGGCCGTAATTAAACGTACTTGGTGTGGATTTTCAAATGGTGCGAGTTCATCAGGGTGTTGATCTAAATGGGTATCACGATTCTTAATCGCAGTGGATGATTGCTCTTGAGCAAGGCTATAACGGTTGATTAATAGTTTTGCAAGTGGCCCACCAATGATGCCGCCGATAATCAAACCAAAAGTTGCACTTGCCATGCCTAGCGCTAATGCACCTTGAATTCCATGTTGGCTTTCAAGAATTTCACCCCATGCCCCTGCTGTACCGTGTCCACCTGTTAAAGTAATTGAGCCTGCAATCAATCCGACCAAAGGATCAATACCTAAAAGCTTTGCGAGGCTCATGCCGACAGCATTTTGAACCACTATAAACGAAGCAACACAGACCAGAAAAATAACCAGCCCAAGTCCACCTTCTTTCAACTTCATAAAATTGGCACTCAAACCAATTGAAGCAAAGAAAATCAGCATAAAACTCGTTTGTAATTGGCTACTAAAAACAATGCTATAACCCCACATTGAATGTACCAATAACGAAACAACAGCTGCAACCAAGCCACCAGCTACAGGTTCAGGAATATTGTAACGACGCAAGAAATCAATTTGATTAACAAGGAAACGCCCTAACAGCAGCACAATGACGGCTGAAATCAGGGTATAAAAACCATTAAAAGTAAATTCCATATCTTCTTCCGTTTATTTTATTAGTCTTTTAGACGGTTTTTCCATCATGTAGCTAATAAAATAGTAACTCTCAAAATGAGTGAAAACTCAATCAACTTAATAAAAAGCATACAGTTCTTTGTAAGAACTCAACCAAATAAAGTGATTGGTTTCCACGGATGATTAGGTTTATAGGATTAGGCTAGAAGTTGTAGCGAGCCATTGCGCCTACACGGTTATCCTTACCTTTTAGACCATTAAAGGTTTTACGTTCGCCATAGATATATTCCAAACCAAACGTAATCGGAGTAACTGGTGAATACATGATGTTCCACCAACCTTGTTGTAAGGTTTTGTTCTGCGTTGTATCCGCAAATGCTTGTTGTGCAAACTGATTATTATCTTTTGCAAACATTGCACCATACGCTAAAGTACTACGCAATTTAGGGCTAACTTGATAAGTTGTACCAATAGTGAGTGCATCAAACTCATTCAGATTCAACTCAAAATTATTGGGATTTACATTAAAAGCACTATTGGTATAGAGCAAAAACTTACTATCACCTTTTACATGCGAATAATCGATCATCGCTTGTAAAGAATCAGTAAATTTATACTTAGTTCCTACTGCAATACCCCACCCTAGATCAGCATCATCAGCTGTTAATTGATTATTATTCTTGTCGTAACTCGCTCTGCTACGCGCTTCTGTTACTAAAACACGGGCTGAAGCCGTACCTTTGCCATCATCAAAATCATATTTTAACTTAGAGGTTAAAGCTGGCGCTCGGTTGTCGTCATTGCCTTTTTCTAAAGCAAGCATATAACTGGTGTCTGGATTAAATTTTCCGCTATAGCGAACCATCGGAGTACGATAAGTACCGATCCCTAAAGGAGAATTGAAATCAATCATTTCTGGCTGTAAATCTGTCGCCAAGAACGTAGATGTGGTTTGACCAAATAACCAATTGTTTAAAGTCATATACGCATGACGGATACGAATCGTATCGTTACTACTACCACCACGAAAATCAATTTCTAATTTCCCACCAACATCTGCTTCTTGAATGGGTGCTTTAAAATCTAGACCTAATCGCGTAACTGTTGCCGTACTATAAAAACGATCACTATTTTTTTCATTGCCTTCGAGATCAACTTTATTGATTCGGTTAAAAATAGCATCGCCGCCTTTTGCCTGATACGAGGCATCGCCACGTAAAAAACCGTATAGCTGTACTTGCGCACCCGAAGCAGAATTAAAACTCAAAGGCGATTTTTGAGCAGCCATCTGAGTATTAGATGAAATATTTTGAGTGGATACTGAAGCAACAGTAGTAGATCGCTGGGTATCGTACTGCGGTACATTATTTTTTTGTTTTGACTGAGGAACATATTGTTCCAATAAAGCTCTTAATTCTTTTACTTCATCTCGAAGTTGTTGAATTTGTTCTTGTTCGCTAGCAGCCTGCGCATTGTTCATCATGAAGACAGCAATGGTAAACGCCAATCCCTGAACTATGAACGGCTTACGGATGAGAGGTAAACTCATGAGAAGCTCCTGTATTCGTGTATATTTCAACATTTTTCATAAGCATAAAATTGGGTAAATAAATATGCTTATCATAGAAAACTTCCCTCACCTTCTTGGTTAGAAAAGCCTAATCGATTTTTGAAAAGGGCGTATTATGCATAAATTTAGATTATTGTGTGTATTTTTTTATTCCACTCATCATAACGATTTCAGCGTGTATCAATAAATACTATTTCTATTTCATTGCGTTACAAATACATTTCTTTTTCACATAAAGATAACAAATTAAAAAATTTTATGGATAATCTCATCTCGTTAATCTTTACTCGACTATTTTTTATTCAAATCTCAATCTACGACTAAAATTCCATCCTCAAATCTATCTTATTACTTTATAGTCTCATTACATGAGAAAGAGCCATAAGCTTAGGAACCTTAAGATGAACATGGAACAAATCCGTTATGTGGATGATGCGATTACAGCCCGTCATTCTGTACGTGCATTTTTAGATACACCTGTTGCAACAGAGACAATCAAGGATATTTTAAATGTTGCCGCTCGTGCGCCATCAGGTACAAACACTCAACCATGGAAAGTTTATGTGGTGACAGGCCAAAAACGCGCCGAGATGATTGAGCGAGTTTGTGCTGCTCAACAAGCACTTTTTCAACAACCAGAACTCGCTGAACAATATCAAGAAACTTTCGCCTACTACCCTGAAACATGGATTTCACCATTTATTGATCGTCGTCGTGAAAATGGTTGGGGACTGTATGGTTTGCTAGGTATTCAAAAAGGCGAAAAAGAAAAAATGGCGGCGCAACAATTGCGTAACTATCAATTGTTTGATGCACCTGTCGCACTTTATTTTACAGTCAATAAAGCAATGGGAATTGGTTCAAAAATGGATATTTCCATGATGATCCAAAATGTAATGATTGCGGCAAAAGCACGTGGCTTAGATACGTGCCCACAAGCCGCATGGAATCATTTTCATCCCATCGTTTTAGAGGTATTAGATGCCCCAGAAGATGAAGAATTAGTATGTACTGTTGCCTTAGGTTATGCTGATCCTGATCATATCGTAAATACCTTCATTACTCCCCGCGAACCCGTTGAAAACTTTACAGTATTTTTAGACCAGTAAATTATTTAAATAACAGTATCTCTATGCAGAGGTACTGTTTTGTAGCTGTTTTCCAACTTTTAAAATTGCAAACAAACCTGCGCTAGTAAACATCAACATCATAATGCCCATATTGAGGCTCGCTTTCCATAACAAGAAATTTAAAATCACACCACCTAATAAACCACATGCAAACTGCATACTTCCCATAATCGCACTCGCAGTCCCAGCACGCGCACCCTGCTTAGACATCGCCAAAGCCATTGCATTAGGACCAGTTAATCCAATACCAGACACAACTAAAAAAAGACCAGACATTAATAACCACAATGGTGCATTCGCCATCAGCCCCGCACTGATGACAACAACTGCTCCAAAGCATTGAATCGACCCACCCAATCGTAACCGCTGAAAAATACCCATTCGAGTATTTAAGTGCTTATTGATTGAGGACATCAACATAATTCCAGCTGCATTAAATGCAAATGCATAAGAAAACTGTTGCTGAGACAGTCCGTACTGCCCCATAAAAACGGCTGAAGCAGAGCTGATATAACAAAATAATGCTGCGCCAGTTAAACAACCTGCAAACATTGGCAATCTGAAGCTGTCATCTTTTAGAATTGCAGCATAAAGTGTAGTGACTTGATAAGTTGATAATTTTAAACGGCGTTCAATAGGTAATGATTCTTTAAAGAAGAAATGTATACACAACCAGCAGATCACACCAATCATTGCTAGCGTCAGAAAAATAGCCTGCCATGGGAAAAAAGTCAGAATCCATGCACCAAACATCGGGGCTAGAATAGGCGCAAGCCCCATTACGATCATCATGCTTGAAAAGGCTTGAGCTGAACCTTGCATGTCTAAGCGATCACGTATAGCAGCTCTCGCAATCACAACACCAACACAACCACCTAAAGCCTGAAAAATTCGTGCAGCAATCAAAGCCCATTCATTTGTCGTAAACGCACAAGCCAAACTTGCAATCACATAAAGGCTAAGCCCAAAATATAAGGGAGGCTTGCGCCCAATACGATCACTCACAGGTCCATAAATTAATTGACCTATGGCTAAACCCAAAAAGTAAGCAGGTAATGTATTTGCAATCATTTGGGTACTTACCCCAAACTCATTTGCCATTTGGGGCAATGCGGGTAAATACATATCAATTGACAATGGACCGAGTGCTGTCAACAAAGCAAGTAACAAAATCCATGCTGTTGAATACTGACGCTGATTCGATTGTTCTACCTGCATAATCCTCTACTTTTCATGTTTATTTATTTTTCTAAGCTTAGCATCCTCACCATATTTGTGCATAATATTAGAGTCTGCTGATACCTGAAAAATGTTAACAGGCATGATCATAAATTGATTGCCGAATATAAAAGGACAACCATTGAATCCTTGGCTCGCACGTTTAAAACAAACCACCTATAACACCACGTTAATGTATAACGTACGTATGCTGATTGCTTTCGCAGGAACAGCATTCGTTCCTTATCTTTTAAATTTTCAACTTGCGACGATTCCACTGACTTTAGGCGTTGTTGCGGCAGCAATTAGTGATATTGATGATCGCTTTTCTGTCCGTATTCAGAATCAGATTTATACCTATATTGGATTTTTTATCACAGCTGCATCGGTTCAATTGTTATTCCCCTACCCAATTATTTTTGCAGTTGGATTAATTGTTTCCTGTATTGGATGGATTTTATTAGGCTCTTTGGGGCGGCGTTATGCGACCATCGCTTACGGATGTTTAGTGATTTCTGTCTATACCATGCTCGGTGTACACTTATTTGAACAATGGTATTTACAACCAGCATTCTTAGTTTTGGGAGCCGCTTGGTATGGATTACTTTCAACAATCAGTTTCTTGCTGTTCCCTGTACGAAAAGTACAAGACCAACTTTATGCATCCTATAATGCTTTAGGTAGTTTTTTATTTGCTAAATCAAACTTATTTGATGTGGACATGACTCCATCCAGTTATCAACAAAGTATGATTGATATTGCATTAGAAAATGGCAAATTGGTGGCGATTTTTAATGATATGCGAATGTCACTGTTAACCCGCTTAAAAGGTGACCGCGGTCAGAAAGATACACGTCGCAGTCTACAATACTATTTCGTTGCACAAGATATTCATGAACGTGCAGACTCCGCACATATTGATTATCAAAAGCTAGCGAAAGTATTTCAACACAGTGATATCTTATTTCGTTTTCAACGCATTCTCACGATTCAGGGTAAAGCCTGTCAGGATTTAGCCCAATCAATTTTAAGCCGTACCCCTTATGTGCATAACAAACGCTTTAAACACAGCTTTGAAAATTTAAGAGTTTCCTTAGACAAATTAAGAGAAGATGGACTTTACGATCAAGTTCGCATCAATGCATTATTTGCACTCTATCAAAATCTTAAATCGATTGATGCACAATTACAGAATTTAGAAACGGAAAGAAATCTGAAATTAATCAATGCACAACAAGCAGAAAATCAACTAAAAGATGATGATTTAAAAGGTTGGAATGATATTCTAGTCCGTGTTAAACAACATTTAACCCCTGAGTCTGTGTTATTTCGCCATGCGGTTAGACTTTCAATCGTGCTGTTTATTGGTTATGTCTTTATTCAAGTAACCCATATTGCTTACGGTTACTGGATTTTGCTCACAGCATTGTTTGTTTGCCAACCTAACTTTAATGCTACCAAACGCCGCTTATATTTGCGAATTGTTGGAACCCTAATCGGTATTATCGTGGGGCTAACCATCATCTATTTTATTCCTTCGGTTGAAGGGCAACTGGTGATGTTAGTTCTTAGTGGCGTATTATTTTTAGAACTTCGAAGTAAACAGTATGCTCAAGCAACAGCTTTTATTACGATCCTCGCTTTAATTAACTTTAATCTAGATGGTTCTGCATTTGCGGCAGGTTTCCCACGCTTTATTGATACCTTGATCGGCTGTGCCTTGGCGTGGTTTGGGGTCAGTTTCATTTGGCCAGATTGGAAATTCCGCAGGCTACCTCGCTCGATCCAACGTTCTTTACAAGCCCAATGTACCTACTTAGCAGAAGTAATTGAGCAATATCACCAAGGTCGTAATAATGCATTAAATTATCGTGTAGTTCGGCGCGCTGCGCACAATACTGATGCAGAAGTTGCTTCTCTTATTTCCACGCTTGCCACAGAACCCAATATTGAATCTACTCAGAAAACTTTGGCTTTTGAGTTTCTATGCTTAAGTCATACTTTTTTAAGTTATATCGCTGCACTTGGAGCTCATCGCGAACAAATTCAAGATCAAGAGGTTCTAGCCCTGCTCGATCAAGCATTAGATGATATTCAAGGTGCTCTGCTTAGAGATGAAGTCCCTGATTTATCTGCACAAAATATGATGCAAACCATACGTGAGCATTTAAATCGCAATGATGAAAACAATCAAAAATCTCTGATTATTTTACAGCAGCTTTCACTTATGCTTAGCATATTAACCCGTTTAAGTATGCTCAAACAAAGTCTCAGTCACGAACCGAACGAAGATGGCACTGAGTTTGCTTCTCTTTAATTTATCCGCCATTGGCATAATATCTTTGAGTGCCAATTGGTGTTAAACTTAACTCAGTTCTAAACTCATTTTTTAAACTATGACCGCCAAAACGCTATACGCTTATACGCTACAACCTGTTCCTTACGAAGTCTCTGAAGCTGAACAACGTCAAGCTCAACTGATGATTTGGCGTAGTACCAATAAATTCAGTAAAAAAGCATGGATGATTATGATTGCACTTGTGGTGCTTTCATTAGTTTCAGCAGGACTGATTAAGTATTATTCAACCTACTCAACTGTATTGTGTTGGGTTGTGATCATTGCTGTGATCCTTTTTTATCTTGTGAAAAAATTTGGTCTTGAGTGGTACGTTAAACGCAAAATGACAGAATTTCCGGTTCAAGAGATTAAAGGTCTTCGTTTAGGCGTACAACCCCATGGTATCGTGATGCGCCAGAAAGTTGGATTACAAGAAGGTACTGCGACCATTGGCTGGAAAGACATTTACGAATGGTACAACTCTCCAGAGTTTATTTTAGTCAATTTCAAAGTAAAAACACCAAAAGGCGAACAACAACAAGGTGCTTACATCCTACCTAAGCGTATGGATTCTAAGAATTTCCCTTTTAACACGGTACGTAAACATTTAAATGAAGTTGTAGGCGCACCAAAGTCAATTTAACGCCTATGATTCTAAAAACCTCTCGAAATGAGAGGTTTTTTTTCAACCATATAAAAATAAATGAGAATCAAAATCAATATTACCTACAAAATCCATATTATGTTCGTATTCTTGAGTTATAATTTTTGACATAAATTTCATTATCTTTTCATTTTTGACCATGTCTAAAAAAGTCTTCTTCCAAATCCATTGGTTTTTAGGGATTACTGCAGGGCTTATACTTTCTTTAATGGGAGTAACCGGTGCAATTTATTCTTATGAACAGCAAATTTTAAAATGGCTCAACCAAGATAGCTATGTCGTTGAGGCTGCTCAAACACCAAAACTTAGCCCTGCCCAGTTATACCAACATTTCAATCAGCAACAACCCGAGATTGAAATTAACAGCATTACTATTGCTGCCGACCCAACAGCATCTTCTACCGTCAATATTAAAAAAGAAGGTGCACGTCGTGGTTATAACATGATGGTCAATCCATATACAGCCGAAGTCTTACCTGACATTAAAGGTCGTGATACCTTACAATTTATTCAGCGTTTACATCGCAATTTAACCGTTGGAGAATTTGGAGCGCAAATCACAGGTGCTTCTACGCTGATGCTGATTTTCTTTGTATTGAGTGGCATCTATCTACGCTTTCCAAAGAAACATAGCATTAAACAATGGCTGTTTATTAAGCCAAAACTAAAAGGTCGTAATTTTATTTGGGACCTACATGCAGTGGTGGGAACTTGGGTCGTTGTGTTTTACCTACTGTTTGCTTGCACTGGCTTATATTGGTCTTATGACTGGTGGCGTGCAGGTATGTTCAAGGTCATGGGCGTTGAACAGCCACAACGTAATCAACAAAATAATGAACATGGCAAAGATAAACAACCTAAGCTGACAAACGCACAGCTTAATACTATCTTGACGCAAACATGGACTGGGGTAAATGCCCAGATTGGTCGTGAATACTCAAGTTTAACCCTGAATATTCCCAAAAATGCGGATGCCAAAGTTGAACTCTCTTTTGTCGATGCCATTCCTCAACATGAACGTGCACGTAACCAAGCGATTTATAACTATCAAGACAATAAATTTGAAAAATTTGAACTGTATGAAGACAAGAAGCTCAATGAAAAAATCATGAGCAGCATGCTGCCTGTGCATCGCGGCAGCTTCTTTGGTTCGACTTATCAATTTATTGCCATGCTGGCATCATTGGCCATGCCTCTGTTCTTTGTAACGGGTTGGATGTTGTATCTAAAACGTCGCAAGCAGAAAAAGCTGACCCAAGCGGCACGTCAATCACTCAACGCACAGCAGGTTGATCGAAATGCCAAGCCTTGGCTAATCACTTATGCGACGCAAACAGGTGTAGCTGAACAATTGGCATGGCGTACTGCGACCAGCTTGCAGGAAGCGCAACAACCAACGACGGTTAAACCGGTTCAGCAACTGACTGAACAAGACCTACAACAAGCATCACAGGTTTTATTTGTAATCAGCACATATGGCACAGGTGAAGCACCTGATCTTGCAACAAGTTTTAGCAAAAAACTGATGCAACAAAAGCTAGAGTTAGCTCATATGCAATACGCAGTGCTTGCACTAGGATCAAGAGAATATCCTGACAGCTATTGCAGCTTTGGTTATGCCGTTGATGCATGGTTAAAACAATGCAAGGCACAACCATTATTTGACTTGATCGAAGTAGATAATGCCAATAGCAATGATATTCAACGCTGGAATCAAGCGCTTTCGGTGGTGACTAAGCATGAACTACATGCCATGAATATAGAGAAAGTGTTTGACCAGTGGACTCTCGCTGAACGCACATTGCTCAACCCTAATAGCTTAGGACAGGCAGCCTATAATATTGAACTTCGTTCCGCTTCTGATATAACTTGGCATGCTGGCGATATTGCAGAAATTCAGCCTGCCAATTGCTTAACCGACATTCAGGATTTCTTAATCAAGTATCAGATTCCAACACACAGTGTCGTTGAATCATTGAACCAAGAGATTGAACAGCTCCTGTGGAATAGAAACCTACGAGTTGAGATTCAGCCATTTAGTACACTTGAAGATTTACTCGAACAACTACCCACCCTACCTACACGTGAATATTCGATTGCCAGTATTCCTTCGCAACAACGCCTAAGACTAGTGGTTCGTCAAAAACGTGATGAACAGAATCAACTTGGTCTTGGTTCAGGTTGGCTCACTGAATTTGCTCAGTTGCAGCAGACCATTGCCCTGCGTATTCGGACCAATGAGTCCTTCCATCTGATTGACGATAACCGTCCAATTATCTGTATTGGTAATGGCACAGGCATTGCAGGCTTGATGAGTTTATTACAGCAACGTAATCGACAAAACTATACAGCCAATTGGCTGATCTTCGGTGAACGTCAACGCGAACATGATTTCTTTTATCAAGAAACCATTCAAGCGTGGTTGAATATGGGAAGCTTGCAACGTTTGGACTTCGCCTTCTCTCGTGATCAGGAACAATGCATCTATGTACAAGATATTTTGCGAAGCAATGCTGATGAACTGATCACATGGATTGATCAAGGTGCGGTGATTTATGTCTGCGGCAGCATCGAAGGCATGGCTTCAGGAGTCGATCAAGCTTTGATAGATATTCTCAGCGAAGAAAAACTAGATGAATTAAGACAAGCTGGACGTTATCGTCGAGACGTTTATTAAACCCTTTTGATATCTAAAAACGAGTGCCAGCCACTCGTTTTTTTCATCGAAACATAAGAGAATTTGCCTTTCTTAGAATTTTGCATACACTGAGCACGATTCAAATTGACTACAATTAAGATTATGCAAATAAGTTCATGGGTTCGTCTTGTTTTAGCCCTTATCGGTTCAGTTCTGTTCTTAGATGGCGCTATTCTAATCGCCTTTAAAAAGATTCATATTGGAACAGTACTACCGCTACTACTTGGGCTATTTTTTTGCCTCTATGCTTATTTCTATTATCATATCGAACGTTTCTTCTTCTATCATTTTCGTCTACATTCAATTTGGCGCTTCGGCTGGTTGTGCTTTTGGATTTGGGTCGTTAGCTTAGGCTATTTCTTTAATTACATTTCAGACAATAATACCAAAACTCAAAATATCCCTACGGTTAAAGCCATTATTGTGTTAGGCAGTGGCGTTGAAAATGGACAACCTTCTGCCACATTGGCGAAACGCTTAGACCGTGCTGCCCCTGTAGCTTTAGCACAACCTCATGCCAAATTAGTCATGACAGGTGGTATTGATTTTGGTGAAACTAATAGTGAAGCGATTGTCATGTCACGTTATGTACAGCAGCACTATCATATTCCTGCCTCACAGATCATCTTGGAAGATAAAAGCACGAGTACGGAGCTGAATCTTAGAAATAGCCAACACTTATTACAGACACAACAGATTGACATCCATCAACCGATCGCAATTGTAACCAGCGATTTCCACACATTACGCGCCGCCGCCATTGCAAAGAAACAAGGCTATCGTAATATCATTATGCTTGGCGCAACGACACCAGTGACCACACGCTATAATGCATGGTTAAGAGAATACTTTGCTTATGCCAGTGGTTGGCTTCTGAATGAATATTGATTGGGGTTGTCCCCCAATCAATTTATCTCATTTAATTGTGTAGACGAATATCTCTAGGCAAAGGTAACTTTAACTCAGCAAATACATCTGGTCGTTGTAAATAAATTTGGTAAAGGAAATTTTTTACATCCAATAAAAAAGTATCAGGTGAAACCAATAGATTGTTACCCTCTGGGGTAAGGTCTAAAGATAGAATCGTATTATTTTCTTTTAAAAAAGGAATCATCTTTTCAATGAAAACCCACAGTGATACTTCCTGAATCTCGTATTTAGCCCAATTATCTTTAATCAATAATTTTGCCAAACCTTTATTTTGCCAAATCGATAATGCGTGTTGACCAGATGGGGTTGAACATAAGGCCCACCCATCATGATAAAGCGCAATAACTTGCCTTTGTATAATAATATTTTGAATAAATTGACGATAAATATCTTTTGGTGAGGAACTAGAATTTGTTGTTTGTGATTTCGACGCAGCCTTGCGTTGATATGGATTTTTCATAAAATAGTTCAATATTAGAATCATTATTGACGCTAATAATAAAACAATTCTATATAAATTACAAGGATTTGAACTAGAAGAAAAATTATGGTG
>ERZ650307.639-NODE-639-length-19921-cov-6.521343_pt1 | contig 19921 bp, 24 predicted proteins | sample MGYA00376243_ERZ650307 | MGnify/ENA primary metagenome ERZ650307 (study PRJEB26733, sample SAMN07839242) | wastewater metagenome | biome: urban; feature: artificial channel; material: waste water | place: USA: North Carolina | collected 2016-03-31 ... | reverse complement strand
GATGAAGCTCGCCTGTACTCTCCTTTAATTTTAGCCATTGATAGATGGTGTTGCGGGAAATATCGAAAACAACAGATGCTTCAGTAATACTGCCGGTTTTCTCACAGTATGCGAGAACTTTTTTACGAAAATCTAATGAATATGCCATAAGTATATTATACCACAAATGTACTATTTTTATTTCATTTTACTATAATAGGGATTGACATTTCAATTAGGCGGTCAGTATGAATCGTTTGAATGGCAGCCTTATTTATTATCCGTTCATCAACTTTCCGACGTAGAAAATAATCGCGAATTTTATTGACTTCTGCTGGTTGGATGGCACGGTATTTATTTCTAATAAGGAGCTCGTAATGTCGTGGAGCTTGTGTAAAAACGACATCGGTGTTTCCTGCAGAATAGGTTTCTACTAGGAAGGCATCGGTATTGGCTAGTTGATTTTGCACTAATTGAGAATTACTATTCGTCGTATTGATAATTTTCATGCGAAAATTCCTCCGTCTCTTTGGCTACATTATAGCACTCTTGGGCTTATTTATCCAGTCTTTTTTGAGCTAATTCTAGCTTTTTCCATTGTTCAATTCCCCATTTGTGGCTACCACGTTTCAGTTTGTTAATAGCCTCTTCAATAGGAAACCAAGTAATATGATTAAAGTCTTCTAATGGTGCCCCAACTTGTTTGTAACTGGTAACTTGATAGATATAAGCTGGGTTGTAAAAATGAGTATCACGATGGCTGGAATAAAAATACTCATCCGCTTGACCAAAATATTGTCCGATTTTAGCGGTGAAGCCTAATTCTTCAATTAATTCTCTTTCTAGGGCTGATAGGTGATTTTCCCCTTCCTCAATCTCTCCACCTGGGAGGAACCAGGCTCCATTAGGAGCTTGAACCAATACAATTTTCTCTAATTTCTCATCAGGAATAACAGCATAGACTCCATAACGATTGGTGTAGTGTACACCATTCTTTTTTTCACCGAAAATTGCATTTGACATGGTATTCTCCTTTTAATAGAGGCTTTTTTTTATTATACCATTTTAGCCTAAATTTTTCTTTAAGTATTTGTTGGAATTTTTTGAATTTTATGGATTGGAGATAAAAAGAGCGGGGCAACCTAGCCGGATGCCTCCGCTAACATGTTTTATTTTTCTTTTGGCGTTTGAGCTTTGATTTGGATGGTGCCTTTATTGGTCATGACAGCTCGTAAATCTTTCTCATTAGGATTCTCTAAATAGAAATCGGTAATGGCATCTTCAATTTGGTCTTGAATGGTCCTGCGAAGGGGACGTGCACCCATTTTAGGATCGTAACCAAGATCAACTAATTTTTCCTTTACTTTATCGGTCACATGTAGTCGAATACCGTTTGTAGATAAGCGACGGTTGACGTCTTCCAGCATGAGACTGACAATTTGGAGCAGATTTTCTTTTGTAAGTGGTTGGAATTCAATAATTCCATCGAAGCGGTTCATGAATTCGGGAGTGAAGAAATTACCGAGTTGGCCAAGAACAGATTGTGTACGACCTTCCATAGCGGCTCCAAATCCCACGCTGGCCTCAACCTTACCTGTACCAGCATTTGAAGTCATAATGATAATGGTATCTGTGAAGCTGACTGTTCGCCCTTGTCCATCTGTCAGTCGACCGTCATCAAGAACTTGTAGGAACATGTGCATCACATCTGGATGCGCCTTTTCAACTTCATCAAGGAGAATGAGTGAGTATGGATTGCGACGGACTTTTTCTGTTAGTTGGCCAGCTTCTTCATACCCCACATATCCAGGAGGGGCACCGACTAGTTTTGCAACTGCGTGTTTTTCCATATATTCAGACATATCAAATCGAATCATGCTGTCCGCTGAACCGAAGAGCTCAATGGCTAATTGTTTTGATAATTCTGTTTTACCGACGCCAGTAGGTCCTACGAATAAGAAGGAACCAATTGGACGATTTGGTGCTCCAAGTCCTACACGATTGCGACGGATTGCTTTTGCAATTTTATCAACAGCATCGTCTTGTCCAATGACATGCGCTTTGAGATCACTTGCCAAATGTATCAATTGAGACTGTTCTTTTTCTTTCAGCTCGCCAACGGGGATATTTGTTTTTTGTTCAATGATGGCTTCGATTTCTTTTTCGGTAATGAGAGGAATATCCTCCTCACTAATCGTTGCCTTTTGCATTTCTTTATATTTAGCAATTTGGTCACGATAATAGGCAGCTTTTTCGTAATCTTCATTACGAGTTGCTTGTTCTTTACGCTTTTCGGCATCAATTAACCGTTGGTCAATTTCTTTAGGATCCACGAAGTTCAAGGTTAAGTTCATTTTTGACCCAGCTTCGTCTAGCAAATCAATCGCTTTGTCAGGTAAGAATCGGTCTTGAATATAGCGGTTGGATAATACGGCCGCAGCTTCAATTGCCTCAGGGGAATATTTTACATGGTGGTAGTCTTGGTATTTATTCTGAATACCTTTTAAGATAGTGATTGTTTCTTCAACACTTGGTTCGTCAACTTTTACAGGTTGCATCCGACGTTCAAGAGCTGCATCTTTTTCAATAATACGGTATTCATTTAAAGTAGTAGCACCGACCAGTTGCATTTCACCACGAGCGAGGGCGGGTTTTAGAATATTGCCCGCATCCATGTTTCCATCTCCTGCAGAACCAGCTCCGACAATCTCATGAATTTCATCAATGAAGAGAATAACTTCACGTCGGTTCCGAATTTCTTCCATGAGTTTTTGCATGCGTTCTTCAAATTGACCTCGGATTCCTGTTCCTTGAACAAGGCTGACAACGTCTAATCGAATGACTTCTTTGTTTTGAAGTTTATGTGGAACGTCCCCGTCTACAATTTTTTGTGCTAGTCCTTCAACGACTGCAGTTTTACCAACACCGGGCTCACCGATAAGAACGGGGTTGTTTTTGGTGCGACGGTTCAAAATTTCAATCACCCGAGTGATTTCTTGATCGCGTCCGATAACGGGGTCAATATCTCCACGTCGTGCAATCTCAGTAACATTAATCCCAAATTCTTCCAGCAATCCATTTGGTTGTGGGACTGTTTGGGTTTGACCCGCATTTGGTTGATTGAATCGACCACCACCGTTGCCACCGCCTGCTTGAGTAGGAGGTGTTTGATCTCGATTCTTACCAGCTGGGGTATTACCAGGGTAACCACCTAAATGATTGAAAAATTCACTAAAGGGATCCATATTGTTTGGATTAGTTAAGTTCTCCCCTAAGCCACGTAAGATAGCATTATTTGGATCTGTTTTCATAATTTGATAACAATTATGGCAAAGGTCAACTTTCTGTTGTTTTCCATTCATATTTGTATAGAGATGAATGGTAGCATCATTTATTTTACAGTTTGTACAGAGCATTCAATTACCTCTTTTCTAATAGTAACATTACAAAACTCTGTGAAAATTAATCTCATATTTTCCTACTCGAATGTTAGAATATTGTGTATAGATTGAATCACATACAATTGCGCAATCAGATGAATTTCCACGAAGTAAGGTCTTTATTGAATAGTCAATAAAGGTCAGTTCTGTTTTAATTATATCAAGTTTTGGAGAAAATGCAAGAAACTGATATGCATTCTAGTCTTTCTTTTTACGAAAAATTGGGGGAAGAAAATTACGTAAAAATAAGACTTTTTCACAAAATTATGGTAGAATATTTCTATATTAAGAAGAGGAGAATGAATATGGAATCACATTTGGTGAGAATTATCAATCGTCTTGAAGCCATGGCCAGTGATGGTGGTACCATGAAACGTAATTTTGAACGTGATGGTGTTGTCGTTGCAGAAGTTTCCTACAGCTATGACGAAGAAAATGGTTCAGTATTTACCCTACGTGATGTTGCTGCTCGTGAGACGTATACGTTTGACAGCATTGACTTGATTGCAATGGAAATTTACGAACTGTTGTACTAAATACAGGATAGTTAAAAGCGCCACCGGTGCTTTTTCTTTTGTGAATAATTAATCTAGGCAGTTGCATAGTTATTCGAAAATGATATAATGTAGTATACGTCTTTTGAGGAGTGAAGATATGAATTTTTCTTTTTTGCCTGATTATTGGGCTTATTTTAATTATGGTGTATTAGTTACCCTTATTATCGCTGTATTTGTTGTTGCCTTTGGTAGTATTTTGGGTGTTTTATTGGCTTTTGCACAACGGAGTAAATATAAATTACTTGTCTGGTTTGCTAATATTTATGTGTGGATTTTCCGTGGGACTCCTATGGTTGTACAGATTATGATTGGTTTTACCATGACTCATTTAGTTGCTCCAACTTTTCAGTTAGGTATTTTATCAGTCGATTTGTCTCGCCTGATTCCAGGGATGGTTATTCTATCGATGAACTCAGGGGCTTATGTATCCGAAACAGTACGTGCGGGGATTAATGCTGTTCCGAAGGGACAATTGGAAGCAGCCTACTCACTTGGTATCCGTCCTCATCAAGCGATGCGCTATGTCATCATGCCTCAAGCTATCAAGAATATCCTACCTGCCTTGGGGAATGAATTTGTAACAATTGTAAAAGATAGTTCCCTTTTATCAACAATCGGCGTTGTTGAATTGTGGAATGGAGCGACTACGGTCTCTGCGTCAACTTACATTACAAAGGAGCCTTTGTTATTTGCAGCCTTCTATTATTTGATTGTGACAAGTGTGTTAACGTTGGGCGTCCAATACTTTGAGAAAAAATTGAATAAGGGGTGACATTGATATGGCAGAGGTTATTATTTCTATTAAGGGTTTGCACAAATACTTCGGAGATAATGAAGTGTTAAAGGGTATTGATTTGGATATCCAACAGGGAGAAGTTGTTGTAATTATCGGTCCATCAGGTTCTGGGAAATCAACATTTCTACGGACAATGAACCTTTTAGAGGTGCCTACTAAGGGAAATGTTACATTTGAAGGTGTCGATATCACTGATAAGTCAAATGATATCTTTAAGATGCGTGAAAAAATGGGGATGGTATTTCAACAATTTAATCTCTTCCCTAATATGACAGTCTTGGAAAATATTACCTTATCACCAATTAAGACAAAGGGAATGACGAAGGCTGATGCTGAGAAGAAAGCCATGGACCTACTGGCTAAGGTTGGGCTACCAGATAAGGCGACTGCTTATCCACAGAGTTTATCAGGTGGGCAACAGCAACGTATTGCAATTGCTCGCGGATTGGCAATGGATCCAGATGTCTTGCTTTTTGATGAGCCTACGTCTGCCTTGGACCCTGAGATGGTCGGTGAGGTCTTATCGGTTATGCAGGATTTGGCTAAATCGGGCATGACCATGGTGATTGTAACCCACGAAATGGGTTTTGCAAGAGAAGTTGCTGATCGGGTCATCTTTATGGATGGAGGAGTAATCGTTGAAGATGGAACTCCTGAAGATGTGTTCGAACACACGAGAGAAGAACGGACGAAAGATTTCTTATCGAAAATCCTATAACGATAGATACAACAGGAAAACTCCGAAAACGTTCGGAGTTTTTCTATATGTTGGATTTTCAAGGAATCGTCCATAGTCAGACGAATGGTTTTACGATATAATAGAAAAAAACTAGAGGAGATATTGAAATGACAGTCATTGATGGTAAGGCATTAGCAGCAAAAATGCAAGCAGCTTTAGCAGAGAAAACAGCTCAATTGAAGGCGGAAAAAGGATTGATTCCGGGACTTGTAGTGATTTTAGTGGGTGAAAATCCAGCAAGTCAGGTCTATGTACGGAATAAAGAACGTTCAGCCTTAGCAGCAGGGTTTAAGAGCGAAGTAGTACGAGTACCAGATACGATTTCTGAAAAGGAGCTCTTGGCATTAATCGAACGCTATAATCAAGATTCTGAATGGCATGGTATTTTAGTCCAGTTGCCTTTACCTGTCCATATCAGTGAGGAAAAGGTTTTATTGGCAATTGATCCAGATAAGGATGTAGATGGTTTCCATCCGACTAATATGGGGAAATTCTGGTCAGGACATCCAGTTATGATTCCTTCAACACCAGCAGGGATTATGGAGATGTTCAAAGAATATCAGATCGAGCTAGAAGGAAAAACGGCTGTGGTTATCGGTCGTTCAAACATTGTTGGGAAGCCGATGGCGCAGTTGCTTTTAGATGCAAATGCGACTGTCACGATTGCTCATTCTCGGACAAAAAATCTGCCAGAATTAGCTAGACAAGCTGATATTCTTGTCGTTGCCATTGGGCGTGGACATTTTGTTACCAAGGAATTTGTCAAACCAGGGGCAGTGGTGATTGATGTTGGTATGAACCGAGATGCAAATGGCAAGCTGATTGGTGATGTCCAGTATGATGAGGTAGCAGAAGTTGCAAGCTACATCACACCAGTCCCAGGAGGAGTTGGTCCAATGACCATTACCATGCTGATGGAACAGACATATGAAGCTTGCGTCAGAAGTGAAAAGTACTAGTTTCAACTTTTATGGATGAGATAAAAACAAACGAATAAATCAAAAATCCCCAATCATGCACAGATGATTGAGGATTTTTATTAGGGATTTTCTACTGAAAATGTATCTGCATGGGCAAGATCACCATAGGTGTACCCAAGGTTAAACCATTTTTTTCGTTGTTCGGAGGTTCCATGGGTGAAACTGTCTGGAACGGTGCGGCCATAGGCTTCTTGCTGTAGGGTATCATCGCCGACAGCATGAGCTGCATTCATGGCTTCGTCGATGTCCCCAGCATCTAGTATACCTTGACCATCTACATATTTAGCCCAAGCCCCAGCATAGTAATCAGCCTGCAGTTCGAGACGAACATTCAGGGCATTTCCTTCTTCATCTGATAATTGTGCTCGTTTTTGATGGTATGCCCCAAGAACTTCCAATTCATTTTGGACATGGTGTCCAACTTCGTGGGCAACGACATAGGCCATCGCGAAGTCACCAGACGCCTTGTATTTGCTAGATAATTCTTGGTAAAATGATGTATCGATATAAATTTTACGGTCAGCTGAGCAGTAAAATGGTCCAGCTTGAGCAGATCCGATACCGCAACCCGTTTGGGTCTGATCGGTATAGAAAACCATGGTAGGTGCTGAGTAGGTTAAATCATTGGCTTCAAATTCTTGGGCCCAAAAATCTTCTGTTGAGCCTAACACCTTACTCATAAATTCAGCATCGGCATCCGACACATTTGTACCTGTGGTGGTGACTTGACTGGACTGATAAGAATTCGTTCCAGTAGAAGGAGAGAGCAATCCACCTAAATTAGACATTCCACCGAATGCTAATAGTAGGATGAGGACTAGCAATTTTCCTTTCCACCCGAGACGTGAAAACAATAAGCCTAATAAGACGTTTCCTCCCGATGAACCTGACGAATAGGACGAGCCAGAACTAGATTGGCCTCGTCGGTCCTCAATATTGGAACTTTTTCGTAAATTATCTAATTTCATATATCCTCCCCAGGAACTCTCCACATCGTTTCTTCAAATCTTTCATAAACTATTATATAGTAAAATACCGAAAATAACACGTGAAAGCGTTTGGAATTTATGGGTTAGGTTCTGTATAATAGTGCGAAATTTGGTATAATAGTACGATACTGACAGAAGGAGTGGGCATGGTTGAATATTTATCGGTTAGTCATCTAACGAAGTATTTGAAATTAAAATTTGACCGAGATCCGTACTTGGAGAGGGTCTACTTGACAGGTCAGGTATCTAACTTCCGCAAACGACCTTCCCATCAATATTTTTCGCTCAAGGATGATAAGGCGGTCATTCAGGCGACGATGTGGGCGGGTGTTTATAAACAGTTGGGCTTTGAACTTGAAGAGGGAATGAAAATCAACGCTGTCGGACGTGTCCAGCTTTATGAACCGAGTGGTTCTTATTCCATTGTCATTGAGAAAGCTGAGCCAGATGGTATTGGTGCATTAGCAATAAAGTTTGAACAGCTGAAACAAGCTCTGACACAGGAGGGATTGTTCAAGCAAGAGTTTAAGCAGGAGTTGCCTCGGTTTACCAAGAAAATTGGGGTGATTACTAGTCCGAGCGGAGCTGTTATTCAGGATATTATTACGACAGTCAGCAGGCGATTTCCTGGAGTGGAAATACTTCTCTATCCTACAAAGGTTCAAGGAGATGGTGCCGCTCAGGAGGTTGTTGCCAATATACAAAGAGCCAATGAACGGGATGATTTGGATGTTCTGATTGTTGGTCGTGGTGGTGGCTCAATTGAGGACCTCTGGGCATTCAATGAGGAAGTAGTCGTTCGGGCAATTTTTGAATCCCGTATTCCTATTATTTCTAGTGTCGGTCATGAAACCGATACAACCTTGGCAGATTTTGTAGCAGACCGCAGAGCAGCCACCCCGACAGCTGCAGCAGAATTGGCAACACCTGTGACCAAGGCAGACTTGCTGGGCTATCTCAATCAGCAGGAAAATAGAGTCTATCAGGCCATGGGAAATCGATTGAAATTCTTAAGAGGTCAGCTTGAAAAAATTAGCCAGTCAGTCATGTTTCGTCAGCCTGAACGCTTGTATGATGGTTATTTACAAAAATTAGACCGCTTGACCAATCAATTGCAAATGCGTATGAAAGAAGTATATAGCCAGCAGAAACAGGCTAGTCTCTTGCTAAATCAGCGGCTATTAGGGATCCAACTTGGTCGTAAAGTAGAGAGCTTCAAAGAGAGAATCATCCAGCAGGAACGACTCTTGAAAAACAATATGACGAACATCTATAACCATAAACTGGCTAAGGCGGATAAATTGATTGAGGCCTTGACCATGCTGGATACTAGCCGTATTGTGGCTCGAGGCTATGCGATGGTTTTACAAGATGGTCGAGTCATAGATAGTGTAGAAAACGTACAAATGGGTGAGAATCTAACCATTCAAATGAAGAATGGTCAACTTGATGTGGAGGTAAAGCATGTCCAAACAGACGAAAACATTTGAAGAAAATTTAGCTGAATTAGAAGGTATCGTAACCAAATTGGAACGAGGAGATGTGGCTTTGGAAGAAGCACTTGCTGAGTTTCAAAAAGGGATGGTCCTATCGAAAGACCTACAAAAGACGTTAGCAGAAGCTGAAAAGACCTTGGTTAAGGTCATGCAGGCGGATGGTAGTGAAGCGGAGCTTGGTTAATGGTAGCTAACAAATTGCATATCCTAGAGGAAACCATGGCTGACTTTTACCAGCCTCAAGTGGCTGAACGACTCAACCAATCGGTCCTTTACTCGCTACAAGCTGGTGGCAAACGGATTCGCCCCCTGCTCTTGTTGACTGTATTGGAGTCTTTTGGGATAGAGTTGCAGCCTGCTCATTATCAAGTGGCAGCATGCGTAGAGTTGATTCATACTGGGAGTTTAATTCATGATGACTTGCCTGCTATGGACGATGATGATTTCCGTCGTGGACGTTTGACCAATCACAAGGCTTATGATGAAGCAACTGCAATTTTAGCTGGTGATAGTCTCTTTTTAGATCCTTTTGGATTTTTGGCTCAAGTTCATTTACCTGCTGAGACAATCGTTGCTCTCGTGAGAGAGCTTTCTCAGGCATCTGGGACCTTTGGAATGGTTGCTGGCCAAGTGTTGGATATGGCTGGTGAAGGCCAGTCTCTGTCCTTGGAGCAATTACAAACCATTCATGCCAATAAAACTGGGAAATTATTGACATTTCCTTTTGTAGCAGCTGGTTTGATTGCTGGTCAGAGAGATACGATTATCCACCATTTGCAAAATGCTGGTCAGCTTGTCGGTCTAGCCTTTCAAGTCCGGGATGATATTTTGGATGTGACAGCCACTTTTGAGGAAATCGGAAAAACACCCCAAAAAGATTTATTGGCTGAGAAATCTACCTACCCTGCCCTAATGGGCTTGGAAGCCTCAAAAGTTTTTCTAGAGGACACCCTGAATCAAGCAATCAGCGAGCTAGATCAAGTGGCTAAACTAGTCCCATTTTCAACAAAAGAAATCAAAGAAATCATAGAAAGTTTACGAATTAATGGCTAAGGAAAGAGTAGATGTATTAGCTTATAAACAGGGGCTTTTCGAGACGAGAGAGCAGGCCAAACGTGGTGTTATGGCTGGATTGGTCGTATCTGTCATCAATGGTGAACGTTACGATAAACCCGGTGAGAAGATTGATGAGGGAATCGAACTTAAACTAAAGGGGGAAAAACTCAAATATGTCAGCCGCGGTGGTCTCAAATTGGAGAAAGCCTTGCAGGTTTTCCAATTATCGGTTGAGGGGCAAACAACAATTGATATTGGGGCATCAACAGGTGGATTTACGGATGTTATGTTGCAGGCTGGTGCTAAGCAGGTTTATGCAGTAGATGTCGGTACCAATCAACTCGCTTGGAAATTGCGTCAGGATGAGCGCGTGATTAGTATGGAACAGTACAATTTCCGCTATGCTGAGTTGGGAGATTTCGAACTTGGTCAACCAAGTTTTGCATCCATTGACGTCAGCTTTATTTCACTGAGTCTGATTTTGCCAGCACTCCATCGTATATTAGTGGATGGTGGTCAGGTTGTAGCCTTGGTCAAACCACAATTTGAGGCAGGACGTGAGCAGATTGGGAAAAATGGCATTGTCAAGGATAAATCCGTTCACTTGAAAGTATTGGAAGATGTTACAGCAATGGCTGTCGAAAATGGCTATTCAGTGAAGGCACTTAGTTTCTCTCCAGTTCAAGGAGGTCATGGGAATATCGAATTCCTGGCTCACCTAGAGAAATCCATTCAACCAAGTACGATTGCCAAAGAGGAATTAACAAAAGTAGTTTATCAAGCACACGAGGAATTTAAAAAGGATGAATAAACGAGAACGATTAGAAGTCATTAAAGATTTGGTAGTTCGATTTCCGATTGATACACAGGAAGAAATTGTTGACCGACTTAAAGCTATGGGTGTTCATGCTACACAGGCAACGGTCTCTCGTGATATTAAGGAATTGGGCATTATTAAGGTACCTGCTAAGGATAAGGGCTATATTTACGGCTTATCAAAGGGTAGTGGGCAAAAGAATAAGACATCAAAGCTATTAAAGTATGATTCCATGGGGCAGATGCTAAATTTGGTCTTGGTTCCTGGCAGTACTGCAGTTTTCAAGCGCCAAATTTTGGAGCAGTTCGAAGAATGTATTTTTAGTGTCATTGCAGATGATGATAGCATTTTAATCATTCTAAAGGACAGTGATATGATGCCTCAAATAGTTCAATCCATTAGAAGTTGGTAGACCATGTTACTAGAGGTTTCGATAAAAAATTTCGCGATTATTGAGCATGTTTCATTGAATTTTGAAACAGGGATGACCATCTTGTCTGGTGAAACTGGTGCTGGGAAGTCCATTATTATTGATGCGATGAATTTGATGCTGGGTGCGCGTGCAACGACAGATGTGATTCGACATGGAGCTCCGAAAGCTGAAATTGAAGGGTTGTTTTCGTTTGAAAATAGCAGAGCAGTGAAGCAGATTTTGACTGACCAAGGGATTGAGGTTGCAGATGAGTTGATTATTCGCCGCGAAATCCTTCAAAATGGGCGTTCCGTTAGCCGTGTAAATGGGCAAATGGTAAACCTATCTGTTTTGAAGCAAATTGGCCAACATTTAGTAGATATCCATGGTCAGCATGACCAAGAAGAACTCATGAAAGCCCAATACCATATTCAACTGCTGGATAGTTTCGGGGATGATGAGTTTTGGAACTTAAAAGAAGACTATCAAACACAATTTGAAGCCTATCGTCAACTGAGAAAGAGAGTTGCTGAGAAGCGTAAGAACGAGGAAGAGCATAAGGCTCGGATTGAAATGCTGGAGTACCAAATTGCCGAAATCGAGGCAGCTAATTTAGCGGTGGGTGAAGATAGACAACTTCAACAGGAGCGGGATAAGCTATTGAACCACAAACAGATTGCGGATACCTTGGCTAATTCCTATGCTCTTTTGGATAATGAAGAATTTTCTAGCTTAAATAATCTACGTTCGGCTATGAGCGATTTACAAAGTTTGGAAGAATTTGATCCGGAATATAAATTGCTCTCTACAAGTTTGACGGAAGCCTATTATGTTGTGGAAGATGTGGCAAAACGGTTAAGTGATATTGTTGATGCTTTGGATTTTGATGGCAACCGACTCCTACAACTGGAGAGCCGTCTGGACTTGCTCAACACGATTACAAAAAAATATGGTGGAACAGTTGATGATGTTTTAGCCTATTTTGAAAAAATCACAGAAGAATACAATCTCTTGACGGGAAATACTGTTTCTGATGAAGATCTTGAAAATCACGTCAAGTTATTGGAAAAAGATGTGATTTCCTTGGCCAACCAATTAAGTTCAGCCAGACATGATTTGGCTCAACAATTAGAGTATGTTATTCGTCAAGAATTGCAGGACCTTTATATGGATAAAGCCCAATTTCAGGTTCGCTTTACGAAAGGGAAGTTTAATAGCGAAGGAAATGAAGCTATAGAATTTTATATTTCTACAAACCCCGGTGAAGATTTTAAACCCCTGGTTAGAGTGGCATCAGGTGGTGAGCTGTCTCGATTGATGTTGGCTATCAAATCAGCCTTTGCTCGAAAAGAAGGCAAAACCTCCATTGTTTTTGATGAGGTTGATACAGGTGTATCAGGTCGTGTGGCACAGGCTATTGCCCAAAAAATCCATAAAATTGGACAATTTGGCCAAGTGTTGGCTATTTCGCATTTACCACAAGTCATTGCTATTGCTGATTACCAATTCTACATTGAAAAAGTATCGGATGACCATTCTACGGTCTCAAGGGTTCGTTTGCTCAGTCCTGAAGAACGAATTGAAGAAATTGCGAAGATGTTGGCAGGAGATAGGGTAACTGATGCTGCGAGAGAGCAAGCTAAGCAACTACTAAATAAGTAATGGATGGAAAAAATATATTCGAATGTATTAGCTTTTAGAGCAATTCAAATGACTATATTTTCATTTATGTTTTCATTAATATAATAGGGGCTGGATGGGATTTCCAGTCTCTTTTTTGGAGAAGGAAGTTATGGATCAGGCACAAATTGTACAAAACGTCGCAAAATATGTTGAAGAAAAAACGATAGGAGAAGGTAGTGGTCATGATTGGTGGCACATTGTCCGAGTTCGAAATATGGCTGAGCGAATAGCAGAAGTGGAAGGTGGAAATCTATTTATCTGTCAGATAGCGGCCTTGGTTCATGACTTAGCTGATGATAAATTAGTTGATGATGAGAAACAGGCATTGGAAGACATTCGTCAGCTACTATCTCATCAAGGTTGTTCCGAGTCTGATATTGAAGCGATTATGGATATTATTCAAAATATGTCCTTTAAAGGTGGGCAAGCTCATGAGAGGCCCCTTAGTTTAGAAGGTAAGATTGTACAAGATGCTGACCGCTTGGATGCGATAGGTGCAATAGGAATTGCTCGGACAATGGCTTACTCTGGCAATAAAAATCGGGTGATTCATATTCCAAATTTGAAGGTGCGTGAGGATATGACGGTAGAAGAATATCGTTCCACTAATGGCTCTGCTATTACCCATTTTTATGAAAAACTACTGAAGTTAAAAGACTTGATGAATACTGAAACAGGGAAAAAACTAGCTCAAGGCCGCCATGATTTTCTGGAACTGTATTTGCAACAATTTTATCAGGAGTGGGATGGAAAACGTTAACTCGTTGATAGATTGTGAATGATATTTCGACATTATAAAATACAAAAAAATGAATAAAAACGCTTTACAAAGATATAAAAATGTAATAAAATATGTTCAAAAGATACTTGAGTCAATTTTTATCTAAAACGTCATGGAGTTTCATTAGAGGAATCTCAACAAAATGGAGTTTCTTCCTCTTAAAACTGAGTGTGCAAAAGGCAATTATGCCATTAAAATAAAACAGATAGAAGGTGAGCTGGATGAAACGATTGGAACTTTTCTGTGTACTTTTGTTCGGTATTAGTTTGTTTTTACCATTTTCTAGTGCTTTAGATCTAGCGAATTATTCATTTGTCCAAATAAATGGTTGGAAGTTTTTTAGCCAATATCCAATTGTGACAATTCTTTCGGTCATCCTATTTTTGCTTCTAACCTTTCAGCTTATCCATTCAAAAATAATCAATTCTTTGTTGACTCTCTTTCTTGGAATTCTTGTTATCTATCTTTACAGTATTCCTTTGGGAGAGATTGCTCAGTTGTCAAAAGAGTTGTTACAACAATTGCCAGTTGGTTATTATGCAAGTGCTTTGCTGGTATTTGTGATGGGATCATTAACGATTCATAAAACATTTTTCCGCTAGATATCTTGTGATTTTTCATGATATGACGACTAAAAACACTCTTTATTCGAGTATTTAGTCGTCATTTTCGTTTCTCCTAGTTCATTTTTAATACAAGATTTGATATAATAGAAACAATAATTTGATGAGAAATGTAGGAAAAGATTATGTCAACAGTCAAGATTGTAACGGATTCGAGCACCACTATTGAACCGCAACTGGTGGAAGAATTAGGGATTACGGTAGTGCCATTATCTGTCATGATAGACGGAGTTTTGTACTCAGATAGCAATTTGAAAGAAGGCGAATTTCTTAACTTGATGAGAAATTCAAAAAATTTGCCCAAGACCAGTCAGCCACCGGTTGGTTTATTTGCAGAGACATTTTCAGACTTGGCAAAAGATGGTAGTCAGATTATTGCAATTGTTTTGTCACATGCATTATCCGGTACTGTTGAAGCAGCTCGTCAAGGAGGAGTCCTTTCGGGAGTAGATGTGACAGTTGTCGACTCAACGTTTACTGACCAAGCCGCTAAGTTCCAAGTTGTTGAAGCAGCTCGTCTTGCAAAAGAGGGAGCCAGTAAAGAAGAGATTCTTGCAGCTATTGAAAGAGTGCGGACAAAAACGGAGCTCTATATTGGTGTCTCCACTCTTGAAAACTTGGTAAAAGGTGGTAGAATTGGTCGTGTTACAGGACTAATCAGTTCATTACTTAACATTCGTGTGATTATGGAAATGAAAAACCATCAGCTAGAGCCAGTTGTTAAGGGACGTGGAGCAAAAACGTTTAAAAAATGGCTCGATGAGTTTATCAATAAGATTGCGGATAAGAAAATTGCTGAAATTGGTATTTCCTATGCAGGTGGCCAAGAGTTTGCTAATGAAATGAAAGAAAAATTACAGCCCTATGTTCAAGCTCCCATTTCAGTTTTAGAAACAGGTTCTATTATTCAGACCCATACAGGGGAAGATGCTTGGGCCATTCTAGTGCACTATGAATAATCGAAAAATTATTCAGGCCCTTGTTTTCTTTTTTCTGAGTTTATTGCTTTCTATTTTTCTCGCAAATTTGGTAATTCCAAAGGCTAGTTCAAAGTTGACTGCAGAAGATAGTACAAAAGTCGAACAACCATCCCTTTACTATCTTGCCGTAGGTGATTCGTTGACAGAAGGAGTTGGTGATACAACTGGTCAGGGAGGTTTTGCTACTTTACTAGCAAACTCATTTACAAATGAGTTTGGTTATCAGGTGACCTACCGAAATTTTGGGATTTCAGGCAATACTAGTAGCCAGATTTTCAAGCGAATGAAAGAGGACTCAGATTTAGCAGAAGCATTAAAAGACGCAGATGTGATGACCCTTACTGTTGGTGGCAATGATTTGCGGAAGGTTATATTAAAAAATTTTACCAATTTGGATGTCTCAACTTTTGATAAACCAGCAACAGAGTATGGTAAACGGCTTGAAAAGATTGTTCGTCTTGCTCGTGAAAAGAATCCCAATCTTCCTATTTATGTTATTGGAATTTATAATCCCTTCTATTTGAATTTTCCGGAACTGACAGATATGCAATTGGTTGTGGATAAATGGAATCAAGAAACAGAATCACGAACTCGGAAATTCTCAGGGGTTTACTTTGTGCCTATCAATGATTTATTGTATAAGGGCTTAGAAGGGGAACAAGGAGTTAGTGTGAATACTTCTAAGATAGCAAATAATTTACTATATGGGGAAGACAGTTTTCACCCTAATAACACGGGATATGAAATTATAAAGCAAGCAGTAATGGAGAAAATTCGTGCCACAAAACAAGAATGGAAAAATAAATAGTTGGAAATGGCTTTTTTTAATCCTACTTGCTATGGTTTTAGGAACAAGTATTGTTGTGATCAGTCGTTTGGAGAGTAAGCGTGAGGATTTAACAAAGCTGGTTCCAACAAATAGTGAAGATGCAAAGGTTGGTCGTTTTGAGACCAATAAGGAGCAGTTAAATGCTACCATTGCTGAGTATTTGAAAGAGTATCAAACAGACACCTTTCAATATAAGGTTTACTTGACAAGCCAGTTAGCGATTTTTGAAGGTGATTATCAGCTTCTGGGGATGGATATTCCTTTGTATATCTACTTTTTTCCCAGTCGTTTAGAAGATGGTAGTATTTCTTTAGCAGTACAAGAAATTTCAGCAGGGACTCTTTCATTACCAAAAGGAGAAGTGTTAACCTATCTTCAAAAAAATTATAAACTACCGGATATTGTAAAAATAGATGCTGAAAACGCGACGATTCAGATTCAACTACCTGCTATTGAGAATAAATTTGGACTTTATGGAAAAGTGAATACGATTGATTTATACAATGACCAGATCGTTGTTGATATCTATAGAAAAGTGCAAAAATGATAGAAAAAACTTGACCAAATGCCCAAAATTCGGTACTATATTAAGGTGAGTAATAACTCGAAAACAATTGGAGGACTTAGCAAATGGCTAATAAACAAGATTTGATTGCAAAAGTTGCAGAAGCAACTTCATTGACTAAAAAAGATTCAGCAGCAGCTGTTGATGCTGTATTTGGAGCAGTAGCTGACTACCTCGCAGCTGGTGAAAAAGTACAATTGATCGGTTTCGGTAACTTTGAAGTTCGTGAGCGTTCAGCACGTAAAGGTCGCAACCCACAAACTGGTAAAGAAATCGAAATCGCAGCTTCAAAAGTTCCAGCATTCAAAGCTGGTAAAGCTCTTAAGGATGCGGTAAAATAAAACAGTCTGGGGATAGACTGTTTTATCCCTCGCTTAAAAACAAAAGAGCGAGGCTAAGTATTAAAAAGCCCGTCATATTAAGCTTTCTAGCTTGTGTGATGGGCTTTTTTCTTGTTTAAGGGGCAAAAAAGGGGCAAAAATTTAGTAGTTTTCCATGATATCTGCCACATTTGATTTCATTTTCTTGGTAACATGGGTATAAATTTGGATAGTTGTCTTGGCATCTGCATGTCCTACACGGTCCATAATAGCTTTTAAAGGGACATTATTCTCAGCAAGACGGCTGACAAGGGTATGGCGGAAGATATGGCTAGTCAGGTTTTTCTGAATTGGCTTCTCAAGTCTTTCGTTAGCTTTCTTCAAGGCTAGATTGAAAGAGTTGGTCTGGATTGGAACACCATTCTTGGTTGTAAAGATGTAGCCCATGTCTTTATATCGTGGGTTGGTATTTTTTTCTAGCTCATTCATAAATTCAAACTCTTGAATAATTTCCATTTCTCGCTTGGTCATGAATGTTTCACGGTACGAAGCAACGGTCTTTGGAGTTGTTTTCTCGCCATTTCGGTAGCCTTCGGTATGATCATATGTTCCATGGAGTTCTAATTGCCTGGTCTCAAAATCTCGATCTTCAGGCTCGATGCAGATTAGCTCTCCAATTCGACAACCATTCAAACTCATAAATTCCCCGGCTAATCCAATTCGGTATGTGCTAGGTCTGCGACAGAGTTCTTCAAGTAGTGGTTTTATTTCTTCTTCCTCAAGATATTTTTCTTCAATCTTTTTCCAGTCTTCCAAAGTCTTTTTGATCCGTGGCAGTTTGGCTCGTCTAGCAGGATTGTCTTTGATAATGTCTAGGTCGACTGCATAATCAAAGGCAAGGTTCAGCATGGATTTGTTACGCTCTTTCTTGTTCCTAGAGCAATCCAGGTTGTCTAGGTAATTTTGGACGTATTTTGGGTCAATATTGACAACCTTAATATCAATTCCAAAGCTTTCTCTAATATCTCTTATATTGCCTCTCAGAGAGGCTATAGAGGAGCGTTTTATCTCTTGCTGGTAGAATCCCCACCATTGGTCGAATAAATCAGTAAATAGCATTTCAGAGCTTTTCAGCTTGCTGAGGATGTCCGCTATCTTTGCATCCAGTATTTTCTGTGCTTGTTTCTGTGCTCTACTTGAATTACTTGTCAAGATTGTAGCTACTCTTTTCCACTTGCCAGTGTATGGGTCTTTATAACGTTCAAAAAATTTATATCTACCGTCTTTTAGTTGCTCATCCCACATTGTTTTTTACCTCATTTTCTGTTAAAATGGGTACGGTAAAGAGGGCCATTTAATGCCTATTCTTTATTGTACAAGATACCTCACACTCAAGGTTTGGCGACGGAGAGTGTGGGGATTTTTTTGTTAATTCAGCAAATTAAGCCAATTATCTGGGAAACCTAGGTCAATTGGTTGAATTTTTTCGCTATACCTATTCATAATTTCGACGAATTTACCTCTATTGGTTTCCCAGATTGGAGAATCTTCCAAGAGGGTTTTTAGCATCAAAATATGAACAAATAATTTATTTGTATTATGACGTTTTGTGTGGTGCTTTTCCCAACGAGGGGTATTGATGAATGAAACTCCGTAGAGCCTCATATTGTGAGCAATTTTATTTCTTAGTATTCTTAGGTTATCAATCCAGCTATCCAAAGTACCAGGAGAGAGATTCAGTTCTTTGCTGATATTTTTCCTGTCTCTGCTAGGGATATTCTTATAGAGATATTTGAGATTTCCAAGTGTCAGCAAATTGACAGCTACCCAGATTGGGAATTGTCCACGGTACTTATTGATATGGTGCTTGACAAATAATACTTCACTATTATTAGCAATACTTTTTTGGAAATCGGTCATAAAGCGTTGATGATCTTTTGCTGATTTCCAATAGTTGGCATCTGTATAGATTAGAGGGTCATCTTTGTGATGAACCGCGATATTATATGCTATGCGTGTTTTTAGCATTTCCTCTGCTTCAGATATGAGGGACATCAAAATCGTTCTCATCTCACTATCGAAGTAATAGCGTGTGATGGCCAATTCTACGGATGTGCCAGGCTGATAGTATCCTGTAATTTTATCTTTGAAGGGAAATAGGTAGCCTGTAATTGTATAATAATTGACATTTTGAAGGGTTCTATACGCTTTCTGATAGTCCGGTATATCTAATCCTCGTTCTTTCAACTGACTTAGTTGTTCATCAATTGTTTTACCTTGCTTCATAGCTGCTCCTTATAAAACAAAAAACGACTTAGCACTGGTACGCTGCAAGGTGCAAGCGTTGCTAAGTCTTAATCATAGGTATATGATAAAACATTAGCGAATATTTGTCAAACGAAAATGTTCTTAAAAAGATACTTTTGTTTTTTATATTGTATTTACCTCTCCCTATACACCTCCACGACTTTGCGATGATAGTGGAATAGTCGGGTGGCAGTGCGCTTTTCGTCTTAACCAATATGATGCGTATGTTTAGTAATCCATTGATCAAGTTTGATATTTAACCAGAATGAGTAGATACCTAATGTAACGATAGTTAACAATAGCCATTTTATCCAGTTTCCGAATAACTGCATTGCAGATCCGTCAAAGTAGAGTCTTTGGCCATCGATTACTGTATGCTTAGTTTTCCAACTAATCATGATGCAAATTCCCCAAGGAGCGCATATACCAAAGGTGCAGATAGTAATTAGTGCAGCAAGTAAACTGTGTCCAATATAACTTAATAATCCGCCGTCAAAATAACTCTCGTTTTGTGTGTATACATTTACTGTGACGTTATTTTCCATATAAATCTCCTGCCCGTTTTTCGTGCT
>ERZ650307.634-NODE-634-length-19995-cov-6.535958_pt1 | contig 19995 bp, 24 predicted proteins | sample MGYA00376243_ERZ650307 | MGnify/ENA primary metagenome ERZ650307 (study PRJEB26733, sample SAMN07839242) | wastewater metagenome | biome: urban; feature: artificial channel; material: waste water | place: USA: North Carolina | collected 2016-03-31 ... | reverse complement strand
GCGCCGTTCGAATTGGGCTTCGGCTGCAAGTTTTCTTCCGTCTTCTTTTTCCATTTGGGAGAAATGGGGGTTAATGTTGAAATTTCAATATTTAATTGCCGAATCTATAGTATGCCGTGGCACTATCCATCAGGAGGGATAAATGATTTTCAAGCTGCTAATTTTGTTTGCTCGCAGGACGATTTAATAGATTTCAGAAAATATATACAAGGGCTAAATCATAGAGATTCTAACCCTGAAAATTCAAGCACTAGAAATTCAATGCTAATAATTATTGCTGGATTATGTTCAAAAGCAGGAATCGACCCTAAGAAAAGAGGCGTCTCATCTGAAATAGTACGAGAAATTGAAGCGCTTGGAGTTAGCATAGATTCTGAAACAGTAAAAAAATACCTTGATGGATTGCCCGACTTAATAGCAAGAAAACAGAAAACAGCAATTTAATTTACCGAAATCGGAAAACTAAAAACCGAAATCGGAAAAGCCGCCCCACGAGGGCGGTATCTTTTTGCGCATGAGAAACACCAGCAACCCGCTGGCTGTAACGGATGGAGATAAACCATGCAGCAAATCAACCTCAACAATCTTTCCGATGATGCGCAATTAACAATGGCCGAATTGGAAACCAGCAAAGTGAAAAATCGCCGTGGGATTACGCGCTTGTCAGGCAGTCAAATCCGCCGATTGGAAGCACAAGGCATTTTTCCGAAGAGCCGCCAAATCACAGGCACGAAATGCCGCTTCTATGTGGCTGGTGAAGTGAAGCAATGGCTGGCACAACAAGCCGCCAATAGCTAAGGGAGCGCATGAGATGAACGAAAAAACCGCCCAAATCGGCAAAGATTCAGACGGCCTTGTTTCAGCAAGAGTACATGGCAACTATACCATGCCAGCGCCTAACAGCCAATGTGCTGAAATCTTGGAAGAGCTGCGTAAAGGGCATTCGCTTACCACTTATCAAATCCATGCAGCAGGCATTCAGTCTGCCACAGCAAGAATCAAAGATTTGCGAGATATGGGCTGGCCGATTGTGTGCGTAATGGAAAAGCACCGAAATAAACACAGCAAAACGGTATGGCGTGGGCGCTATCACTTGGCCACGGCACAGGGAGTAGACGCATGAGCAAGTTAATCACACTCGATTATCAGGGCTTGGCCGTTACCGCCAGCGTGTTGCGTTTTAACGCGGTTCAGCCTGTTTTGATACCAACACAAGGGCAAACACCTGAAACGCCCTTAAAACGCAAATTTACCGCCTTGCTGAACGTTTTAGCCGAATCTTTCCGTAGCCTTGCCGTTGCTGGTGTGTTTTCGGCATGCTTAGGCCGCCTGAGACGAAATCAACAGCAGCCCATTGACAACCACAGCGAATCACGGCAATATGCGCTGGCGTGTTTCAATAAACCGCCCAGCCGTGAGAAGCTGGCACAGTCTGGCAGACCTGCCGCCATTAACTCGTTATTGAGCGGTGTTTTTACGTCTGCATATCCCCTAGTTTTACCTTTCGTTTTTGGTAAGACAGGGCGAGGGGGCTATATGCCCGATGGTATCGATTTGCCATTACTGCGAACCTTGCCCTTGTCTTGCCGCCCCGCGTTTCGCAGCGCAAAGCGGCTCACATTGACCGAATCGAAAGGTAACATCATGACCCAAATCCGCAAAGCGTTTTCACGCCCCCTAATCTCTCGAAAAATCCGTTCATTCAACACGCTGGCAGAAGCAGGCCGCTTTATCGACCGCTTAACTGAAGCCAACCGCAACGACTACGCTTTTAACATAATCCAACAAGGCAATTGTTGGGTCGTATGTACGTAATCAGCGGAGGTGTGCAATGAACGCTATTCAAAACACCAGCCCCGCCACTCAAAGCACGATTCAGGCGATTGAAGCTATGGCCTGTATTGACGGCCTGTATCTGATTCGCCCCAAAGGCGACAACATGCGCCCCACCATTGGTGCAGACGACTTAGCAGGCATTGAGCCGTGCGAGCGTTTCCGCGATGACGGCCTGTATCTGCTCGACAAGGGCAACTATCCCCCTGCAATCTGCCGCATAGGCGCGGCCACCACGGGCAAATTATGGGTAATCAACGATAACCCCGCCTATCCGAGCCACACGGTAGAGCCGCATCAAATCCGCATTATCGGGCAGGTAAAAGAGCTGTTTAAAATCGAAAGAAAGGCGGTGTAACCATGAATCAAAATCAAATTGCCCCCGCTTATGGCCGCAAAGAAAGCTACTTCCCTGATGATGGCGCAATCGAAACCAGCTACACCGTTTGCGTATTGCCGCCGTATCATTTGCGCCCCGATACCGTTTGGCAGCAAAACGGTTGGCGGCCATTTACCGCCGATACCGAAGAGCAGGCAGAAGCCGCCGCTATGGCTTATTGCCATGAAAAAGGCTGGCAGTATCAGCGTGTGAATCCACGCGAGCCGATTTATCCGCAAATCCACGGCAGCCAAGCCGAATAAATCCCCCGAATAAATCCCCGCCGATGCGCCTTAAACCGCATTGGTAGGGAGATTGCAGCCGTAGAAAACAGGCAAGCCTTTGATTTACCGCTAAACGGTGTTTTGCGGAGCGGTGACGGCAAGGCTACCTGAATGGCAGAAAGAGATTGAGCGATGAAAACCTACACCGATGGGCTGTATCACACCAAGATAACAACCAAAGTATCAGGCAACATCAAGCGCATGAACAAACGGCAGCTTGCTGAAATCAAGCCGCTGGCAGGTTTGATAGCGGCTGAATGTTTTGGTGCAAACCATATGCTTTCCACCCTGATTGACAACTTGGCAGACGGCCACGACCCCACCACCGTTTTAGAGCAGGCAAAGGCCGCCATTGAGCAACATCAACACCAAGCCGCCGCCTTTGCCGAAGCCATGCGTGAGCAAGAAGTTTTTTTAGCCAAGCTGGCAGCACAAGCCGCCATACAGATAACGAAAGGGGCAGGCCATGAGCATTAACGCCGACACCATCCGCGCCGCTGCGCAACACCGCTGGCACGGCATCTTAACCGCGCTGGGTGTGCCGTCTGAAAGCTTGCGCAACCAACACCAGCCATGCCCCGCTTGCGGTGGGCGTGACCGCTTCCGTTTCGATGACCAAGAAGGGCGAGGCACTTTCGTTTGCAGCCATTTTGGTAATGGCGGTGGTGATGGCTTTCACTTTGTAATGCACTTGCTTGATTGTGATTTTGCCACCGCCCTGATTCATGTGGCTGGTGTCTTGGGTTTGAACGATGCCGCCCCGAAAGCAGAAATCGCCATTAAGGCCGAAAAGAAGCCCACAGAGCGAATTCAAGATAAGCGGGCTAAGCTGGTGTCACTTTGGGGCAAATCGCAATCTATGAGCAAAATAGACCCCATAGCAGCCTATTTACGCGGTAGGGGCTTGGAAGCAGAAGACGATTTGCCGCAAATGATACGTTATGCCGAATTGCCTTATTGGGTGCAGCTTGCAGACGGCAAATTCAAGCCGATAGGCAGGCACCCTGTGATGCTGGCCGCCATCTGCAATCTTGACGGCGAGATACAGGGCTTGCACCAAACCTACCTGAAAGCAGAATGGGTTAAACCGATGCGCGACAACGGCTATCACACGCCCACATTCAGCAAACTGAATATTCATCACCCCGAAACAGGCGAAGACTTGCCAGCCAAGAAAATGCAGAGCCGCTATTCAGGCAGCCTGAAAGGCGCAGCGGTGCAGCTTTACCCGATGGACGAACAAGGCCGCTTGTGTGTGGCAGAGGGCATAGAAACCGCCTTAGCGGCGCGTGAGTTATTCGCATTGCCTGTGTGGGCTTGTTTGAGCGCCAACGGCATGAAGTCGCTGGTGTTGCCCGATGGCCTGCAAGAATTGCTAATTGTTGCCGACCACGACAGCCCTAGCCCCGTTGGTTACGAAGCCGCCCACAGCCTAGCCGTGCGAGCCATCAAGCAAGGCATCAAAGTGCGCTTGTGGCAGCCTGAGGAAGAAAACGCCGATGCGCTGGACGAATTGAACAGACGCAAACGGCCAGCATGGGCGATTGTCGAGTAAGAAAAGGCCGCCCGAAAAGTTTCAGACGGCCTAAACATAACCTTTTCTCACAAAGGAAACACCATGAATACAAATGAAATTGTATCAGAAAACGCCAGCAAAAGCAGCGGCAAGCGCCCTGTGTTGATGGGCAGTATTGTAAAGGCTTCACAAGTCACCCCCGCCCGTGAAACGCTTGCAGACGGCATTAATGCAGCCATTACAGAAGCCGAAAGCAAAGGCATGATAGACATTGCCGCAGAGGTAGAGCCGTTTGCCATCCAGCCGCGCTATGTGTGCAACAACAAAGGCGTGTTTTACATTGGCGTGAAAACCGTTGATGGTGAAACCGTGGAAGCCGAACCTATGCGCCTTGCCGACCCTATCGAGCTTGTGGGCAGCGGCACAGACGCAGGCGGGCACTATTACCGCGTGATTCAATACCGCGACAAACTCACCCGCCAAAGCAAAACCGCCGCCATTCCCAGCGCCGACATCGGCAGCGTTCAGGGCTTTCAGCGCTTGCAGTCATGGGGCATCACCGTTTATTCAGGCAGGGCAAAGCGTGAACAGCTGGCCGATTATCTGCAAACTGAAGGCAGCAAAGAGCGCTACACCATCACCAATAAAGCAGGCTGGCACGATGGCGCGTATATCCTGCCCAGCGGTGAAATCATCCAGCCCGACAAGCAAGGCGGCAAGGTGATTTACCACGGCGACAAAAGCCAAGCCGCCGCTTATCAGCCATCAGGCAGCCTTGAAGAATGGCAGGCTGAAATAGCGCAATACGCAGCAGGAAACAGCCGCCTGTGCCTTGCGCTTGGTGTGGCTTTTGCAGCACCCTTGTTGCCCTTAATCAAAGCAGAGAGCGGCGGCTTTCACCTGTATGGCGACAGTTCGGACGGCAAAACCACCGCCGCGCTGGTTTCGTTGAGTGTGTGGGCAAATCCCGAAGACACTAAAGTTACATGGAAAGGCACCAGCCACGGCTTCGACAATTTGGCCGCCGCCCGAAATGACGGCTTGCTGGTGTTGGACGAAATCAGCCAAGCCAAACGCAACGTGATAGGCGACACCGTTTACAGCGTGATGAACGGCACCAACAAAATACAAGGCGCAAAAGACGGCGGTAATCGGGCATTGAGCCGCTGGCGCGTGTTGCTGCTTTCCACGGGCGAAAAAACACCCGAAGCCATTTTGCGCGACACAGAAGACTGGAACGCAGGCCACGCCACCCGCCTGCCGTCTATCCCCGCCTTTGCCCGATACGGCATTTATGACACCTTGCACGGCCATGCAGGCGGGGCAGAATTGAGCGAACATCTGCAACAGGCCGCCGCCCACCATCACGGCACAGCAGGCCGCGCCTTTGTCTGCCTGATTGACGAAAACACCCCCGCCCAAACCAAAGAACGCATTAACGCCTTTATGGCTACCTTGCCCGAATTGGGCAGCGGCCAAGCCCGAAGAGTGGCCTTGCGCTTTGCCCTTGTTGCCGCCGCTATCGAACTGGCCGCACCTGTAACAGGCTTGCCCGCTGGTGTGGGCATGGCAGGTGTGAAACAATGCTTTGACGCATGGCTGGCAAAAGCAGGCGCAGGCAAATTTGAAGACAGGCGGATTATTAAACAGGGTGTGGATTTTATGCAGTTACACGGTGATTCATTGCGGTTTATCGGCTGGAACGACCAACAGCCCTACACCAACCACAGTCACGCAGGCTATCGCAAAGAAGCCGCCACCAAAGACGGCGAGCCGCAATACTGGATTATTCCCGCCGTGTTTGAAGCCGAAATCTGCCAAAGCTTCGAGCCGCAAAAAGTCTGCACCGTCTTGCATGAAATCGGCTGGCTGGTAAAGCCAAGCGGGAAAGGCTGGAAGCAGAAGAAATACGGTAAAGGCCGCTTCTTCGTATTGGAGGGCATAGAGCCGCCCGAAACAGACGACAACCAAGAGTAATAAACGCCCCGCCGTTTCAGACGGCATCAAACCCAAACACCAGCCCCGCCGCTGGTGTTTTTTTATCGACTGCCGCCAAGCCCCAAAACAAGCGATTTAAGCCACTTTACCGTTCAGACGGCCTAAGCCCTACCCCCGCCATTAAATGCGCCCAAAACAGCCGCTTTACCGCCTTGCCGCCCAAATTAGAAAACAGACCAGAGATTCAGACGGCCACCAGTCAAAACCCAGTCAAGAAAACAGCCATGATTTCCAAATAGGAAATAATCAATAGAAAATAAGCCTGATTGTTGAATTTAAAAATTGCTACACGCGAGAAAAACGATTTTTAGGTTGGTATGGTTGGTATGATTGCTGTAAGCCTTTATCCATGCGGGTTTCGGCATGGCAACCTAACAAAATCTAGGTTGGTATGTGGTTGGTATGGTTGGTATGACTTTAAAATCAACAACTTAAAACATTCAAAAATAAACATACCAACCCATACCAACCATTCTTAATCATGGTTGCCATGCGGAAAGCCTTTATCCATGCGGGTTTCAGCGATTCATGGCAACATACCAACCATACCAACCACTTTTTCTATCCCTATACGGTGTTTTGGGTGAAAACAGTAAATTAATTCCCAAAACGGGAAAATGAGGGGTATAATTCCCAAAACAGGAAAGCGGATAAATGGAAATACTAGGCAAAGGCAAACTTGAGCAATTTAGGCGCAAACACCCCGATAGCAGGAAAGCCCTGACAAGATGGATAGCTGATGTAGAACGCGAAGACTGGCAGACCCCGCAAGACATTAAAGCCGTGTATCAATCCGCCGACTTCTTGGCAGGAAACAGAGTAATTTTCAACATACGCGGCAACCATTTCAGATTGATAGCCGTGGTTGTTTATGCGGCAGGGCGTTTGATTATCGAATGGGTAGGCACACACGCAGAATATGACAAGAAATCATTTTAGGAGAGAAACCATGACATACAGCCTGATTAAAACCGAAGCCCAAAACGAAGCCGCGCTAGAGCGCCTGCTTGAGCTTGGCAGCCAAAACGAAATGACCGAAGCCGAAGCAGAAGAATTTGAAATGCTGGCATTGTTGGTAAAAAACTACGAAGACAAGCACTACAAAATCGACACCAGCGAAGTTACCCCGCTGGATATTATTAAATTCCGCATGGAACAAAACGGCCTGACCGCCAAAGACATGACCGCCTATCTTGGCAGCCCGTCTAAAGTTTCCGAGGTATTGAGCGGCAAACGCCCGTTAAGCCTGACCATGATTAAAAAACTGCACAAGGGCTTGCACATCAGCGCCGATTTATTGCTGGAAGTATGAAGCGCCAGCAAAACAAGGCCGTCTGAACATTCAGGCGGCTTTCAATTTCGGATTTGATGTTAACATTCATCAACATTCGTGCAGCCTGTTGCGGTGCCGTTCTCTCGCTATACCCCGCCCGTATTGCCGCTTGCCTGCAAGCTTCGCAGAGCGACTTTCACCTCTTGGCAGCCCACCACTACCACCAGCCATCAAGCCACGCTAAAACACACTAAAACGGCTCTTTCATGGGGCTGTCTTTGCAAACAGCCCACCACCGCTTTCTAACGGGCATAGAAACCCTTACAATGTGAAGCAAACACCACACAGAAAATGCAGCATGAGCCGCCCCACCGAATTAACCGAAGCGCTGATAAAAATGGCCGCCCACTATGCCGATAGCGGCTTTTCAGAAAACAGCGAAGCCCTGCCCACCATCAGCGGGCTAGCCCTTTATCTTGGCAAGAGCAAAAGCAGCCTTGCCGCTTATGCCGACCAAAGCGAAGAAATGGCCGACATACTCGACCGCATCAAATGCCGCCAAGAAGTCATGCTGATTAACGGCGGCCTGCAAGGCGATTTCAACGCGGGTATTGCCAAGCTGATGTTGGCCAACCACGGCTACAACGAAAAGCAGGCTATCGACCACACCAGCAACGGCCACAGCATTAATTACAGCAACATGCCGACCGTTATCGAGTTTGTCGCCCCTGATTTTGAAGAATACACAGCATGGCGCGACCAAAAGCAGGAAAGCCCAGCATGACCCCTGCCGACATCCACGCCATCCGCCACCGCATCAAACTGCCACACAAGCACCCATTGCACACCACCACGCAGAAAGAGCTGGCCGAACTGATACAGGTATCACCCCAAACCATCGCCGCATGGGAAACAGGCAGACGCAAACCCAGCGGCGCGGCCAAAGTGTTATTGCAAATCTTAGCAGCGCATCCCGCCCTACTTTCAGAAATCAGCGGCAGCCAAAAAAAGCGCACTTGATACCGCCCCCGAAAAACCGCTATGATGGGTGTACCGATAAGGCGGCAACGGCAGTAAAAAAATACCCCTACCAAGCAGTTATGGGGTAATTCTTGGGGTAATATTTCCAATACCCAAAAAATGAAAATCAATAAAATCAGAAAGTTACGCCCTATTTCCCGTAGACCCCGCCTCCACCAGTTACCCTTCCAACCCCTTGGCCACCAAGGGGTTTTATTTTGCCCATTTCCACACAAACTATTCAGCTTTCTTCAAACACTGCACATTTTACTATACCGAATACCGAATTAAGCATTTTGATACCAAAGCAGGCGGTGACACTACCTACACTTTCCTTATTGCAAAACAGGGGCTTGCCAATCTCTGCTGGCGGAGAAGGATATGATCGCAGCCAAAATAATGCAAAACCGATAGCGCTTACTCAAATAAAACAAGGCCGTCTGAAAAGCTTTCAGACGGCCTTGTTTTATACTCATTCAAACAAAGTAAGTTGCCGAAGCGGCGAGCCGCAGACGGTTTGCACATGCGGCAAGGCAGGCCGGCAGCGCAGTCAGGTGATTTGTTTGAACAGGCATCACAGCATCGATGGGCTGCATGCTGCACAATCAGCAGGTTTGCCCGCGCTCGGGATAATCAGGCCTTGCCCAGCAAAGCGAGCGATACATTCCACAAGCGCTCGGCCAAGGCGGGGTCGAGTGCCCAGTGTGCCACCAGCGACATTTCGTCAAACGGGTTGCCGCTGGCGCGGACAATCGGTTCGGCTTGGTTGCAGTCGGCAAAATAGCGCCCGCTCACGCCCTCGAGCAGCGGTGAAGCGGCCACCAACACGGAAGTGGCGGCGCCTTGCTGCGGGGTTTTCCAATATTCTTCAGGTGACACCAATTCGCCGCTGTGGCGTTGCAGATTGGTGTGAATCGCGCCGGGCATCACGGCGTTGGCAAAAATGCCGTCGGCTGCCCAGCGGCGGGCGGCTTCCACGGCGAAGAGCGCATTGGCGCTTTTTGATTGGCCGTAAGCCGTCCAGGCATCGTAGGGGCGGATGTCGTATTGGATGTCTTCAAACACCACCGGGCTGATGTGGTGGCCGCTGGAGCTGAGCGACACCAGCCGTGCGCCCTCTTGCTTCATGGCCGGATGCAGCGCCAAAGCCAACGCGAAATGGCCCATGTGGTTGGTGGCAAACTGGCTCTCCCAGCCTTGCGGCGAGCGCGACAGCGGGCTGGCCATCACGCCGGCGTTGTTGATTAAAATATGCAGCGGCCCTTGCCAGGCGCGGGCGAGCGCTTCTACGCTGGCCAAGTCGCTCAAATTCAGCGCCATCACATGGATATTGGGGTTGCCGGTGGCGGCGGCCAAATCGGCGGCCACTTTCTGTCCGGCTTCGACATTGCGCACGGCAATGGTCACATCTGCGCCGGCCAGCGCCAGTGCGCGGGCGGTTTCGATGCCGATGCCGGAAGCGGCGCCGGTAATCAGCGCGCGTTTACCGGCAAGGTTTACGTCTTTGATAATATCGTTGGCATCGGTGCGCATGCCGTAAGGGGTGGTGATGCGGGATTGGGTCATGTGATTACTCCTTGAATATAATATTGGTTTTCATTTCAGACGGCCTTAAGGCTACCTGAATAAAGTTGGCCAATTTTGTTTGGCCGAAGCGTAGGTTGGGTTGATAAACCCAACGTTTCAGACGGCTTGTGGATTGGTTGGGTTTATCAACCCAACCTACCCGCTGTTTTGCCGATCACCGCTTTCGGCTCTGATAATACTTTCAAGCCGAACACGCCTTGTGTGGATGTGTTTTGCCGCTTTGTAAAGGTGGGGGTGGGCATTTTCCCAACCGGGCAGTAAGTCGGGAAACAAGTGAAATGCCGTCTGAAAGCCAGCCTGTTTTCAGACGGCCTTTTCATTTCCAGCGCCTAATAAACGGGTGTTTGGTTTTACCCAATCACCACTTCCCGCTCTCCGGTAGCATCGTACATTTTAATCTGCACATTTCGGGCTTTTTGCAAGCCTTTTTCAGCGAAGGCTTTGAGTGACGCTTGTTTTAAATGTGTGTCCAACGCTGCTTGACTCTGCCATTTTTCCAGCAGCGTAATCTGCGTTGTGTCGGCATCTTGCGCGGCAAGGGCAAAGCTGTAATAAAGACAGCCGTTTTCTTGGCGGGTGGCGGCTTCAAGCGACAAAATATCGGCTTTCAGCGCTTGATAATCCGCCGTATTAAATTCAACAGAACCGGCAACAATAATCATGGTTGTTCCTTTTTCAGATTGGCGGGCAAGAATGCCCCTAGTTAATTAAGCCATTTACCCGATCACGGCTTTCGGCTCTAAAAACGCTTCCAAACCGAACACGCCGTATTCGCGCCCTACGCCTGATTGCTTGAAGCCGCCAAACGGTGCCAGCGGGTCGTGCAGCACATTGTTGATGCACACGCGGCCGGCGTCGATGTGCTTGGCCAGCTCATACGCGCGGTTTTTGTCGGCCGAGGTGATGTAGGAGCACAGGCCGTAAGGCGTGTCGTTGGCAATCTTGATGGCGTCGGCATCATCTTCATAGGGGATGATACACAGCACCGGGCCGAAGATTTCTTCTTGGGCAATGCGCATTTTGTTGTTCACATTGGTGAAAATGGTGGGCTTCACAAAATTGCCTGCTTCCAGCCCTTCGGGTTTGCCCAAGCCGCCGGTGAGCAAGGTGGCACCCTGCTCGATGCCGCTGTGGATATAGCCTTGAATGGTTTCCCATTGTTTGCGGCTCACCATCGGGCCGATGTTGACGCTTTTGTCTTTCGGGTCGCCCACTTTCACCGCTTGCTCGATGGTGGCTTTGGCAATGGCGTTTACTTCGTCCAAACGCTTGGCCGGCACCAGCAGACGGGTGGCGGCGGCGCAGGCCTGGCCGCTGTTGAGGTAGGCGGCGAAAATGGCTTTGGGAATGGCATCGGCAAAGTCGGCATCGTCCAGAATAATGTTGGGCGATTTGCCGCCCAATTCGAGCGTAACGCGTTTCATGGTGTCGGCCGCGCCCTTGGCAATGGTTTTGCCCACGCCGGTGGAGCCGGTGAAGCTGATTTTGTTAACATCAGGGTTGACGGTGAGCTCATTGCCCACCACGGGGCCGGTGCCGTGCAGGATATTGACCACGCCTTTGGGAATGCCGGCTGCATGGATGCATTCCATCATCACCTGGGTTTGCTGGGCAGAAAGCTCGGCGGGCTTGATCACCACGGTGCAACCGGCGCCGATGGCTGAGGCCACTTTGGTGCAGATAAAGCCGTTGCTCATGTTCCACGGAATAATAATGCCCACCACACCTGCCGCTTGCAGGCGCACTTTGGAATGGCCTGCTTTGGGCTCGAAGTCGAAATCTTTCACCACGCCGGCCATTTCTTTGAAATCATCAATGCTGTAGGGCATGATCATTTCCACAAATGCCGAAGCGCCGCCGTATTCATCCACCATCACATCAATCAAATCCTGCTCGCGTGCTTTGAGCGCGGCATGCAGTTTTTCCAAATAGCCGATGCGCTCTTCTTTGCTGGTTTGCGAAAAGGTTTTCAGCGCTTCTTTGGCGGCCGCAATGGCTTTGCGGGTGTCCATTTCATCGGCCAGGCGCACATCGGCCACTTTTTCATTGCTCACCGGGCTGAATAAATCCATGATTTCGCTGCCGTGCGGGGTAACGAATTCGCCGTTGATATAAATTTTGTCCAAATGTTTCATGATGTTTCCTGCTTAATGGTTATCTGAATCTACGCTGTTGCGTGCCGACATGCAACACGCTTTAGCGGGGCAAACCGTTAGCGGTTTTCCACCCAATCTACCAACAATTTGCGCTCGGCAAACAGCCATTTGCCGTTTTGTTTCACAAACACATCTTCGTAGCGCATAGCGGCCACCATCAGCTTTTGTACGCCCTCTTCCACGCTTAAATGGTGGGCGATGCAATAAGAATAACCCCGTGCCCGCTCGGTGCTGTCGAACCAAACGCTGTTTTGGCCGTTAAAGTGCATCTTGGCCTGATAATGCGTGAGCGCTTCAAACACCGGCACTAAATTGGCGCGGCCTTTCACCGTTTGCGTGGGCGTGGCGGATTTGGCATCCATATACACCACATAATCAGTGTCTTCGGTAAACAAGGCTGCCTGCGCCTGAGGGTCGGCCTGATCAGCGTAATAGGCGTAATGGTCGATCAAATCACGGATGGCGAGCCTATCGGCCATTTCTTGCAGTGAAAATTCAGTCATTTTCATTTCCTCTTAGATGTTTTTGGACATCAGACATTGGTTAACGCGGCCAATCCTGCTTTGGCCACTTGCATATCCTGCTCGGCGGTGACGCCTGAGGCGCCGATGGCGCCGGCGATTTGGCCGTTCACCAGCACCGGCAGGCCGCCGCTCAGAGAAGTGACCAAGGGTGCGGAGAGAAAAGCGTTTCTGCCGCTGGCCACAATGTCTTCAAACAATTTGCTCTCAAAGCCGCTGATGGCAGCGGTTTTGGCTTTTTCTTGTGAGAATACGGCATTCATCGGCGCGGTGTTGTCCAGCCGCGTCATCGCCAGCAAATGGCCGCCGTCGTCCACAATGCTGATGGCCACCGGCCAGCCGTGTTTTTTGGCTTCTGCAACGGCGGCGGCCATCATCAGCGCGGTTTCGTGTTCGCTCAAAATCGGTTTGGTTTTCATGGTTTACTCCTGTGTGGGCCTAAAGCCGGTTTTGCCTGCAAAAGCCACCGATTCGGCCAGCGCTTTTTGCGCGGCTAACGTGGCGACATTATGGGCATAAGCTTGCTCCAACGTGGCGAAGGTGTCCACCCCCAAAGCGGTGCGCAGCGGCGGCGCCGGCAGTTGGGTTAAATGGTAAATCACGGCGGCGATTTTTTGCGGATCGCCGGCAATATTGTCTTCGCCGTATTGCTCGATATAGCGGCGCACTTGGCCGACGGTGCTGTCGCGATAAGCTTCTGATTCTTCGGTCCAGTTTACATTGGTGATGAAATCGGTTTTCATCGAGCCGGGCTCAACGATAAGGGTGTTGATGCCAAAGCCCGCCACTTCCTGCGCCACGGTTTCGGCAAAGCCTTCGAGGCCGAATTTGGCGGCATGGTATAGGGCGCCGCCGGGAAAGCTCACGCGCCCGCCCACGCTGGTGATATACACAATCGCGCCGCTTTTTCTGGCGCGCATGGCCGGCAGAAAGGCGCGGGTGAGGTAAATCGGCGACACTAAATTCAGGTCGAGCTGCTGCTGGATTTGCGCTTCACTCAATTCTTCCATCGCGCCCAAAATCGCGCCGCCGGCGTTGTTGATCAACACATCGGTATCTTGATGGCGGGCGGCCACGGCGGCGATTTCGCCGATTTGGGTGACATCCAGTTTTTCCGCAATCAAGCGGCCGCCGGATTGCGCCGCCAAATCGGCCAGCGCCTCTGGGCGGCGCACGGCGGCCACCACGGTGTGGCCTGCGTTTAATACGGTTTTAACCAACTCGATGCCCAAACCGCCTGAGGCGCCGGTGATAAAATATTTTTGCGACATGCTGCACTCCTGTGATGAAGCGGTGGATGAAGCATGCAGTATAGATTTGAAAAATGAAAAATAAAATAAGCCCGCATTGCACAAATTCATGCAATAAATCGCACAATGCCGCCTGAAAGCGAGCGGAAAAGATGCAAGGTGCGCGCATGCTTGTTTCATGCGGCTTGGCGCGGCATGCTTTCGCAACAATCAGCACCAAACAACTCGCTGCGGGCATAGATTTTTCAAGTAAAACGTTGCAAGGCTGTGTTTGCCTCAACCGCACCGTTGCGTTGTTTCCCATCGGCAGAGTGGCGCTGACATCCATTCAAAAAAATAAGTTCACCAGGCTGGGCAACGCTGTCAGTATTTTTCGGATGGGCATGATGCCTGTTTTTTCCACAAAACCGCATTGCAAACGGGATAAACCAGCAGATAAACACAATAGTTTGTGCAGATTTATTTATTAATGAAACAGGCCGTCTGAAAACTTTCAGACGGCCTGTACGTTAATCATTATCCGCTCAAGTCGGCAGCAAATACACTTTCACTTTTTGCCCCGCTTCCACCACGCTGCCTGCGGGCACTTCGCACAAGGCATTGGCATGCGCGCAGGTGCTGAGCATGGCCGAGCCTTGGTTGGGCAACAGGGTGGCCACGGTGTCGCCCGCTTCATTGATGCCCACTTCCACACGCAGAAATTCGCGCCGTTTGATGGCTTTGCGGGTGCTGAAAGCTGCCGTGGCGCTGATGGCCGGCATGCGCCAATAGCGCGCCTCTTTGCCCATTAATTTATTAAGCACGGGAAAAAGCAGCATATGGGCGGTAACGAAAGTGGCCACGGGATTGCCCGGCAACACAAACACTTTGGCCGAGCCTATGCTGCCCCAGGCGAAAGGCTTGCCCGGCTTGATGGCAATGCTGTGCTCGATGAGGGTGCCGGCGTTTTGAATCGCTTGTTTGAGGTAATCGGCCTCACCCACCGAAGCGCCGCCGCTGGTGATGATGACATCGAATTTTTTCGCGGCAAAGCCCAGTGCGGCTTCGGTGCGTGCCAAGTCATCGGGCAAAATGCCGCCGTCCATCACTTGCGCGCCGCGCGTTTGCAGCCAAGCCATCAATTGGAAGCGGTTGGCATCATAAATTTTGCCTTCGGCCAAAGGCTCGCCCGGCTCGATGATTTCGTTGCCGCTGGAAAACACAATCACTTTGAGCTTGCTGTAAACGGGCACGTTTTTATAGCCTTGCGATGCGGCCAAGCCGAGCGCGGCGGCGTTGAGCTTGCTGCCTTGGGCAAGCAATTCCTGCCCGGTTTGAATTTCTTCGGCCTTCAGGCGCATATGTTGCCCCGGCTCGATATCGGCGGCCACATGCAAGTGTTCGCCCCGGCATTCGGTTTGCTCTTGCGCCACCACGGCGGTGGTGTTGGGCGGCAGCGGTGCGCCGGTGAAAATGCGGGCGGCTTGGCCTTGTTGCAGCGGCGCGGCGCTGCCCTCGCCCGCCTGCGTGCGGCCAACCACGGTAAATTCTTTCAGACGGCCTTCGTGATCACACACGGCATAACCATCCATGGCGCTGTTGTCAAACATCGGGCTGGGGTATTGCGCAGCCAGCGGCGCGGCCAAAATGCGGTTGGCCGCCTCGGCCAGCGATAAATTGGCGCTGGCGAGCGTGCATGAGTGGGTGTCGAGCAATTGTTGGCGCGCAAGGTCGAAATCTAGCATGAGGGGTTTTCCATATCTTGTGGTGAGTTGTAATTGGCGAAATCGGCTTCGTGATTGAAATGCACGGCGCGGGCGCGTTGTTGCTGCAACCAGCCGCGTATGGTGCGTGCACCGGCGTTGAGATAGGAAATGGTGGCCGGCAGCAATTGCGGCCGCACGAAAATCACGCTGTAGTGCGGCTGCGCATCGGTTTGGGCGTAAAACGCGCTGCACAAGGGCGATTTTTGTGCCGCCGCCAAAAACACGGCCACCAAATCGCGCGGCAGTTTCGGTGTGTCGCACGGCACAATCAACAGCCATTCTGCGCTGGCCAGCTGAAAATCGCTGGCGGCGGTGCACAAAGCGGCCAAAGGCCCCAAATGCTGCCATTGGCGCGCATCGGCAAACACATGTGGGCTGCGCCGGGCATATTGCTCGAGGTTGCGGTTGGCGCTGATGGCGATGTGCGCCACCTGCGGGCGGATGCAGTCGATCACATAATCAACAAACGCGCGCCCTTGCCAGAGCACCAGCCCTTTGTCGGCGCCGCCCATGCGGCTGCCCTGCCCGCCGGCCAAGATTAAGGCATTGATTTTCATGCGCCGCCATCCCATTGCGCAGCCGCTTTCTGATCGCTTATCTTGGCCTCCACCCAATGCTGGCTGCCGTCGATAAAGCGCTCCTGTTTCCAGAAAGGCGCTTCGGTTTTCAGATAATCCATCAAATATTCGGCGGCGGCAAAAGCGGCTTTGCGGTGGGCAGATGCGGCCAACACCAACACAATCTGCTCATCGGCAGCCAAAAGGCCCACACGGTGGATCACCGTGCAGGCGGTGAGCGGCCAGCGTGCGGCTGCTTCGGCAACAATGCGCGCAATTTCCGCTTCGGTTACTTCCGGAAAATGCTCCAGATAAAGATGCGCCAGCGGGATAGCGGTGTCGCGGTCGCGCACCAGCCCGCTGAAGGCCACTACCGCGCCGATATTGCACCCTTGCGCCAGCAGGGCTTCGTATTCGGTTTGCAGATGAAAATCCGCACTTTGCACGCGTATATCGGGCTGCATGGCTATCCTCCTGTTACCGGTGGCAAAAAGCCCACTTCGGCACCATCGGGCACGGTATTGTGCCATTGGCTGATTTTTTTATTGATCACCAGCCGGAAAACATTGCCGTCTGAGAGCGCATCGGCCCATTCGCCGCCGCGCGCCTGCAAAAGCGCGCGCAAATCGGCACCGCTGCCGCCTTGCCATTCAAGGGTTTCTTCAGCCGTGTTAAGGCGCTGCTTGAGCACGCCGAAATATAAAATTGTAATCATGTCTGCTTGCCGTGGCCGTCTGAAAACGGTTATCCATCACATAAAGAAAGGCTGCGCGCCCTGCCCGAAGGCAGCGTGGCGCAATGAGTATCGTTGTTGACGATAGTGGCAGAATTCTACACCAAAACCCAGCCCATTTCGGCGGATGCAGCCTTATCCTTTAGGCGGATTGTGCCTAGCTCCTGCAAATGGTACTTTAGAACTAGCCATTCTGATTAATTCCGCATGAACAAACCGCTTATCCGCCGCTACGGCAGCAGCCTCTCTTCCCGCCTCAAGCTACTCACCTGCTTATGGGTGGGCGCTGCGCTTTTCTCGATTGCCTTCACGCTGGTGCTTTCCTGGCGGCTTGAAGGTGCGGGTGCCGCCATCAATGATGCCGGCAGCCTGCGCATGCGCACTTACCGGCTGGCTTATTCGGTGTCGCAGGCCGACAGCGCCGCCATCGCCCCGCAAATCGAAGCCTTTGAAACCACGTTGCACAATATTGAAAAAGGTGACCCGCAGCGCCCCTTGTTCCTACCCGACCGCCCCGAAATCCACGCCAAAATGCAGGCACTTATCGGCCATTGGCATCAGCAAATCAAACCGGTGCTCGCTAGCGGCCAATCGCCCGACAGCGCACAATTGCGCTCTTTTGTGGCGCTGATTGATGATTTTGTGCGCTCAGTGGAAAACGTGAATGCGCGCAACACTGAATGGCTGCGCCTTTTTCAGACGGCCTTGATGGTGATGGTGCTGGTGGGCGCAGGCGTGATGGTGGTGCTGCTTTATTTGTGGGTGATCCGGCCGCTGGATATTTTGCGCAGCGGCATGCAGGCCATTCGTCGCGGCGAATTCGGCGCACAAGTGGCCACAGGCGACACCGCCGAATTTGCCCAGCTCAACGATGGTTTCAACCGCATGAGCACCCACCTCAAAACACTCTACACCAATCTTGAAGGCCAAGTGGCGCTGCAAACCCGCAATCTCGAGCAGAAAAACCACGAGCTCGACACGCTCTACCAAACCGCCCGCGATCTGCACCAAACCCGCACGCCGGCCGCCGCCGCCGAAAATTTCCTCACCCGCGTGCTGCCCGAAGTGGCCGCTGCTGCCGGCAGCGTGCGTTTGCTGGATTTTGCCCGTAAACGCATGGATTTGGTGGCCAGCATCGGCCTGCCCGAAAAAATCCAAAGCGCCGAGCAATGCGAGCACCTCGAAGAATGCTTGTGCGGCAAAGTTGCCCAGCAAGAAAGCGATGTGCGGCCGGTGCATTTTTTCAACACCCACGAAACCACCAGCACGCCGACCTTGTGCGAGCGGCTGGGCTTCGATGGCGTGGCCGTGTTCCACATCCGCTATAAAGAGCAGGAAATCGGCATTTTCACGCTTTATTTTTCAGACGGCCGCCAATTGAAAAGCAGCGACACCGAAATTCTACATGCCTTGTGCGACCAACTCGGCGTGGCCATCGCCAACATCCGCCTGGCCGAAGAGAGCAAGCAGCTGGCGGTTTTGCAGGAGCGCAACCTGATGGCGCAAGGCCTGCACGACAGCATCGCCCAAACGCTCACTTTTCTAAACCTGCAAGTGCAGATGCTCGAAGGCGCCGTGCAGGCAAACGAGCGCGAGCAAGTGCAGGAGAATCTTAACTTTATCCGCGAGGGCGTGCAGGAATGCTATGACGATGTGCGCGAATTATTGCTCAATTTCCGCACCAAAATCAGCAAAAAAGAATTCCCCGAAGCCGTGCAGGCCTTGGTAAAGCGCTTTGAACAGCAAACCCAGATTGCCGTCAACACCCATTGGCACGGCCACGGCTATGCCTTGAGCAGCGAAGAGCAGCTGCAAGTGATTTTCATTTTGCAAGAGAGCCTCTCCAATATCCGCAAACACGCGCAGGCGCACAGCGTGGAAATCGATATTTTCAACGAGCAAGATTTCACCATGCGCATCGCCGACAACGGCCAAGGATTTGACACAGGCCGTCTGAAAAACCTTTCGGGCGAACACGTGGGGCTGGGCATCATGCACGAGCGCGCCCGTCGCATTCATGCCGAGCTTGCGGTACAATCCGAGCCACTACACGGCACTACCATCACCCTGATGCTGCCGCACCATAAGAGAACCGCCACATGAGCCACATCAAAATAGCGCTAATCGACGACCACACCCTCTTTCGCAGCGGCATCAAGGCCCTGCTCTCGCGTCAAAACGATTTCGAAGTGATCGGCGAAGCCGCCGACGGCCTCAGCGGCGTGAAGCTGGTGGCGCAAACCCGCCCCGACATTGTGCTTTTGGATCTCGACATGCCGGTGATGAACGGGCGCGAAGCGCTGGCGCAGATTCTCAGCGCCCACCCCGAGCAAACCGTGGTGATGCTCACCGTGTCGGAAGACAGCGACGACCTCACCGAATGCATGCGCCTCGGCGCGCGCGGCTTTCTGCTGAAAAACATCAACGCCGATTTCCTGCTCGACAGCATCCGCAAAGCGGTGGACGGCGACAATGTGTTTTCCCCCGAAATGACCGCTCGGCTGGTGCAATCGCTGATTTCCCCCGCCGCGCCGCCGAAAAACAATGCACTCTCCAGCCTCACCCCGCGCGAGTTGGAAATTCTGGGCTATCTGGCTGCCGGCCACAGCAACAAAGTGATTGCCCGCCGCCTCGATTTGGCCGAATCCACCATCAAAGTGCATGTGCAGAATATCTTGCGCAAGCTCGAGCTGAGCAGCCGCGTGCAAGCGGCCGTGTATGCCGTGCAACACAAAGTACCGCAGCCGGATTAAGGCTTGCCCGCACTTCAGCCGCAAGCCGGATAGTGGGTAGAAAAGCCCGTTTGCCAGGTGAAAGGCACAACAAGATGGCACACCTTGTGCACATTTTCAACACAATAGCCACGCACGTGTTTTTCATTCCACAACAAAATAAAGGCCGTCTGAAAGATTAATGTTTCAGACGGCCTTTATTTTTAGCACTAAAAAACCGACATCATCTGCTTTAAACGCATGCATCCTGATGCCGAACAAACCGCGGTTTCTTATTGGCTTTCGCTGCAATATCACAAAAACCCAAACGGCTGCCCGTGCCATGCCGGTTTATACCCATTCAAAAAAGTAAGCTAATACCAATTCTAAAAAATAACCTTACAAAATAAAAACAGTTCGGCGGCATCATCC
>ERZ650307.632-NODE-632-length-20012-cov-7.351105_pt1 | contig 20012 bp, 22 predicted proteins | sample MGYA00376243_ERZ650307 | MGnify/ENA primary metagenome ERZ650307 (study PRJEB26733, sample SAMN07839242) | wastewater metagenome | biome: urban; feature: artificial channel; material: waste water | place: USA: North Carolina | collected 2016-03-31 ... | reverse complement strand
CCTGCCGCGTTGAAAATGCTCGCAAGGTGTCCAACCTTGCTGCGCTTTTCGCCTTACAAACGCGCTTTTGCGCTCAAAATCTTACGCACGGATGAATGTGAACAGCCCCTAGCATGGTTATGCCGCGCCGCTGCATGGCCTTTGTAAAGCTTAAAGTGAAATTTTAACAAAATTTATCAAGGCCGTCTGAAAGATTTCAGACGGCCTCAAACCACATTAAACCGCCGTTTCAAACCGCCATCCCCTCTTTCGGGCTGAACACATTCAAGGCCGCCTGCACCAACAGGCCGTCTGAAGGCAGCTGCGCCCTCGCCGAAGCCGGCGCATCCGTCCAACGCAGCGCGCAGTCAAACACGCCGAAGCCCGTGCCGTCTTGCGTGGATGCGTGCACCTGAATCGACAATTGCGTGCCCACAGCAATGGTGTCGGCAAAAAGATTCAACTTGCGCGTGCCCAGCAAAAAGCCCAGCCGCACCGGCTCGCCGCGATTGTGCGCATGGCAGCCCGCCAGCGCGGCAATGCCTTGCGCCATAATTTCCATGCCCGCCAGCACCGGCAGGCTGCCCGCTTGCAGCAAAATGTGTTTTTCACCCACATGCGCGGTGGCGTGCAGATAATCATCGCCATATTCGGTGATGCAGTCGAGCAACACCATATGGCCGCTGTGCGGTAGCAAGGGGGCGATATGGGTGATGGGGCAAATCAGTTTTTCGGGCATGGTTATTCTTTGGTTTAGTTTTCAGACGGCCCGTTTCAGCCGTTTTCATTTCAATAAGTAATCAACATCAATCATCAAGCCACTCAGCTTTCAGACGGCCTCGCCTATCACCACCACCGCATTGCTGCCGCCAAACGCAAACGATGCGCTGGCGCCGATTCTTTGCCCACTTTGCCATACGCTGCCCGCATCAGTGAGCGCTATTTCGGGCAAGGCGGCATCGCGCTCACCATTCCAGATTTGCGCGGGCAGCCTGCCTTGCGGGTTGCAGCGGCGGCTGACCATGCCCCATAAAAACGCGGCTTCAATCGCGCCGGCCGCGCCGAGCGTGTGGCCGGTGAGCGGTTTGGTGGAGGTGCACGGGGTGTGGCAGCCGAATATTGCGGCCACGGCCAGGCTTTCCATGCTGTCGTTGTGTTGTGTGCCGGTGCCGTGCAGGTTGATCCAGCCGATGGCTTCGGGCGGCAGTGCGGCGTGGTTTAAGGCGGCTTGAAAGGCTTGCGCAGCGCCTTGGCCGTCGGGGCGCGGGGAGGACATATGGTAGGCGTCGCTGCCGGCGCCATAGCCCAGCAGCGGCAGGCTCTCGCCGAAATCGGCTTCGCGCGTCATCACAAAGGCGGCGGCGGCTTCGCCGATGTTGATGCCGTTGCGTTGGGCGGAAAAGGGGTTGGCCATGCCGTCTGAAAGCACGCCCAGCGAATTAAAACCGTTGATGGTGAGCGGCGATAAGGTGTCCACGCCGCCGCACACCACGGCATCACACAGCCCCGCCCTCAATAATCTTGCTGCGCTGATTAAGGCTTTTGCACCCGATGTGCAGGCGGTGGACACGCCGTAGCACAAGCCTTGCAGCCCGTAAACATCGGCCACAAAATCGGCAGGCGCAGACAAAATTTGCTGCTGCTGGTTAAACAGCACATCGCGCCACGCGCCGCCATCGGCCACCTGCTGAAATAAGGGAATATTTTCATCCACGCCGCTGGTGGAAGTGCCCATCACCACGGCAATTCTGCCCGCGCCGAAGCGCTGCTTGGCCGCTTCGATATCGCCCTCGATTTGCGCGAGCGCGTGCCACAGCAATTGATTGTTGCGGCTTTTGTGGCCGTCTGAAAGCGTGGCGGGGAAAGGCCGCAGAGCTTCGTTTACGGCGCCGAAGGCATAAGTTTTGCCGCGCACCCATTGGCCGGATTCGCTCAACGGCGAGGCGGCAGGCGGATTGAGCAGCGCATCGATATGGGTTTGCAGGCCGCTGCCCAGCGCGCTGGTGATGGCGGGGGCGGTGAGGTAAACGGGTGTATTCATCATAATGGGCTTTGTTTATTCGTTGTTCAACGGTGTTAGCAACCAGCGCCGGCCATCGGGAAAAGCAATGATATAGAGGCCGTCTGAAACTTCGCTGCGCCATAATTCGCGCATATTTTCAAAATACACTGTGGCCGCGCCTTGCTTTTCCTGCCGCTGCTGCGGATAAACCGCCGCGCCCTCGTCCAACAAGGGCAACAGTGCGGCAAACAGGCGGCGCGAATCGGCATTGGGCGCGACAAAACCATCGTTTGCCCAGCCCTTGCCGCCCACGGTTTGGCGCGACAGCGGCGCACCCAGCGCATCGGTTTGCACAAAGCGCAGTTTCTCGCCGTCGCGCTGCACCGCCAGCAGGCTGGCCTGCTCAATATTGCCGGCTTCATCCTGCGCTTCAAGCTTAAACCAGCGCGTGTCGCCGGCGGTCAAAGCCGGCAGGGCTTGCGGCTTGGGCAGGCCGTCTGAAACGGCGCAGGCGGCAAGCAGCCAAGCGGTGCATAAAGCGGCAAAAAAAAGCTTTATAAAATTCATGGTATGGCTTTCAGACGGCATCGCATCACAATCGGGCTTCGCCCACCAATTCGGCCAGCGCATTCAAGCGGCGCTCGGATTTTTCCACATAAGGATTTTCCGTGTCCCACGCGTAGCCTGCCAAAATCGAGCTGAGCATACGGCTGATGTCGGCATTGCGGTTGTCGGCATAAATCACATCTTGGAATCGCCCGTCATACCAGCCGTTTACATAAGTGCGGAAAGTGTTCACGCCCACCATCAGCGGCTCGGCAAATTCACGCTGCCAATCGGCCGCTTCGCCGTTAAACTGTTTCACCAGCAAATCGGCGGCCAGCTTGGCCGAATGCATGGCAATGGTCACGCCCGATGAAAACACGGGGTCGAGAAACTCGGCCGCATTGCCGAGCAAGGCAAAATGGCGGCCGTGCAGGCTTTTCACATTGGCCGAATAGCCCTGGATGCTGCGGAAGGGAAATTCGTTTTCCCACACCGCATCGGCAAGCACTTCGGCCAGCATCGGGCATTCGAGCGCAAATTTTTTCAACACCGTTTCCGAATCGCCCGCCAATTTGTCGGGCGTGCCCACCACGCCGATGGAGCAATGATTGTCGCCAAACGGAATCGTCCACAGCCACACATCGCGGTGCTGCGGGTGGGTGGTGATCAGAATTTTGTCGCGGTCGAATGTGGGGCTGCTGATGTTGTCGACAATATGGGTGAAATGCGCCAGGCGCGGCGGCAATTCGGAGGGCGTTTCCAAATCGAGCAGGCGCGGCAGCACGCGGCCGTAGCCGCTGGCATCGAGCACAAAGCCCGCGCTCAATTCATAAGCACCGTCATCGGCTTCGATGCGCAAGCGGGCCTCAGCGCCGCTGTTGTCAAACGCCGCCACGCCGTGGCCGAAGCGCACATCCACGCCTTGGGCGGCGGCTTCGTCAATCAGAACTTTGTCAAACAGCGCGCGGCGCACTTGAAACGTGGTGCCGGGCCCGCTTGAAAACTTATCGGTGAAATCGAAATAAGTGTAGCGGCCGCCCCAAGTAAAAGCCGCACCGTTTTTCAATTGAAAGCTCGGCTCGGCGCGCACCGCATCGCCGAAGCCCGCCGCCTCGATAAATTCCATACAATGCGGCAACAGGCTCTCGCCAATCACAAAACGCGGAAAATGCTGCTTTTCCAACACCACCACGCGCAAACCCTGTTTATTCAACAAAGCCGCCGCCACCGCCCCGGCAGGGCCGCCGCCGATAATGGCCACATCACAATTTGTGTTCATCTTATTTATCGCTTTCTGATTTTAAAATTAGAGGCTGTTTATTCCCGCAGCAGCCAAGCCGCAAACAGCAGGTTCAACACCACGCCCAGCGCCACGGTGGTGCCGAAAGCGGCCACCGCCGGTGTGCTGCTCAACGCAAGCAGGCCGAATGAAATGCCGGTGGTGAGCGCGGCCAGCAACATGCCGCCCAGCCGCGCGGGTGCGCTTTCATGCGCGGCATAGGCATACACGGCATAGTCCACGCCGATGGCCGACACCAGCAGTAAGCCAAACATGGCAAACAGGCTCACCGGCACGCCCAGCCAGCCCAAAAGCGCCACCACGCCGAGCGCGGAAGCCAGCGGCACCGCCAAAATCAACGCGCCGCGGCGCGCGCCGAATATTTTCCACAGCAACAGCCACGCCAGAGCATAAGAAGCCAGCTTCAGCCAAGCGGCTTGGTTGCGGGTGTGGTGAAACAATTCGTTTAGGTGCGCGCGCTTGTCCACCCAGCGCACGCCCTCAAGATGGCGCACCGCCGCCTGCACTGCTGCTGCATTTTCCATTGCCTGCAAACGCGCCACCGCTGCAAAGCGCCCCGGTGCCGCTTCGCCCAAATAAAGCGGCCGCCAAGCCTCGGCCAAGGGCGTTTGCAGGCTTTGCGAGAGCGCAAGCGGCGGCGCGGCGGCGGCTTCGCGCAAAGCTTGGCGCATGGCCTGGCGCGGCACGCCGATTTCGCGCATCGCCGCCCACGTTTGCGGCAGCGCCGCCAATTCGTTCAAACGGCGCTGCAGCATCTGCTGCCCGGCCACCGGCATCACCCATTGGTCGAGCGACTGCACCGCGCCCAATTGCTGCGCATCAAGCAAAGGCTGCAAAGCGCGGCGCACATCGGCGCTGCGTTGCAACAACATATCTTCATCCGGTGCCTCAATCAGCAGATATTGGCCGCTGAAATCCTGGCCGCTGAGTGCACCTATCTGCTGCGCCTGTGCCAGCAATTCGGGCGGCATCGACACCCATTGGCGGATATCGTCGTGCCAGCTGCTGCGCCACAAGCCCGCCAACAGCAGCAAAGCGGCCAAAGCCAGCCAGCCTTTGCGGCGCAAGCGCTGTTTCAGACGGCCGGTGAGCGGATAAAGCCGCTGCACCCAAGCGGCAAACGGCACGGCCTTGGGCTGATAACGTGCAAACAAAGGCGGCAGCCACCACACCGTTGCCCCGAATGCGCCCAAAAGCGCAAAGCCGGAAAACACCGCCGTTTGGCGCAACACCGGCAGCGGCGTAAACCACAACAGCGCATAGCCGAGCACCGTAATCGCCAAGCTGGTGAGAAACACCGGCCGCGCATGGCGCATGGCCGCGCCGGCCTGCCAGCTCAAGCCGTCTGAAAGCCGTGATGCCGGATGGGCAGCCGCGCGGCTTTCAGACGGCCTCGGAAACACCGATGGCGCCAGCCAATGCAATGGAAAATCCACCAACATGCCCAGCAGGCTCGTGCTGATCACCAAGGTGAGCACATGCACTTGCCCAAACAGCAGCAGCGAAGCCGCCAGCCCCGTGAGCAAGCCCGCCGCCAGCGGCAGCGCCAGCCAAAACACACGGCCGCTGCGAAACACCCACAGCAGCAGCGAAAACGTGAGCAACAGCCCCGCTACGCTCATCAAGCGGCTTTCGCGCTCGGCATCGGCCTTGGCCGCCGCGGCAAAGAGCGCCCCGCCGGCGCTTAAAGTTTGCACGCCCTGCTGCTCCGCCAGCGAGCGACTTTGCGCCAGCAGTGGCAATAAATCCTCACTGCCGTTGGCCACGCCGCTTTGCTCAGGCAAACGCGCGCGCAACCACACCCAGGTTTTGCCGCTTTCATCTTCGGTGAACAACATGCCGCTCTCGGCATGCCATTGCAGCTTGCTCAAGGGCTGCGCCTGCGCCAGCGTGAAGCGGCCGAAGCCCAACCAATCTTGGTCTAGCGGCAAAGGCGAAGGCGCGGCAAAGGGGTTGAGCGCATCTTCCGCCCGCTGCCGGAAATAGGCTTGCGGATCGCTTTGCAGCCATTCGCGCTGCCGCTGCGGCAACACCGCCAAGCCCAAGCGCTGCACCGCTGGCCGCAGCTGCGCCAAATCGGGCGCGATTTCGCTGTCCACTTCTGCAAACACGCCACTACTGCGCCACAGCTTGACAACCTCGGCGGCCGTCTGAAAAGCTTGCTGTGCATCATCGCTGCCCGCCAGCAACACCACTTGGCCATTGAGCTGCGCTTCGGCCGCCTTATCCGCCGCCTGCCACACCGCATCGGCCGACTGCTCGGCAGGCAAAAGCGCGGTAAGATCGGTTTGCAGCCACGCGCGCGCAGCCAGCGTGTAGATCAAAAACACGGCGGTAATGGCGATAAAAAGCGTGTAAAAAAAGCGGAGTTTGTGGCTCATGATGGTTTCAAATGTTTTCAGACGGCCTATCGGTTTCATGGGTTTCTGCTGCATCGACAAAGCGCAATATCCGGCACAGTGCTTTTTTTTCAGACGGCCTGAGGCCTTTGCAAAACCAAATATAGTGGAATGCATAAAAAAGTGACACAACGGGTAGGTTGGGTTGAAAACCCAACAAGCCCACAGGCCGTCTGAAACCTTGGGTTTATCAACCCAACCTACTCCGTGATAGTGCGTGGTTTTGTATCACTTTTTCTTGCATTCCACTATATCTGTCGCACTCGCGCAGGCGGGTGCCTAGGGTTTGTTCACATTTCTGAAAATAATAAATTACCTATAAAATCAAATGTTTGATTTTTTTCGTGTTGCTAGCGGTTACCTGCTCGGCATGCGCAGGAGCGACGGCAGGGGCGTTTTGCAAAGGTTGCGGCTACTGCAAAGCCAATCGCGCAAACGCATCCAGCGGCTGATTCACCGCCACGCCGCTAAATGTCATCACCGTGCGCTCGCCTTGGGTTTCGTTCAATTCGATTTTGCGCACCACGGCATCGCCGCTGATGTCGATGCGGGTGAAAATCTGCTTCATCAAAGCGGTTTTCGGGTTGAGCCGCAGCGTCCATTTTTTCGCATTGCCGCTCAGCTGCAAATCAAACTGCTTCTCCAGCCCCGCCGTGTTGCCGCCGAGCAAATCCAGAAAAAGCTTGATTTGCTGCGCCTGCCCGCTGCGGCTGCCACCGCCGGCACTCACCCACGCCTTGCCGTTCCACTGCATAATGCCGTCGGCACGCACGCGCAGGCGGTTGTCAAACGGCTTTTGCATCTGCCACAGCAAGCCTTTTTTCGGCAGCAACACAAAGCGCCCGCCGGTGTTCATCGGCTGGTTTAATGATTTGAGATAGCGCTGCTGCGCAAACGCGCCCTGCACATTTTGCGGCTGTTGCAGCATTTGTGCCAATTCGGCGGTGTCGAATGCTTGGATAAAGGGGCTGAATAGAATCAGCGCCATGCCGATTAAATATTTTTTCATGTATTTGTTTCCATGTTGGATGGTATCTATCAGGTGCGGTTTATATGGTGCACAGCAAGCCTTGCGGCTTTTCGGATCTTACCTCATGTGGCTAAGTGCAACCCGATTCAACGCCCTCTCACCACAGGCAGGCTGTCCGGCGTAAGCAGAATTCGGGCAAGCACGGCTTCTGTTTCCTGCAAAATTTCATGATTCCAAAAACGCAATACCGTATAACCGCTTTGTTGCAGATCGCGGCTGCGACCGGCATCGTATGCGCATTGCTCAGCATGTTGCCCGCCATCGGCCTCTACAATCAAACGGCGCTCTTCGCACACAAAATCGGCGATATACCGGCCTATCGGCATTTGTCGACGGAATTTATAACCGTGCAAGCGTCTGCCCCGTGCTGGATACGGGGCGAGGGCCGCAAACCACAGGTTTGTATTTATCCGCCCACATCAACTCCCATCAGGCCGTCTGAAAGCTTTTATGTTTGGCCACCGCTGCCAGCCAGCTTGCCGGCGTTTGAAACTGCATCTCGCCGCTCTCCAGCGCCACGGCCACTTGGGTGGTGCTCGCTTTGGTGAGCTTGGCGCCGCTTTGGGCATCTGAAATGGTGTAGTCGATGCGCAGGCAGCTTTCGATTTCCACCAGCGCCAGGTCCACATAGATTTTTTGGCCGAAGCGGGCGGGCTTCACATATTTCAAATTGAGCTGCACCACCGGCCAGCTAAAGCCCTGCCTGCCCATCTCGTTGTAATCGTAGCCGATTTCGCTCAAAAATGCGCAGCGCGCCACTTCAAGGTATTTCACATAATGGCCGTGCCACACAATGTGCATGGCGTCCACATCAAAAAACGGCACTTCTATTTCGGTGCGGTGGCGGCAGTAAACATGTTTAGCCATAATCGTTCCAAAAATCGTAAAAATTAAACCATTGCAGCGGGGCGGCGGCGCATTCTTCGGTCAGGCGGTCGGCATAAGCCTGAGCGGCGGCGGCCACGGCGGCTTGACGCTCGCCGCGCTTCCAATCGGTGCTGTTTAAAAAGCGGCGCAATTTCAAATGATAGCGGCCTTGGTGCTGAACACAAAAAAGCGTGTGCACTTGCGTTTTCAGCAGGCCGGCCAAAAGCCATGCGCCTTGCGGCAGCTGCGCTTTGGCGCCTAAAAAATCCACTTCCACCGTTTTCTCGCCGCGCACGGGCACGCGGTCGGCGGCGATGGCCAGCCATTCGCCCGCTTCGATGCGCGCGTTTAATTCCATCATCAGCGCGGCATCCAAATCGCTAACTTGAATCAGCTGGATGCGGTCGGCACCGGCCTTGATCAGCGCTTCGTTAAAAGCTTGGGCATGGCGGCTGTGCACCAGCACGTTCAGCTTGAAGCCTTGATGGTGCGACACCAGCGCGCGGCAGATTTCCACATTGCCCACATGCGAGCACACAAAAATCTGCCCGCGCCCGTCGGGGCTGTCCATATCGGCATACACATTATCCGGGTCGTGCAGCACCAGATTTTCATAGCGGATTTTGCGCTGCCACACGGCAAAGCGATCGCACACCGCCCGCCCGAAAGCCGTAAACTGCTTGAGCACCGGCCAGCGGCGCGGCAGCGGTGCATCAGGATAGGCTGCCGCCAGCCGCGCCTGATAGCGGGCAATGTGCCGGCGCGGTGCCGGCGCGGTGAGGTAAAAATAAAACACTACAAACCAAATGCACGGATTCATCAAAAAAGCCGGCAAATGGCGCACCATCAGCGTGGTGAGGCCGAGCAGCAAACGGTTGCCGCGCTCTTGCTGCGCCGCCCAGTGATTGGATTTTGCGGTCATGGTTTCAGACGGCCTTGTGTGCCTGCTTCATTGAAATAGTGAAAATTCAAGGCGGCTTGCGCGCCTGCTTTTGCATCGGTATGGGTGTAAACCGAAAAGAGAATGCCTTTTTGCCCGTCTTGCTCCGCTATCGTATGCACCACTTGCCTGATGGTGGGCGCAAGCTGCTCTTCACTCATGATGCGGTGCGCCAAATTCAAATTTTCCGCCACCTTCGCGGCCATTTCCGCCATCTCTGCTTCAATCTCTTCGGCATCTGCTTGTTTGGCTTTCACCGAGCAATACGATTTGCCCGACACCAGAAAAAAGCGCCCGCCCGCCTCGCTGTGCACACCCCAAACCCGCTTGGCTTCAGGCTCGAAATGAAACGGCTGCTTTTGTTCGCTGTTTAATTCAAGCATTTTTTCTTTTGCCGCCAACGCAGCCAACTTGGCCTCATCCGCTCCGGTGGCAACGCAAGCGTTGAAAAACAGCATAGCGGCCTGACGGGCGTGGACTTTCGCGGCATCATCGGTGTCGGCACGGCTTTTTCCACAGGCGCTCAGGGTAAGCGGTAAAAGAAACGCAGCAAGCATAAATTTATTCACAACCACCCGCCTGGCTTGCAAACAAGCTTGTGTTTCAGACGGCCTCACCGGCTTGCCTTTGAGTAAACCGCCCATTTATTGCCTTTTCCTTTTTTTGGCCGGCTGTGTGCAAGGACGCAACTGCTGCAAAGCCTGAGCCACAGCAACATCTGCGGCCTGATTTTTGGCATCGGCGCCCGAAGCCACAATAAAATCCCCCACCCGCGACACCACTTCATGCGGCTTGATGGTCATCATGCCGCACCACCTGCCCGCTCGTGCCTCGACAGTGGCCACGGCATTGATATAGCCGTTGGCAAAAGCAACCGCCTCGTTGCCCGAACTAAAGATGTGGAGATAGTTGATTTGCCGACCCCGCAGCGCTTCCAGCAACTGATCGGCCGAAAAAACCACCTCCGGACGAAGCTTGGCCGCCGCTGCCGTGGGCAGATAAGCGGCCACACACAGCAACATCATGCTTTTCCACAAAGTCAAACAAATGGCTTTTTTCATCGCGGCTCTCCTTTTGGTATCATTTAACAGCTAATCGTTTAACAGCTAATCGTTTAACAGCTAATCGTTTAACAGCTAATCGTTGGCAGTATTCAGACGGCCTACCAACCTACCCAATCAGCGCTTGCCCAAGCGCCCGCTCAAGCGCCGCGCCAACATTTCAAAAAACAACCGCGCATGCATTTTGCTGATGCGCACATTATCGCCCCAAGCATCAAAATGCGAAATGCCGTCTGAAGCATAGCGCACCGGCGTTTTCACCCACACCAGCGGCAAGGCGCGCCAATGCAGGCGCACGAGGATTTCGGTGTCGAAATCCATGCGCTCGCCCACGTTTTCTTCGCGCACCACCGCAAGCGCGGCGGCCAAGGGGTAAAGACGGAAGCCGCACATGCCGTCTTTGATGTCGGTGGAGCCGGTGTTGACCATATTCCAAAAATCGGTGATTTTGCGTCCGTAAAGGCGCGCTTTGGGCGCATCGCTGCCGTATTGCGGCCAGCCGCACACCACCGCTTCGGGCTGCGCAGCGGCGGCTTCGATAAGTTTGGCGGTGTCGGGCAGATGGTGTTGCGCATCGGCATCCACCTGCAAAACATGCGTATAGCCGCATGCTTCGGCATAGTTCAAGCCGCTTTTCACCGCCGCGCCTTTGCCGCCGTTTTCAGAGCGATAGAGCACTTCGATGCCGTCTGAAAGCGCCAGTTTGTCTAAAACCTGCCGGCAATCATCGCCCGAGCCGTCATCCACAATCAGCACATCCAAACCGAAACCGCGCATGGCTTCGGCCACTTGGCCGACGGTGGCGGGGTGTTTGTAGTGCGGAATCAGCGCCAAAATGTTCATTGTTCCACCACTTTCAAACTGCGGATTGCCTATTGCTGCTCAAGATGCGTTGCAAGGCTGCGCCCGACCACAAAAGCAGCCACACGCCTTGTTTTTGAACCTTGTTCATTTTATTTTCCCTTCCAACTTTCAGACGGCCTATTGAAACCCGCCAAACACCAGCCGCCCCGAAGCACACACGGCATCAGTGTTTTCCAGCCTAAAGGTGAGTTTGTTTTTATCGGCATCGTATTTCAAGTGCACGCGGGCTTCGTCATTGGGGCGCAGAAATTGCTGATATTTCAGGTTTTCCACCCGCACGATGCTTTGCCGGCCCCAATCGAAACGCGCCGCCAAATCGCGCACCCATTGCAGCTCCACCACGCCGGGCACGAGCGGAAATTGGGCAAAATGGCCGCCGAAATAAACCAAATCCAGCGGCACGCGGCTGCTGATCTGCCATTCGTTTTCAGCGGGATTTTCCATTTCAAGCGGCCATCCGGGTGCAGTTTGCGCTTCGCTGAAGGCCGTCTGAAAATCTGCGGCGGCGATTTTGGCTTGCGCGTTGCGCGGCAATTCGGCGGCAAAACGCCAATAGCGCGGCAAAGCGATGGTGTCTTGCGTGGCGGCGGTGTGTTTTTTCAACACCGCCATCACGGCGGCGCGGCCTTGTTCGCGCAAGGCGCGGATGCCGTCTGCATTGAGCGCAATCCATGCCGCCAGCCGTTTGTGCTGCGGGTGCAGGCCGCAATAAGCATCGGCCACCCATTCGTGCGCCAGCAAATCATGCTCGATTTGCACCAGCGACACACGTTTGTCTTCAAATTTAATGATGCGGTCGCTGCGCCCGAGCAGCGCAAAGCCACGCGCTTGCGGCTCGATAATATCGGCGGTTTGCTGGCGGCCGCTGCTCCAGGGCGATTCTGCCCACAATGCGCCGGCTTCGTTCTGCCCGATTTGCACATTCGGCAAAGGCTGCCAAGCGCCGCTGCCCTGCCGCGAAGCCATCACGCCGGTTTCGGTGCTGCCGTAGATTTCAAACGGCATCACGGCATGCAGCGCCAACAAATCCGACGTGGCCGCCGGCAATGCGCCGCCCGCAGATAGAATGCCATGCAGCTTCGGCCGCACCGCCGCCCAGTTGCGCGCTTCGCCCATGCGCCCCAAAAGCGCCGGGCTGCTGATCCACACCACGCCCTTATGCGCCGCCGTGGCCGCCAGCAGCGTTTCAGGATACACATATTGCGCGCGCGCCAGCGGCCAGCCGGCCGAAAGCGGCACGGCAAAGCGAAAAGTGAAACCGTATAGATGCTGCGGGCTCACGCTGCCCAGCGCCACCGCACCGCTTTGGGCAAAAGGCAGCAGCGCCGTCAAGGCTTGCGCCTCAGCCTGCATTTGCGCCAGCGTTTTCACCACCACCTGCGCCGCGCCGCTGGAGCCGGAAGTTTTCAGCCGCGCTTGTGCTTTTTCGTCCAGCTGCCAATCCTGCGTGTTCGGCTCGTATTCAGACGGCATGTTTTCCAAGCAAGCCGCCACATCCAGCACATTCAGGCCGCCTGAAAAAGCCGCATGCTGCGGCACATCGGTGAGCCAAATATCCGCCTCATCATCCGCCCAGCCGATATTTTCCGCCGCCAGATTCGGCGGCAACACCACCCGCGCGCCCGCATGCCACGCCGCCAATATCGCGCAGGCAAACAGCGCCGCATCGTCAAACCACAGCGCAGCAGCTTGCACGCCCTGCGCTTTCAGACGGCCTGAAAGATAAAACACCGCGCGGTTGAAATCGGCGCGCCGCCACTCGGGCGCAACGGCGATTAAGTCGCGCGGATTAAAATCGGGAGATAAAATTCGGCTCAGTTTCTGCATGGCTCAGCGCTGGGATTTCCAAACAAATATTTTATAAAACAATCAGATGCCTTAAACACAACACATAGCACCCAAAACAGACGGCACGGAAGATAAACCTTCAGACGGCCTCACAACTTCAACACCGCTTTGCGGTAAACCCATTCCCCGCCCAACAACAGCCCCATCAACACATACGACACAATCCCGGTATATAAAGCCCACCAATCGTATTGTCGCATCAGCACCAAAGCCGCCGCCATGCTGCCGTTGAGCACAAAAAACACACACCAGATTTGGGTGATGCGGCGGGTGTAGCGCACGCCTTCAGGCGGCAAATCGGGCGTTTGCAGGCGGGCGAGCCGCTCAATCAGGCTTTGCTTGGCAAACAGGCTGCCGCCAAACAGCGCCAGCATCAGCAGGCTCACCCACACGGGATACCAATACATGCTCTGCGGCAGCCGCAGCAGCAACACAGCGGCAAAAAAAGCCGCCAATATCAGCGCCACCACACGCTGGCCGCGCTCGCGCTGTGTGAGCGCACGCAGCAGCCACAGGCCGCACATTAAAGCGGCCAGCCAAAAAAAAGCGCCGTTGTTGCGGCCGAAATACCACAACAACGGATAGGCCGCGCTCACTGCGCCCAAGGCGATTTTGGCAGCAGCGTTCACATTATTGCGCTGCGTCTTTGCGCAACACCGCCTGCACCACATCTTCCACCGTGCGCACGCTGCGGAAATCATCGGCCAAAAGCTTGCGGCCGGTTTGGCGCTTGATGTAGTCGATCAAATCGATGGCATCGATGCTGTCGATTTCCAAATCTTCATAAAGATTCGTGTCCGGTGCAATGCGCTCAGGCTCGATTTCAAACAGGTTCACCAGCGCATCGGTGAGAATCTGGCGGATTTCGCTTTCAGTCATCATGCGCTCCTTATGCCTGCTTGCTGCGGATAAAATCGGCCAAAGTCTGCACGCTGGCAAAATGCTCGCGCAGGTTTTCTTTTTCGCCGTCCATCTGGAAGCCGAAAGCTTTTTGCACCGCCAGCCCCAATTCGAGCGCATCGACCGAATCCAGCCCCAAGCCCTCATCGCCAAACAGCGGCGCGTCGGTGTCGATATCGGCTTCGGTGATGTCTTCCAGCCCCAAGCTGTCGATGATTAATTGTTTGATTTGGCTTTCTAAATTCATGTTTTTTCCCGTGTGTTTCAGCACAGCGCGCCGCATCGGTGCAGCTTGTGCTTCAGCCTGAATAAAAAAGGCACAGCGCCTTTCATCAATTATCCGCCCTCACAGGCGGGGTTTCAAACCTACAAAGAATGTTTGATAAAATAGTTTTGCAGATATTCGTTCAAACGCCGCGCCGCAATCGGCAGCGGCTTTTCGGCAAGCCAGCTTTGCGGATCAATATCTTCACCCACCGTGATTTCATAATGGATTTTCTGCGGCGCAATGCGATACCACGGCTGGCCTTTTTTAAAATTAGGCGGCGTCATTTTAATCACCACCGGCGTAATCACCGCCGCGCTGCGCAAGCCGATCGACACCGCGCCGCGATGCAGCTTCACCTGTCCGTCCCAGCCCGTGCGTGTGCCCTCGGGGAAAATCAGCAGGCTTTGGCCGCCTTTGAGCACGGCATCCACTTCCTCCATCATCTCCACCGATTCATCGTTGGGGATAAAACCAGTGGCCAAAATCGGGCTTTTCATGGCCGGATTGCCGAGCAAATCTTTTTTCACAATGCAGTTGAGCATGGGGGCATGGCTGAGCAACAACACCACATCCAAAAGCGAAGGATGGTTTGCCAGCACCAACTGCCCCGGCCGGCCGAGCTTTTCCAGCCCGTTAAAGCGCACGCTCAACACACCGGCCCATTGCAAATAGCGCACAAAAAAAAGCCAAACGCCGCCCACCAACTTTCTGGCTTTCAACTGCCGCGCCACATCGCCGCGCGTGCTGTTTAAGGTGTAGGGCAGCAGCGCCAGCTTAAACAACACGCCTGCCACGCCGAAGAGCACAAATCCGAAAGCCGTGGCCAGCAGGCGGCGCAAATAATCCAGCCGCTTCATGCGCTTTTCTGCCACAGCCAGCGGCGGGCGCCGTTATATTGCATATGTTCTAGGCCGTCTGAAAGCATAAAACGTATCCATGCCAACGCACCCCAATAATCACCTTGATTATCTGCCGCGTTTTCAGACGGCATCAACGACAAGCGGTAATCTGTGCCGTGTGTCAACACCATCGCCAAGGCATAAGGCCACGGCGCACGGTGCGCAGCCACATCATAAGCCGCGCTCAAGGGCTCATCCGCCAGCACCAGCAGCACCTGCTCTGCCCCATCATGAAGCAGCGCATAAGCCTCGGCCAAGCCGCTCTCCAAGCTGTCGCCGCGCACCGCCAGCGCCGTGTTTTCGCCCATATCGCCGCGCAACATCGACCACTGCCCCGCCAGCGCATTGTGCACCGACAAGCCGAACGAAGTCGGCGACACTTCATTATCGCGCAGCAAGCCCAACCACAATTCAAAGCTGCGGTTGATTTCACCATCGTGCGATACATAAACCAAAGGCGCATCCGGATAATCCGACGCCAAATCCCAAGCCGCATCCAACACCCGCCGCGCCGAATCACCCAAACGGCGGCGCTGCATAGCCGGCAAAAAAGCCAATGCCGGCTTATAATCCGGCATTTCAACGGCCGCATCCGCATCCGCCGCCCAAGCCTGCCATTGCGCGGGCGCAGCCATGCGGCTGCTCACCGCATGCCATGCCGCGATATTGAAAGAAAAGCTTAAATTATGCATCACATTTGATCGGCCGATGATTGAAACGGAAAATGCCTTGTTAACGATAACGCAACCAGTGCAGAAAGACGCCTCTGCATGAATACACTTTTATTTAACAAGTAAATATTGTCTGCCCGAGCAAACCCATACAAGCAGCATCATTATTTTTGATATTTTAACGCGCTTTACATGATTTACCAAACATTCATTATAAATCGCAAAAACAATACCAAGCCTAATAAAAACAAGATAACAAGGCGAGCCAACACCGCCAAGTTATTTTTTAGGTTTGGCATAAACCCGCACAAAAATCCCGCCGTTGAAAACAACCCGGCAAAACCGACAAAGCCTGAGCCACAAACACCCAGACAATAAAAAACAGCTGCCATAAGCAGCTGTTTTCGTGTTATTTTTGGTCGGAGTGAAAGGATTCGAACCTTCGACCCCTTGCACCCCATGCAAGTGCGCTACCAGACTGCGCCACACTCCGACTCAAAGAAGAAAAAGATTATAGCGGCGCTAAAATCAGTTGGCAAGTACTTTTTCAATATCCGCCAATATTTTTTGCAGCTCCGTTCGCATTTCATCTGCGCGGATGGCCGGATTGCCCTCGCCATCCAGCGCATTGCGGGTAAATTCATCCACAAAAGGCGCAAACGTGTCTTTCAGACGGCGTAATTTCATCACATCCTGTCGGGTATAGTGATCGCCGCCATAGCCCACCACCACGCCGTGGGCATGCTGCCACTGGGCAAATTGCTCAGGGCTGATTTCCACCAGTGCGCACAATTCATTGAGGCTGAAATAGCGTTGGGCGGGGATATGCGGTAAATCAGGCGCGTTGCTTGTCATAATAATGCTCCACCATGCCTTTTAATTTTTGGCTTGCGTGGAATGTTACCACACGGCGGGCGGAAATGGGCACTTCCTCGCCGGTTTTCGGGTTGCGGCCCGGGCGTTGCGGTTTGTCGCGCAATTGAAAATTGCCGAAGCCTGAAATTTTGATTTCTTCTCCGCGCTCCAAGGTGGTGCGGATTTCTTCAAAAAACAGCTCAACGATTTCTTTGGCTTCGTTTTTGGTGACGCTGCTTACTTTTTCCACCAAAATATCGGCCAATTCAGCTTTAGTTAAAGTCATTTTATTACTTTCATTTTTCGACAAGGGCGGATTATCACTAATTTTCGTTTAGAATTCAAGTGAATATCCGGTTTTATTTCACTTTTTTATCCGCGCAGTTGCGCGCCTGCATCGGCCGCGGCCTGAATCAGACGGCCGATTAAAGGTTCTACCGTTTCATCGGTGAGCGTGGCCTCCGTGTCTTGCAACATGATTTTCACCGCCAAGCTTTTCATGCCCTCGGGCAGGCCGGCGCCGCGATACACGTCAAACACGCTGATTTCCTGCACCAGCTTGCCTGCCGCGCGGTGCAAAGCAGAGAGCAGGCTGTCGTGGCTCATCTCTTCGGGCATCACAAAAGCTAGGTCGCGGCGGACGGGCTGGAATTTCGACACCGGCCGATAAGCCGCTTTTTCTTTGGCGGCCACGGCGGCCATATCCACTTCAAACACCAGCGCCGCTTGCAGCAAATCGTATTTTTGCAACCATTGCGGGTGCAATTCGCCGATAAAGCCGATGGTTTGGCCATCGAGCACAATTTCGGCGGTGCGCCCCGGATGCAGCGCCGGATGAGCCGCTTTGACAAACTGCACGGCTTTGCCGGCCAGCAAGGCCTCTACATCGGCTTTGGCATCGTAAAAATCCACACTGCGGCTTTTCTCGCCCCATTGCTCGGGCAGCGCAGAGCCATACAGCAAGCCGCCGACACGCTCGTTTTGCACAAAACGGCCGTCTGAAGCTTTGCTGAACACGCGTGCAATTTCAAACACACGCACGCGGCTTTGTTTGCGGTTGAGGTTGTTTTGCAAAATCTCCACCAAGCCGCCGATTAAAGTGGAACGCATCACCGCATATTGCGCCGCCAGCGGGTTTTGCAGACGAACCGGATCGGCATTGGCTGCAAAATCCTGCTCCCACTCTTCATTCACAAAAGCATAGCTCACCACTTCTTGATAGCCGCGCGCGGCCATTTGGCGGTAAACATCAAAACGCGATTGCTTGGTTTCCGGCAGCGGCAGCATTTTCAGACGGCCTGAAGTGCGCTCGTCGGGAATATTGTCGTAGCCATACACGCGGCCGATTTCTTCAATCACATCGGCTTCGATTTCGATATCGAAGCGAAAGCTCGGCGCGCTCACGCTAAATCCTTCGGCCGTGGCTTTCGGGTTTAAGCCCAAGTGGCGCAAAATCGCTTCCACTTGTGCCGCTTCGATATGCACACCCAATAAGGTTTCCACACGGCTCAAGCGCACTTCAACGCGATTGGCGGCCGGCAATTGGCCGAGCGCTTCGGTTAACGCCCCCGCTTCGCCGCCGCAGATTTGCAACACCAATTCTGTGGCACGCTCGATTGCATCGGCCTGCAAAGTCCAATCCACGCCGCGCTCAAAGCGGAAAGCCGAATCGGAGCCGAAGCCGTATTGGCGCGATTTGCCGGCAATCACCGCCGGTGCAAACCAAGCCGCTTCCAACACGATATTGCGGGTGCCGTCTGAAACCGCGCTCGCTTCGCCGCCCATCAGGCCGGCCATGCTCAACGCGCCCTGCTCATCGGCAATCACCAAGGTGTTGTCGGCCAGGGTCACGGTTTTTTCATTCAGGCAGGCCAAGGTTTCGCCGTTTTCAGCGCGGCGCACAATGATGCTGCCGTGCAGTTTGTCGGCATCAAACACATGCATGGGCTGGCCCAGCTCCAGCATCACATAGTTGCCGATGTCGACCAACGCCGAAATCGAGCGGATGCCGCTGCGCGCCAAACGCTGCTTCAGCCAATCGGGCGTAGCTGCTTGCGCGTTCACATTTTCAATCACGCGGCTGATAAAGCGGCCGCAATCTTGCGGCGCATCAATACGCACCGCTTGGGTTTTGCCACTTTGCACAGAGGCCGTCTGAAGCGCCAGCGGCCGGTTTTCACATTGCGTGAGCGCCGCCACTTCACGCGCCAGGCCTTTGATGCTCAGGCAATCGGCGCGGTTGGGCGTGATTTTGAGCGTCATCAACACATCATCGAGCGCCAGATAATCGCGGATATCCTGCCCCACCGGCGCATCGGCCGGCAGAATGTGCAGACCGTCCACACCGTCATCAGGCAAGTCCAATTCGTTGGTGGAACACAACATGCCGTTAGAGGTTTGCCCGCGCATTTTGGTGGGCTTGATTTTGAAGTTGCCCGGCAACACCGCGCCCGGCAAAGCACACGGCACTTTGATGCCGGCGGCCACATTCGGCGCACCGCACACAATTTGAATTAATTCACCTGTGCCCGCATCCACTTGGGTAATGCTCAAGCGGTCGGCATCGGGGTGTTTTTCCACCGATTTCACTTCGGCCACCACCACGCCGCTAAAGGCCGGCGCGGCAGTTTCCACTTCTTCCACTTCCAAGCCCGACATGGTGAGCAGATGCGCCATTTCATCGGCGGAAAGATTGGGGTTGGCTTGGGTTTTGAGCCAATCATAAGAAAATTGCATGATATTCTCTTGTTTTGTTTATTGAGGCCGTCTGAAACGGCGGTTTGCTTTCATTATTTTGATGCACAGGCAGCCTGCATTTTTGCTGCAATTTATTTTACAAAAATACAGCTTCGGCTAAAAATTTTTCAATGCCCTGCACCACAGCCAATGCAACCGCTTCGTCATAGGTGTGGCTGGTGCGGCTGCGCATATCGCGGTATTGTTTCCAATCTGTCCAATCGCCTTGCAGCAAGCCTTGTTCGTTGGCGGTGCGGATTAAATCCTGAAAACTCATTTGGTCAAATTCAGCAGGATTGGCCGAAACCTGTTCCAGATAGCGCTTCAGCATTTTATGGCTGATTTCATAAGTGAATTCAAAACGCTGAATCAAACCGTCACGGATTTGCGTGTCGCTGATGTCTTGCAGGTAACGCAGCCAACCTTCCTGCAAACGTGTAGTCGCATTGATTAAAGGTTGCAGATTCAAAACTTGCATCATCAAAATCCTTCATTCTTTTAAAAGACCCGATTTTCAGCAAAAATCCAACTTAATTTATTTGAATTGTTTCAAAAAATTCAAATCATTATCAAAAAACAGGCGCAAATCGTTTACGCCGTAGCGCAGCATGGCAAAGCGGTCCAGCCCGATGCCGAAAGCGAAGCCGGTGTATTTTTCAGGGTCGATATTCACATTTTGCAGCACATTGGGGTGCACCATGCCGCAGCCGCCCACTTCCAGCCATTTGCCGTTGTCGCCCATGATGTCGATTTCGGCGGAAGGCTCGGTAAACGGGAAAAACGAGGGGCGGAAACGCACCTGCAAGTCATCGCGCTCGAAAAAGCGGCGGATAAAATCGGTAAACAC
>ERZ650307.619-NODE-619-length-20209-cov-5.318696_pt1 | contig 20209 bp, 16 predicted proteins | sample MGYA00376243_ERZ650307 | MGnify/ENA primary metagenome ERZ650307 (study PRJEB26733, sample SAMN07839242) | wastewater metagenome | biome: urban; feature: artificial channel; material: waste water | place: USA: North Carolina | collected 2016-03-31 ... | reverse complement strand
TCCCTACACGACGCTCTTCCGATCTCTTATTTTTTTATTTAGGACGCTATTGAGTTTAAAAGTAATAATTTTTTATTTTTTGATAAGTAAAATATCCCATCAACACTCCTAATAAATCTGCAAAAAGGTCTAACAATTCCATACTTCTTCCTAAATGCATTTCTCTTTGTAGTATTTCTGTAACCAATCCATAGATAAACATGATTAAGAAAAAGGCAAAAAATTGCATTCTAGGAAAACTTATTCTGAAAACAAATCCTAATAGGGCGAATATTGATATGTGTAGTATTTTATCAATTCCTGAGAACATAAACCAATATTCTTTGTTTTCTACTCCTGGTTTGAGGAGCATATATGTGAGTATTGCCCAATAAATGGGCAATACGTAATATCTAAATATGTGAGTTATCTTATCCAATGAGTTCTTGGTACTGTTCAGCAGTTAGCAATTCTGATTGGTCTGCACCTTCTGAAAGTTCTACTTTTACAATCCATCCTTTTCCGTATGGGTCTGTGTTTACCAATTCTGGTTCACCTTCTAACTCTTCATTAAACTCTATTACTTTACCTGAAACTGGTAAATATAAATCTGAAACAGTTTTTACAGCTTCTACGCTACCGAATACTTCTCCCGCATTTAAATCATCGTCTACAGTATCTACATCTACAAAAACGATGTCTCCTAATTCGCTTTGAGCAAAATCAGTGATTCCAACTGTAGCTACGTTTCCTTCTAGTTTAACCCATTCGTGATCTTTGGTGTACTTTAATTCTGATGGTGTGTTCATTTCTAAATTTATTTTTCCCAAAATTAATGAAATTATATGGAGGTTGCAAAAAAGTTTTTTCTAAAAAAATAGAACCAAATAAATTTGATTCTATTCTATATTATATACTATATATATTATATGTGCATTTAGAAACCTTGACCTCCTCCAAAATTAAAGGTTGCCGTAATCCCAGCTCTAACCGTAGAAAGTGGAAATGCTGTAGAAATTTTATACTTGGTCATTAATTGATCATAGAAAAATCTTAGATTAAAGTTCTGAGAGATGTTATAATCTGCCGAAACTTTTACGCTCATTAATCTTTGACCTCCGGTAATCTGTGAATCATCTAATAATATATTGGTAATTCTGGTTTGATTATCTCTCAGTGAAAAATCTGCTCTTACATTTAAATCACTTTTCAGATTTTTTTCTTTTCCTTGATATCTAACTTTGATTTTTAAATCTTTTAAAATATATCCAAAACCAAAAACATATTCAGAACCTAAATCTTCGGTTAAAGTATGATTTACCAAACCGAGTGTATACATTCTGTTCTTATTATATTGTAAACGGAACTGCATATTATTTCTCATGGTAACATCTGCTCCTAAAAGTGGAGAGAAATCTTCTACATAACCAATCGTATTAAATGTATATGGATTGTACACATCATTATTAATATCATATTGAGGAGCTCCCGGATTTACATTCTTATTATAATAGTCTACACTTTTCTGAATTCCAGTTGCGGTATAAGTAGAAGTATAGGCATGAAGAATATCAAACTTAGCAAACTGACTATTAATAAAAGGTATGTTTTTAATTCCCGAATAAGTAATTCTCCAGTTTGGCATTGGGAATTTAGATTTTTCTAAATTGTTATTTTTCGTTGGAGACTTTCCTTCTATCGCTGCTTGGAAAGCTGGAATCAAAACATAAGCATTGGCTTTGCTGTAATGTTCTGCGTAACCATCAGCTTGTGGTGTTCCATACATTTGAGAAATCGTCTTAGCGTTTTCTATGATTTTTTCGTAAATATTATCGCTTCCAAAACTTGTTTTCAAGAGAATATTAGAATTGGTAAACGTAATCATCTCAGTTGCGAAAGAAAAATCGAACTGAGGTGTACTGCTAATCGCATCTACATTAAAATTACCATGCATTAAATTCTTCATGTAATTTTTGGTAAAACTCACATCTATTCTAAAATCATTGATTGGCTGAATCTGAATATTTCCTGTAAGATTTCTGGTAGTCATCTGAGAATAAGCTTCCGTCATGTATTCCGAAGAAGAAATCCAACTGTTTTCTATAGCATATCTTCTGATGTCTGCTTGAGAACCCAACAAGAATCCAAAAGTTGGCCCGCCAATTCCTTTTCCATATCCATAGAAATTAGGAGAAGATAATAATCCTGGTAAAACCGTTCCATTATTTTCAGTATAATTAAAATCTAATTGTTTTATCGCTGTTAAAGCATAAGCAAAAGCTTGAGTAGGCGTCAATTTATTTTTAAAAGTATAAGATTTGAATGCTTTTTTCCTTCCTTTTTTCAAGAAATTCTGAGTGTATACATTGTTCAGAGAATCTATTTCAGATTTTCTGGCATTCATTTTATCATTTACTTTTCTAAAATATTTAAACTTATTGAAGAAACTATTAAAATCTGCACCTCCAGTTACATTAATATTATTGGTATTCTGTGCCAAGTTCCCCAGTTTTACTCCATTAGTATCTACCATTGCTGTAGAACGAGCGCTCCAATTGTACTGTACGCCGTAACCAATTTCTGTATTTACAAAATCTAAATACGGTAAATTTTCGAATGGTAATCTATAACTCAACTGAATTCTATGGTTATAAAGAACCGGTCTTCCTTTTTGGAAAACATTTTGGAAAATAGAACTTCTGTCAAACGTTTGAATATCCAATTGGTCATTAATCGTTCTGGTAGCTGATGAAATATCTAATTTGAGGGATTTGGTTAAATTAAATCCTACGTTATATTGCCATCCGAAGAAGAAATTTCGGTTTTTAATCACATCAAAATCCGCAGAAGAATTTCCATTGAGCAACGCATCAATATTTCTAAATTCTAATTCATTATAATTTCTGTCTAACTCTGTTCTGAAAGAAACTCTTGTCGGAACTATGTTAAAATTAATTTCTTTTGCCCATTTCAGATAAGGATAAGACTTCGCAGTATCGCTTACAATTTTATTAAATGGCTTAAGATTCCAAGGTTTAAAATTAAAACTGTAATCTATATTTCCTCTTAAATATTGTCTGTAATTGTCTTTAGTATAAACATCTCTGTACTTGTCATCATTATAAATTAAAGAAATGGATAAGTTTTCTACGTCATAGAATTTTGGTTTTTTATTAGGATTCATTCTATCCTTTCTCATATTGAGCACCCCAATACTTCTTTGTTGTGTATACGTTCTTGCTACTTTTTTCAGTTCATCTTTCTTTGGATCTTTGTTAAATTCCACATCGTCATTTAGTGGATTGTACTTAGGATCTTCTATGGTTTGAGAATAAGAATAATTCACCGGAATCTTCAATCCTAACTTTTCTGGTAAGAATTTATCTACATTCACCATCGTATTGATACCAAAAGCTGAGTTGGTAGTCTGTGAACGTTCCGCAGGTTTTTGGTTAATGAAACCAAAACCAATCGTAGAATAAGCTCCACTCGCATTTACGGTAGCAAAATCTCCTAAATTGAAATTAAGATTTGCGTTTCCTGCATAACCACCTTTATTTTCTATTCCCGAAAGTCTGATTTCATTCACCCAAAGAATAAGATTTTTATCTACCTCGTCATTATTTCTCACCCCAATCATCATGGTGGTAATATTTCCTAAACTTGGTCTACCTTTTACGTAGAAGGCTTTATTTTCATCACCAAAATCTGCCGAAGTAAATCTTTCGTTGGTTACCGTAGAATTTTTATCTCTCAAGATTTTTAAATCTACAAAATCCTGAATCGCTAATCTCACGGTGTTTTCATTTGGCCAAATATCAAGCGGAGAAGTCGCATTCGGAGCGGTATATTTCAGCGAAGCTTCATATTCATAATAGTTATCTGTAGCATCACTACCGAATCTGATGAAGAATTTCGCAGATTTATCAAGATTAGAACCTTTGCCAATTAAATCCTCAGCGTGAACAAATAATTCTAAATTTTGGAATCTTCTCATATCTAAAGCGATATTTTTGAAAACACCTCTTGCTTCACCATTCGGAAGGTTGGTTTTCATATAAAGAGAAGCTTCGTTTTGTCTTTGAGCACCTGCATTTCCGCTGAGAACTTGTCTCTCAATTCCTGGAGGCAATACATAAGGTGGAGTTCCCAATGCATTTTCTTCTAAGTTTACACTTCCTACATCAAATTTAGAATTATCTATAGTTCCTGTTCCTTCAAATTGGTTCTGATCATCTACTCTATTTGAAGCAATTCCTTTACCATATTTTCTCCATTCGCTTCTTACCAAGTCTAAAGTTCCGAATCTAATCGTAGCGGTTTCATCAAAACCTGTAAGCATCATTCTGGCAAATCTTACGTTGTTTAAGATTTGGTCTGCACCAGAAGTTTCGGTAGAAGAATTATAATTGGCAACTGGAATTCTGAATAAGAACCATTTATTTTTAGAAGTTTGTCCGTTTTGGAATTTCACTTCTACTTCTTTTACATCTACAATATTATTTCTTCCTAAAACCAATTCGCTCTGTGCTAAATTAATATCATACTGATTGTAATTTTCGCTTTGGTCTAGGTTATAATCTTTATTTACATCTTCTGCATCTGGAGTTTGAGAAGAAACTTCTAAAGAGTTCGACTGAGAGTTTCCATCTGGATTTCTGAAATATTTATAACGCTCAATCATAGATGAAGCTAATGCTCCCTGAAACTGATTAGAAAGATAAAACACAAAATCATCTGCAGCTGGGTCTGGCTCATTTTTTACTGGATTGATAAAATTGGTATTGAAAGCTGTAGCTTCCGCTACGTTATCCAATCCATCAAAACCTACATCTTGAGCTGTTCTTTCTTCGTTTTCTGTACCGAAAGCATATAAAACTGGGAATTGGTCTGGCTGAGTTCCCCAATTGGTAGAAGAAGTTTTCGCTGGAGTATTTGGTGTAGGCAAACCATTTTCATATTGCAGTTTACCATCTTTTAGAATATCTTCTGAAACGTTTCCTAATTGCAACATTAATTTAGGAGCAGTTCCTAACATTTTACCGTCTGCATAAGGATCCATCATCCAAAATTCTACATATTCTATATTAGAGCTTCTGAAGTTAGAAACCGTAATCGGTCTCATTAAACCAGCCCATCTTTGTGATGGAATTTCTGCATTTTGATTTAAGTTATACGGACCTCTTTCTTTAGGATAATACGTAATATCAAAAGTATTGGTGAAGGTTTGTTCACCCGCTACAAAATCTCTATTGTTAAAGAGTTCTATCATCTGAACTCTTCTGGAAGCGTGATTAGAAAGTGCTTCAGCGTTAATTCCATTTGGTGCTTTTCCACCAACTCCGTAGAATCTTGGGTCTATATTATACCAAGAAAGTAAACCTCTTCCATTTCCGCTTTGAAGGTCATTATTATTAGAATTTCCGAAACCAATTTCAGGTTTAGACGCTAAACTCCAAACCGCGGGTTCTTTTAATGAAATTTTAGAAGTGGTTTGTTCAAAATCATCAATGTAAGATTCATCATTAATTCCTTTATTTTGACCTGGAATAAGATATGCTCCTTCTAATTTCAAATTAATATTAGATGGTGCTTCTGTATTGACAAACGGAATTTTATCTGTAAGTCTGGTTAAAAACTGCGATTGGTTATTATACATTAGGTTAAAACCAGCCATCGTGTTATTCACGGCTTCGAAACCTGTTTGTACTTTTTGAGTGAGTGGTGTTTCTGAATAATTCACCACAGTTGCACCAATGGTAAGATTTTCATTAAATTTTCTCTCGAGATTTAATCCTAAAAATCTTTTTCTCTGGGTGTTAAAGGTTAATTGGTTTTCTAAACTCACGTTGATGGCTTGACCAGATTGTTTTACCATTTCATTGATAATGGTAACTTGCCCCAACATATAATCTACGGTATAATCTACGCCTTCTGTAAGCACAACTCCATTGGCAGTTACTTTTACAGAACCACGTGGAACATTAATCGCTCCCAGAGAAATTCCTGTTCCCTGCGAACCTTTATATCTACCTTCGATGGTGTATCTAAGTGCTAAATTATTTTCAGAAGCGACTTGTTTTTGTTGGGTATACAGTTCATTGAAAACAAATTTCGGGTCATTGCTTCCCAAAACAGATTCTAAGTAATTACCAAAAGGTTGAGCTTTGGTAAACATTACTCTTCCGTTTTGTGCATCTACCGTAATTCCTTGCACAAAGTCAAATAAACCATCTCCTTGTTGCCCATTCGTATTGTTCTGAATATCGTTATTTACATTCAGTCTATCCCAATTGAATAATTTCAATAAATTTTGGTCTGCAACAGGTGTTCCTGGTAGATAATTTACTTTTCCACCGCTGTCATTATCACGATATAAAACATTTAACAAGAAATTTTGTGAATCAATTTGATTGGCATTTAATGAATACACGTTTTTCATCATTAAATTCCACATCGGTGAAGTGGTTTTTACGGAAACGTTCGGTTTCAATAATTTGGTAATCACCACTGGACTTTCTTCTGAAAATTCCCCTACTTTATAGACTTTGCTGTCACCAGAAACGGTATAAGAAAAAGAAGCCGCCAAAAGTTGATTGTCATTTAATCTTTGATTCAAAGAAATATAACCCACTTGTGGATTAAAGGTATATTCAGCAGGATTTAATCTTTTTGCTTTTCGGTTAAAGATAAAATGTTCGCCGTCTTTATAATTGGGGTCACCTGTAGTATTCGGAAGTGATTGATTGTTAATCGCGTTGTAGGTTTGGTTTACATCTCTTATTCCGCCAAGATTGGCTACGGCATTATAAACGCCTAAATTAGAATTATCTGGAAAACTTCCGCCTTCACCCAAATCTCTAATCCCGAGAATACTTTTCTGCTCTTGCAAATTACCAGAACCTTGGTCTAAAACCCAAAGTTCTAATCGGGTAATCGAAATTCTAGAATTGATTAAAGGATAATTGGCTAAAGCGTTGTCATAATTATTTAAGAAATATTGGCCTAAGAAATAGTGCTGATTATCTTCGTAATCATAAGCGTTTATTTTGAAGGTTTGCATTACACCACCACCTTGAACTACAATATTTCTGGCTTCACCTTGTTGCTGAGAAAACACCAAAGTTCCGTATGTTTTCCCTAATTGGAATTCGGTTTTTAAACCAAAAAGAGATTCAGAACCTCTGATTAAATTGGTAGAAAGTGGCATATTCACATTACCGAATTCTACTCTTTTTATAATTTTATCCTCGCCACCTTTTAGTGGATTTTTTGCTTCGCTGATGGCTTGATTTTGTAAATCTCTCCAAGTTCCCTTGGCTTGCCAAACGAGATTCATTCTGTTTTCGAATGCAAAACCAGACTGCGTGTCATAATTGGCTTTGAGTTGAAGATTTTCTCCAACTTTCCCTAAAACCCCTAGCTGAATTCTCTGCTGAATATTAATCGCAAAATTGCTTCTGTTTTGTGGAAGAATTAATGGATTTTCAATTTTTTGGTGCAAACCTCCTAAATCAAAACTCGCAAAACCATTTGGAATCAATTCTATTTTATTGCTCCCAAAAATGGTTTCAAAAATTTTATTTTTGATGGTCACACTTTGAATTAAGCCTTTCTTTTCGGCTTCTTTTTTGTCTTCTTTGTAGAGATTTCCACCAAAAGCTTTTTGTTGATAATAATCTTTGAGGCTATTATTCAGCGTGTATGTAGAATATTCTTTTGGAGTAAGAACAATGGGCGCTCCTGTTACTGTATTTCCAATTTTTGGGTAGAGATAATACATACCCGTTTTTACATCATAGAACGCTTCGTATCTCGTAGGATTGGGCAAGGCATAATCTTTCCTTATAGAAATATTCGCTGTATCCGAAGGCTTTTGCTGCGCAAAAAATAACGCAGAAAAACATAGAAATACAATCGAAAAATAGATTTTATGCAGAGGAAAAGTTTTCTTCACTTGTGTTTATATCATTTTTAGAATTTGCTTCACCAATTCTTCGGTTTGCAAATCTGGATTTTGTTTTAAAATTCTATCGGCAATCTTCTCGCTCATCTTTTTAGGAATCCCTAAAACTTCTAAAGCAGATAACGATTCTTCTTTCACTTTATTGTCTGCAAAAGCAGAAATGTTCTCCGCAGAAACCCCGAATTTTTCTACCTTATCTCGTAAATCTACGATGATTCTTTCGGCGGTTTTAACGCCTACTCCTTTTACTTTTTGGAGCAGCGCAGAATTTTTATTGAGAATCGCTTGTGCAATGTCTTTAAGATCTAATGAAGAAAGCAAAATCAGCGCAGAAACTGCACCCACTCCATTTACAGAAATTAAGAGATTAAACATTTCTTTTTCTTCTTTGGTATAAAACCCAAAAAGCAAATGTGCGTCTTCTCTGATGATTTGTTGGGTGAAAAGAAAAACTTCTTTCCCTAAAGAAAGTCGCTGAGACGTTTGCAAAGAAATGCCTACATAATAACCCACTCCATTTACCTCTATCACCACATAGGTAGGAGTAAGTTCTTGAACAATACCTTTTAATGAAAAAATCATAGTTTTTTTTAATTTGATTCCATAGGAATCTTATCTGTGTAGTTAATTTTTAATATTTTTATTGGGGGCGCTCCGTAGGAGCGCTATCTTTTTATTCTAATTTATCATAAAATTCAAACAAATATTTTTCATCATAATTGATATCAAATTTTTCTAGAAAATCTAAATATTCTTCTCTGAAACTTCTCTTTTGATGATGATTTTTTTGATTTAATATATATTGAGTTACCGCATCTTTTTGACTTTTAGCATAAGAAAAAGCACCATAACTTTCTTGCCAAGCAAATTTACCAAAACTTAACCTTTTATCATTAATGAATTTAGTAGATTCTGATTTAATAATTTTCACTAACTCAGGAATAGTTATTTTCAAATTTTTATAACTAAAAAACAAGTGTAAATGATCTGGATTGGCATAAATAGCTATTAATTTTTGACCTTTATTGGTCAATATTCCTGTAATATATTTTTCTATTTCTTGTCTATTTTTATCTTCTATTAGCGTTTCTCTTCCTTTCGTAGCAAAAACCACTTGAATATAAATTTGCGAATAAGTATTGGGCATGCTTATGGTTTTAGTTTTTATTATTTTTAAGATAGCGCTCCTACGGAGCGCCCCTTCAATTTTGCACTATTCTTCTACACAGATAAGATTCCTACGGAATCTATAAATTTATCTTCAAATCTATTTAAAATAAACCTCAAAGATAATAAACTAAATTTTATTGGAATCATTCTTATATATTGTTTAATTTTGGAGAAAATTCAATTCATAAAATTCCCACATATACCAATGAAAAACCTACTTCAGCTTTTAGAAGAAAACACCAAAAAATTCCCACAGAAAACCGCTCTTAGTTTTAGAAACGGTGACGAAATAGAGATTCTTACTTGGAAAAAATTCTGGGCAATGGTTTGCCAAACTGCAAACGGATTGCATACTCTAGACGTAAAAAAGGGAGATTGTGTAGGTGTTTTTTCTCAAAATTCTAAAGATTGGATTATTTTTGACGTTGCCGTGCAAATGTTGGGGGCGATTACCATTCCCATTTACGCCACCAATAATTATGACCAAACCGAATATATCATCAAGCAAACCGAAATGCAACATATTTTGGTGGGAGATACTCCTCAACTTGAAATTCTGAAAAGTGCCGAAAAACATTTAGGCAAAAAATTACATATTTTCACGTCTCATGTGATAAAAGACGAAGCCGAAAACATTACCTATTTCCCAGATTTCATCAAGCATTTTGCTACGGAAAGAAACCTCATCGAAATTACCGATGAAGATTTGGCAACCATTCTTTACACTTCTGGAACTACAGGAATCCCGAAAGGTGTGATGCTTACACATGGTGGTTTCAAAGCGGTAGTTGCGGCGCACAAAGAATTTTTCAGTTTCGACAATTTGTACGACATGAAATCTTTGGCATTTTTACCATTAAGTCATATTTTCGAAAGAAGCTGGACGCTTTTTGTGCTTTCTCAAGGTGGTGAAGTTGCCATTTTAGAAGACCCAAAAAATATCTTGAACACGCTGAAACATGTTCACCCAACTGCAATGTGTGCCGTACCAAGATTCTACGAAAAAGTATATCAAACTTTAGTTAAAAAAATAGAAGCTTCTTCACCTACGAAACAAAAACTTTTCAAAAAAGCTTTGGAAGTAGGCGCTAAAGTAGCTGATAAAAAAAGAACTGGCGCTAAAGTTCCGTTTGGTTTACAATTACAGTTTAGTTTTTTTGACAAATTGGTTTTCAGAAAAATTAAAAATGAATTGGGCGGAAATCTTTCGTTTTTACCTTGTGGTGGAGCGATGCTGAAAAAAGAAATTTCAGAATTTTTTGCAGCCATTGGTTTACCTGTGATTGTAGGTTACGGACTTACCGAAACCACCGCTACCGTTACTGCACTTCCTCCGAAAAATTATGTGTACGGAAGCGTAGGAAAAGCTCTACCAGGTGTAGAAATTAAAATAGGAGCAGATGATGAAATCTTGGTAAAATACCAAGGTGTGATGAAAGGATACTACAAAAACGAAGAAGAAACGGCTAAAGTTTTCACGGAAGATGGTTATTTCAGAACGGGTGATGCTGGTAGAATAGACGAAGAAGGAAATCTCTACATTACCGATAGAATTAAGGATTTAATGAAAACTTCTAACGGAAAATATATTGCGCCACAAAGCATAGAAATTCCATTACAAAGCAATCCTTACATTGCACAAGCGATGGTGATTGCCGAAGGAAAACCTTATGTTTCTGCGGTGATTGTTCCTAATTTTGAAACCTTAATGGAGAAATACGAGGAATTTAAAAATTACCTTTCTCTGAATATAGAAGAAAAGAAAAAATTACTGGAAACGCCTTTCATTAAAGAAACTTTTGAAAAAGTAGTGAACGATATTCAAAAGGAATTTGCAAGTTTTGAAAAAATTAAAAAATTCAAACTTTTACCAGAAGAATTTACCATAGAACGTGGCGAAATTACTCCAACCCTAAAAATAAAACGTAAAATTATTCTAGAAAAATTCAAAGCTTTGATTGAAGGAATGTATGCGTAGGCTTTATATATTTAAATTATAAAAACGGTTTTATTTTTGAAATAAACTTTAATGAAGAATATAATTATTTTGATTATTACATTCTCTTTATCTTCTAAAAAATACGCAAGGAATTTTTAAGGAAATTGTGGATGACCAAGAATATGAAAAAATGAATATTTATGCATGGAGTTTTACTCCAGAATTGACCGATTCATTAAAAAATGATGAAAACTTCAAGTTCACAATGAAAGAAGTTAAAGAAGAAGATTTTAGTTTATATTATAAAGCTAAAAAATACGCTCCTCAGATAAATTGGAAAAATTACAAATCTAAAAGCAAAATAACTGAAATTAAAGACAATAACATATTACAAATTTCAACGCCGCTTTTTATAAGAGACAACCAGGAAGCTTTGATTCAAATTAAGACTTTTTATAAAAATGAGTTTAATGTCTATAAATATAAAAACGGTAAATGGATATTATCTTACAGTTTTGGAAATAGAATAAAAAATTAAAAATTCACCTATAAACAAACCCCTCCAAAAATTTGGAGGGGTTTTATAGTTAATCGTTTTCGCGCATTTGAGCATCTAAAACGGCTATAGTTGCCAAGTTTACAATTTCATCTACACTTGCTCGCATTTGTAAAACGTGAACAGGTTGTTTTAGTCCTAATAAAATAGGTCCTACTACTTGTGCTACTTTCATTCCTCTGATAATTTTATAAGAAAGATTAGCACTTTCTAGATTCGGGAAGATAAAAGTATTGGCTGGAGTTTTTCCTAATTTTGAGAAAGGATAATCCTGAAGATGGTCTGCACTCATCGCAAAATCTGGTTGTATTTCTCCATCTACAATCATATTAGGATATTTCTGATGAAGAATTTCTACTGCTTTGGCTACTTTTTTAGACGTCTCAGAATTGGCTGAGAAATTTTCGTAAGAAAGCATGGCAATTCTTGGTTGAATAGCGAAAGATTTAATTGCATATTCAGCCATTTTTGCAATGTTAGCCATTTCTTCTGGTGTAGGATTTACATGGATAGAAGTATCAGCAAAGAAATAAGGCTTTTTATCTGATAAAATCATCATCATAGAAGCAATTTTATCTACTCCTTTTGCTTTTTCTATAATTTCTAAAACAGGTCTCAGAACAGTTCTGTAATTTTTAGAATATCCTACAATGAGTGCATCCGTGTCACCATGTTGCAACATGAGTGGCCCGAAATAATCTCTTTGTCTTACCAATCTTTTGGCAATATATTCATTAACCCCTTTTCTATTGCGAAGTCTCCAAAGCGTTTCTCTATATTTTTTACGATTTTCGTCTTGGTCATCATCCATAGGATCTACAATCGGGACGTCTAAATGAATTCCGAATTTCTCCATTTGTTCTTTGATGAATTTTTTCTCTCCTAATAAAATAGGGTGAGCAATTCCTTCTTCATAAAGAATTTGTGCAGCTTTCAAGACGTTATATTCTTCAGCATTTCCTAGCGTAACACGTTTTGGGTTAGAACGTGCTCTGTTTTGCATCATTCTGATGAGTTTTTCATCTCTACCCATTCTGTCTAGCAACTGATTTTCGTATTCTTCAAAATCGGCAATCGGTTTTCTAGAAATTCCGCTTTCCATAGCCGCTTTTGCTACTGCAATGGAAACTTTGGTTAATAATCTATTGTCAAATGGTTTCGGAATGAAATATTCTCTACCAAATCCTATATTTTTAACATTGTAAGCCAATTTCACCATTTCAGGAACCGGCTCTTTTGCTAATTCTGCGATTGCTTTTACAGCAGCCAATTTCATTTCTTCATTAATTCCAGTAGCTTGTACATCTAATGCACCTCTGAAAATATAGGGGAAACCAAGAACGTTATTCACCTGATTAGGAAAATCACTTCTTCCCGTTGCCATAATAACATCTGGTCTGGTTGCGATGGCAAGATTATAATCAATCTCTGGAGTAGGATTTGCCAAAGCAAAAACCACAGGATTTTCCGCCATTGAACTAAGCATTTTTGCAGTCATTACATCTCCTTTAGATAGACCAACAAAAACATCTGCTCCTTCCAAAGCTTGTTCCAACGTAGAAATATCTGTTTGTGCTATAAAATCTAATTTTTCTGGAGTAAGATTTTCTCTCTTATGATTAATTACTCCTTTAGAATCGCACATCAATACGTTTTCTTTTTTAAGACCTAGCGCAATGTATAATTTGGTACAAGCAATTGCTGCTGCTCCTGCTCCATTTACCACCATTTTCACCTCATCTATTTTTTTATCTGCCAATTCTAACGCATTAATTAATGCTGCTGCAGAAATGATGGCAGTTCCGTGTTGGTCATCATGCATCAAAGGAATATTAAGCTCTTATTTCAGTCTTTGTTCTATGTAGAAAGCTTCTGGCGCTTTGATATCTTCTAAATTAATTCCTCCAAAAGTGGGCGAAATTCCTTTAACGATTTCTATAAATTTGTCTGGATCTTTTTCGTTAATCTCAATATCGAAAACATTGATATCTGCAAAGATTTTAAACAATAATCCTTTTCCTTCCATTACTGGTTTAGAAGCTTCTGCACCGATGTCTCCCAATCCTAAAACAGCAGTTCCGTTTGAAATTACAGCAACTAAGTTTCCTTTGGTGGTATATTCATATATAGAAGAAGGATTTTTTTCAATTTCTAAACAAGGTTCTGCAACACCTGGTGAATAAGCTAGTGATAAATCTCTCTGTGAAGAGTGAGGTTTAGAGGGAATGACTTCTATTTTTCCTTTAGGTTCATTTCTGTGATAATCAAGTGCTGCGTTTCTAAATTGCTCTTGATCTCTATGCGTTTTATTTGACATAAATTTTTAAAAATTTAATTAAAAGTAAATTCTATATTAAAAAAAGAAGAGGAAATATTTTTTATTCCTCTTGATTGAAAATGTATTTTTTATGATACTCTACTAGGCTTTCTATAGGTCTTTGTACAATTTTTCCTACGGTAAGATTAAGTTCTGCGGCGGCAGATCTCAAAATATCTTCGTACACAAAAGCGATAGAACCAATAAAGTTAATTTCTGCTTCTCTGGCTTCATCATAAGGAAGCACTTGATATTCAAAGAAATTTTTCATCTCATCAAATATCATATTTTGAAAATATGGATGTGATTTTTTGAGGACTACAAATTTATTAAATTCTGCGAGATAAGCATTAGCTCTAGGATTGTGATACATATTTCTGATGGCATCTTCTATGGTAAGATGATAAGTAGCCATGAAATCTTCGTGTAAATCTTTGGGCAATTTTTTCATGAAAAATCTGCGCAACAATTGTTTACCAAGTGCAGAACCACTTCCTTCGTCACCAATTAAAAAACCTAGTGATGGCAAATCTCTTCTTACGGTTTCTCCATCAAAAAAACATGAATTAGAACCCGTTCCTAGAATACAAACAATTGCAGGTTTACCATTGTAAGCTGCATAAGCTGCGGCTGTCATATCTTCTTTTACAATCACTTTAGCATGTGGAAATGCTTTTTGTAAATTAACTTCTACCAAAGCCGCATTTTCTGGAGTACCACAACCAGAACCGTAAAAATAAATTTCTTTTAAATGTTCTTTCAGGAAATACAGATGCTGATTCTTCTCAATTTCTTGAGGAATCAAATCTGCATTAATAATATTTGGATTAAAACCGAGTGTTTCAGTCTTTTGAGAAATCTTACCAGAATGATCTAGAATTACCCAGTCACATTTTGTAGAACCACCGTCAACAATTGCAATCATACATAAACCGTTTAAATTGCTAAATTAGGAAAATCTTTTTTATTCTATGTTTTCCTCATCTTTTAGGTCTAGCCAATGGTCTATTTCATCCTCTAAATAATGAGTCTGTAATTTAAGGGCAAACATAAAATCATCTGGCACAGAAGCTCTATCGCCAGTTTCTATGTCCCATATTTCGTCTGAGAGATTCTCAAATTCTGAATAGATTCTTTTGAAGCGGGGATTATGCTCTTCTAAGTCCTTAATCTTCTCTTGCTTATACTGAAATTTTCTGTATGTTCTCGGCGTTTTCATACTTTTATTTTTTGATTTGGTGTGGTAAATATCAATGAACAATCTGGTGTCAAGACAAAAAAATCACTTTCATATATAATTGAAAATGAATTTTTTATCAGGTTTTGATGGCATCTTTTATAATACTAAATTATATATTTTTTTGTTATAAAAAAATAATTAATGATAATTTATTAAACTTTAACATTTAAGTTTAAATTTGTAGTAAGAAAATTTTATGAAACAACTTTTATTAAAACAAAAGCAAGTTCTATTTTTTATTATTGCGGGAGGTTTAAGTGCGATTGTAGAAATTGGGAGTTTTAAATTATTCAGTGTTAATATCCCTATTTTTTATTCAAGTGAAACTAATTTTCACGGAATTCATTTTCCGTTGAGCAACATATTATCTACTACTTGTGGTATCGTTTTCAATTATTTTTTAAGCATTTGGTTTGTTTTCGAACGTGGGAAGCACTCTAAAAAAAGGGAATTTGCTTATTTTATGGTGATTTCTTTTTTCTCTACCATATTGAGTTTATTATTTTTCCAATTATTTTACAATACCATCTTTAGAGATAATCTAGACCTGATTATTTACACCTTCAGTCCACAGATTTTAAGTAAAATCGCTGCCATTGGATTGGTTTCTATCCTTAATTATTCAATTAAGAAAAACGTAATTTTTAATGGTTAAAAACATGAAAAGAGCACTTAATTATCTTTGGCGAGGCTGGATGGTTTTACTCGCTGGAATTTTACTTATTCTATTCTTTATTCCTGTCTATTTGCTCTCCATAAAAAAAGAACACTATAAATATGCTTACTTTTTTGTGAGACTTTGGTGTAAAGGTGTTTTTTACGGCATGGGATTCAGATATGAACTCATTAATCAGACCAACAAAAAAATTGACAGAAACCAACAATACGTTATTATTGCCAATCATACTTCGATTGTAGATATTTTTATTCCGGTTTTATTATTCCCTCATCATCCTATTTGTTTTGTTGGTAAAAAGGAATTGGTTAAAATTCCTATTTTCGGTACTATTTATAAAAGAATCTGTGTAATGGTAGATAGAAGTTCGCCAAAAAGCAGAGCAGAAGTCTATGAAAGATGCGCAGAACGTATGGAAGAAGGAGACAGCATTGTGATTTTTCCAGAAGGAGGCGTTCCAGATGACACGTCTGTCATTCTAGACAAATTTAAAGATGGAGCTTTTATTTTATCTAACAAACACCAGTCTCCTCTTGCTGTTTTTACCTTTGTAGGGCCGAAGGAAATGTTTCCGTTTGACCATGGAAAAGGCTATCCAGGAAAAATTAAAATTTATTTTAATGATATTTTAGAGCCAACAAAAAACATACAAGAATTGAAAGAAGTTTCACATAATCTTATTAAATTTACCCTTCAAAATAATTAAAAAATCTATTATATCATTTCGAGAAAATAATAATATATTTGTTAGCATAATTTCTGCTCAGGATTTATAAAATAAATTAAAAAACAAAAATATGGACACTAACCAAAACAAACAAAGCTATGCTTTACCGATTGCAATGATGTTTGCACTCTTTTTTATGATTGCCTTCGTTACAGGTTTACAAAATCCGATGGGAGTAATTGTAAAAAACCAATTTCAGGCAAGTAATTTACTTTCACAATTAGGTAATTTTGCCAATTTTCTCGCCTATGCTTTCATGGGAATTCCTGCAGGTTTAATGCTGCAAAAAATTGGTTATAAAAAAACTGCTCTTACTGCAATTTTGGTAGGTATTGCTGGTGTAGCAATTACTTTCTTCTCTGGTAAAATCGAAAGTTTTGCCGTTTATTTAATCGGAGCATTTGTAGGTGGTTTCTCTATGTGTATGCTGAATACTGTAGTAAACCCTATGCTAAATACTTTAGGCGGAGAAGGAAAAAGAGGTAACCAATTATTACAATTCGGTGGTACTTTAAACTCTATGGGAGCTACCATCGTTCCAGTATTAGTAGGTTATCTAATGGGAGATGTAGCAAAAGCTACTATTTCAGATGCTAATCCAGCATTATTCTTAGCAATAGGAATTTTTGTTTTGGCATTTATCGTATTATATTCTATGAGCATTCCAGAGCCACACATTGTAGCAGAAAAAAGCACAGAAAAAAATACACACAGTCCACTTTCATTCAGACACTTTGTATTAGGTGCAATTGCAATTTTCGTATATGTAGGTGTAGAAGTAGGAATCCCGAATATTGCTAATCTTTATATGACTGGCGACTTACAAATTAATGCTACCACTGCAGGAACTGTAGTAGGAACATATTGGTTCTTAATGTTAGTAGGAAGATTAACTGGAGGTGTTTTAGGTTCTAAATTTTCTAGTAAATCAATGTTAAGTTTCGCAGCAGTTCTAGGATTGGTATTTGTACTTTTAGCAATCTTCTTACCAAAAGACCAAATGGTAAGTATGCCTGTTTTCCAATCTGACATTTCTTTCGGATTAGCTCAAGTTCCGGTAAGTATTATGCTATTGGTATTATGCGGATTATGTACTTCTGTAATGTGGGGAGGAATCTTTAACTTAGCTACAGAAGGATTAGGAAAATATACTGCAGCTGCATCTGGTATTTTCATGGTGATGGTTTGTGGTGGAGGAATTATCCCAGCAATCCAAGGTTATGCTGCTGATATCTTCGGATATGTACAGAGTTATTGGGTAGTAGTAATTGGTATTTCTTATATGCTATTCTATGCATTAGTAGGAAGCAAAAACGTAAATAAAGACATTAAAGTTGACTAACATGAAAGAAAAATATGCAATTGGTATCGATGTAGGTGGTACCAACACCAAATTCGGTATCGTAAATAAAAAAGGTGTAATTCTAGTTCAAGACAGAATTAAAACCAACGAACATGAAAATGTAGAAGAATTTATAGATGATTTAGCAGAAAAACTTAATCCTATGATTGAGCAATATGGCGGTCCAGAAGCATTCGTAGGAATAGGAATGGGCGCTCCTAATGCTAATTACTATCAAGGAACAATAGAATATGCTGCCAACCTAAAATGGAAAGGCATTATTCCTATGGCTGAACTTCTAGAACAGAAATTTAAAATTCCAGCTAAATTAACTAATGATGCTAATGCCGCTGCAGTAGGAGAAATGCAATATGGCGCTGCTAAAGGAATGAAAAACTTCATCACCATTACTTTAGGAACTGGAGTAGGAAGCGGAATTATCATTGATGGAAAAATCGTTTTAGGACACAACGGTTTTGCGGGAGAATTAGGTCACGTAATTGTAAGAAATGGTGGTAGAGAGCATAAAGGAACTGGACTGAAAGGTTCTTTAGAAGCTTACGCATCTGCAACAGGTGTAAGAGATACCGCTATTGAATTATTACAAGAAACCCAGCACTCTCCTAGTTTATTAGAAAATTATCCTATCAATGAATTAACCAGTGAAACCGTATTTAAATGCGCAGAACAAGGAGATTCTTTAGCCAACGAAGTTTTCGAATTTACAGGTCAAATTTTAGGAGAAGCTTTAGCTACTTTCGTACATTTTTCTGCACCTGAAGCCATTGTACTTTTCGGTGGATTAACCAAAGCTGGTGACCTTATCATGAAGCCAACCAGACAAGCTATGGAAGACAACTTATTACAAGTTTTCAAAAATAAAGTTAAAATTTTGTACAGTGACTTACAAGAAGCAGATGCTGCAATTCTTGGAGCAAGCGCTTTAGTATGGTAAAAATTTTAAAAAATAAACAATCATTATTTTGGGCAGGCTTATTGTTTGCCCAATTTCTTTTATTCTATATCTTTTCAAAAAACGAAATAATCGTTCAGCAATTCACTGCTTTTTTTCATTTCAAAAAAGAATTTCAAAATGAGTTTTTCTCTCGTTTCAAGTATTCTTTTGGGGATATTTTTTATATCATTTTTATCTTTTTCCTTTTTCTTTTTCTTTTCAAAAGCATTAAAAGCAGAAACTTTAGCGTTCTATTGATTATACTAAATATCTCTTATTTTATTTATCAAATTTCATGGGGAATGCTGTATTTCCAAAAACCTCTTTATGACAAAAATAAAGTAGAAATCTCCACCAAAGAATTAGAAAAACTTACTTTAAAATACATTGCATTAACCAATCAAGAAAGAAAAAAAATTGAAACAAAGCATGTATTCAAAATTAAAAACATTGAAGTATTAAAGTCAAGCATACTTCATTCTCAAAAGCGCTTACCAAAAGAGTATTATCCATTTAAAACGTCAAATATTGACAACTTTAAAGCGAGCTTATTTAATCCACTAATAAGCTATACAGGAATACTTGGCTATTACAATCCATTTACCACAGAAGCACAGTATAACGCGGAGTTACCGCACACTTACATTCCTTTCACTTTGTCTCATGAAAGTGCGCATCAATTAGGTTTTGCAAGGGAACAAGAAGCTAATTTTATAGGCTTTCTCATTTGTGAAAACTCTAACAATTCTGAACTCAAATACAGTGCTTATTTATATGCAACTAAAAGTTTGGTAAACGCATTGCGAAATACCAATCCAGAGTTTGCTGCTCAAGCAACTTTATTTCTCTCTAAAGAAGTGAAAAGTGATTTAAAAAACGAGCAATTATTCAAAGAAAAAAACGATTCTTTTATTACCGAAATATTCTATTTCACCAATGATATTTTCCTAAAATCAAACCAACAAGAAGGTAGCGTTACTTACTCTTATTTCATTGATTTACTTGTGCTATACGAACGAAGAAAGGCATAAAAAAAGAATCACATCCTAGGATGTGATTCTAAAAACACAAATGATGAAAAAAAATTTATTGCCTTCGAGCGATAGCTCATTGAAAGCGGTGTAAAAGTACATATTTCTTTTATACTAACAAAATTTTTTACATCTTTTTTCAACTAATTTTTATCATTTATTCGTTATGAAGCATTAAGATTTTTTTATTCACTAAAAATTGTAATAAAAGAAACTGTATGATAATTTCTTTTGAGAAAATTAGAGAAATAATCATCATTTATAACCAAAAAAAAAGCAATAAATATTCTAAATATTTATTGCTTATCTTG
>ERZ650307.618-NODE-618-length-20210-cov-7.093426_pt1 | contig 20210 bp, 27 predicted proteins | sample MGYA00376243_ERZ650307 | MGnify/ENA primary metagenome ERZ650307 (study PRJEB26733, sample SAMN07839242) | wastewater metagenome | biome: urban; feature: artificial channel; material: waste water | place: USA: North Carolina | collected 2016-03-31 ... | reverse complement strand
GAACAAATCTGCCAATCAACCACTGCGCTGAGATGTTGACACGAACTCTGAGAAGAGGTGCTGGGCTTTCTGCCCAGCCTCTATATGTGAACGATTAGTGAGCGGATGCACCAGAATCTGCATCTGTCGGTGTGGAAGTAGCAGGGGCACTACCAGCATCTGATGCACCAGAGGTTGCGTCAACATGTGCAGGAGCTGCGGCAGTTCCCGAACCACCAACCAAGCGTTGACCAGTAGCTTCAAGATACCAATCTAGCCATGGTTTGAAATTAAAGATAATTTCATTGATACCAGCGTAGGATCCGTCAGGATAGTACATAGCTTGGTAGTTGTGGGTGTTGATAATTTCAGCAGGGGTACCGGGTACAATGGTACGAACATATTCCTGGTTACCATTACGCAAGGTACCGACAACCCATTCAACATTCTTCATGCGGGCAGGAGGTAGCGTACCGTGGACAGTTGACAGGCGATTTCCTACTTGAGCAAGTACCCGTTTACCCAACATGGTATCAGGTTCTTGGTGACCATTGTTGTAGTAGAGGAACTGGTTATTATCATCTGCATAGGTCAATTCAAATGGCATCGCATTGAGGAACATATTGAGTTGGTTAACGGTCAACAAACCATTGTCCAGTTTAACATAAGTGTCTCCCTCAACTGCGTTAACCAATTTAGAAGCCTTTTCTAGCCAATCTGGATCATCGGGATCCACACCAGTGATGGTCGTTGCGATTGGTTTGGTACAGTCTAAATCTTCTGGTGCGATTGGTTTTGGTTTTTTCAATTTAGATACAACACCGACATACTTGATAAAGTTGTCTAGACAGCTTTCTAAGAATTTCACGGTCCCTTCATTGATGATATTGCCCTTATCGTCAAAAGCTTCTTTGGCCTTACCAAGGAGGAATTCATTACCTGGTAGTGTGTAAGCATTGACACCTGGTGCATCTAAAATTTTCCGTAGGTGAACTTGGGCACGAGAAGTTCCTTGATCGTAGTAAGATGCCCCGACAATCATAACTGGTTTATTTTCGAATGGGTGCAAATTAAAGCTGAGCCATTCCAGAGTACTCTTAAGGGCAGGAGTAATGGTATGATTGTGCTCAGGGGTAGCAATAATGACCCCGTCAGCACGGGTGATTTTGTTGTAAAGGTATTGAATTGCAAAACAATCAGACTGGTCTTCGTCCTGATTGAACATTGGAACATCTTTGATTTCCAAAAGTTCTAGTTCAAACTTCACTTTAAAGTGGCGTTGAATGAATTGCAATAGCATGCGGTTATAAGATTGTTCTGCATTTGATCCAACAATTCCGACAAATTTCATAGTATATTCCTCTCTTACAGGTTTTCCCAATCGAAGTTTTCAGCTTCCTTTTGGAGTAATTTTTTTGCGTTAGACAGCTTGCTAGTCATAGTGACAAAGAGGCGGAAGTCATCAAAGATGGCATCCAGTTTTTGACTTGTTTCTAAATCAATGAGCTCCCCATTGGCATCAAAGGCTTGCAAGGAATGTGACAATAAAAATTCATCTGGCAAGACAGTGGCCTTGAGTTCAGGAGCGTTGAGAATTTGACGTAGCTGTAGTTGGGCACGAGAGGAACCAAGTGTTCCATAAGAAGCACCAGTTATCATAACTGGTTTGTTTAATAGTGGATAGACACCGTATGATACCCAAGCAAGGGCATTCATAAGGACAGCTGGAATAGAGTGGTCATATTCGGGAGTTCCGATGATGACTCCGTCAGCAGCCTCAATTTTTGCGACCAATTCTTTGACAATTTCTGGTAATTCTCGATTGGCTGGTTTATTGAAGATTGGGAGTTCCTTGATTTCAACCAGTTCGATATCTGCCTTATCAGCGAAGTGTTGTTCAATGTACTGCAAGAGTTTGCGGTTGGTTGAGCGAGCGGAGTTTGTTCCGACCAGTCCTAGAAGTTTCATAGCGTCTTCCCTCTTTCCTAAATTTGGTACCTTTATCATACCTATTTATTCAATAAAATGCAAGCGTTCTCTAAAAACGTGATAAAATTTTTAAAAAAATTCACGAGTTCTTTTGGTATAATATTAGTATGCAGAAAATATTCTATCTAGTATTTGGTTTTGTTAGTTTGATGGTTGGTGTCATTGGGATTGTTTTGCCGATAGTTCCGACAACCCCTCTTTTACTTTTAGCTGGTTTTTGCTTTGCGAGAAGTTCAAAAAGGTTTGAAAAATGGCTACGCAATACCAAAATTTATCAATTTTACGTAGCTGATTACGTTGAGACCAAATCCATTTCCCGCAAACGAAAAAAGCAAATCATCTGGCAAATTTACATACTAATGGCAATTTCTATCTGGCTGGCTCCTATTTTGTTGGTCAAAATGGGACTGGGACTATTAACAATCTTCATCACTTACTATTTGTTTTGGGTCATACCGGAGAAATAAAGTCAGATTTGAGGGTTGAACATCGTCCTCAAGGATGGAAAAGTGATTGAGCAAGGCAACCATAGTCAGCTTCTCAAGCTCAACGGCCTCTGCGCCGAACTCTACCACAACCAGTTTGTGTTTGAATAAAGTTGAAAACCCCAGCCACTAGGTTGGAGTTTTGCTTTTAGCCTGCGAATAAATTATAATAGAGAGCGTATTATGCATGAAGAAATTGAAGGGAAACTACTATGAAAATCCGTGGATTCGAACTGGTCAGTCAGTTTACAGATGAAAACTTATTGCCAAAACGTGAGACAGCTCATGCAGCAGGTTATGACCTGAAAGCTGCGGAGAGGGTCAGCTTGGAGCCAGGCGAGATTAAGCTGGTTCCAACAGGTGTAAAGGCCTATATGCAGGCCAATGAGGTCCTCTATCTCTACGACCGCTCGTCCAATCCTCGCAAGAAAGGCTTGGTTCTGATTAACTCGGTTGGAGTTATCGACGGCGACTACTACGGCAATCCAGCCAATGAAGGTCATATCTTTGCCCAGATGCGAAACATCACAGAAGAAACCGTTGTGGTGGAAGCTGGCGAGCGAATCGTACAGGCTGTTTTTGCCCCCTTCCTTTTGGCTGACGGCGACCAGGCCGACGGCGTTCGGACAGGTGGATTTGGCTCGACAGGGAAATAGACTACTATGCAGATTCTCTTTGTGCGGCATTCCGAGCCCAATTACAGTATGTTTGACCAGCATGATAATCCCCGGCTCTGTATGCAGGTTTTGGACGGGATTTGGCTCCTTTAACTGAAAAGGGGCGGACTTTAGCTCAGGAAATTGCTAGTAATCCTATCTTTTCCCAAGCTCAAGTAGTCGTCGCTTCAAGCGTCACAAGGGCCTTGGAAACTGCGACCTACATTGCTTAAGCCCAGCAACTACCTCTTCTGGTCGAACCCTTTTTTCATGAGTGGCGACCAGATATGACGGGGCAAAATGCCAGTCAAGATGAGGCTGTCTTGGCTCATCGATTATTTTTGGAAAATGGCGGAGCGGTTCCCGAGTCTTCTCCTGCTCGCTATGAGACTGCTGCGGAAATGAAAGAGCGATTTTTACAGGCCCTTGAAAAATACCAAGCCTATGACCGACTTGTTATCGTCTGTCACGATATGCTGATACGCCAGTTTGTTCCCAAAGTAACTTTAGCCTACTGCGAAATCCTAGAATACACTCTATAGGAGGAAATCATCATCGCTAAGAAAAAAACAACCTTTGTCTGCCAAAATTGTGAATACCATTCGCCCAAGTATCTGGGCCGTTGCCCCAACTGTGGCTCCTGGTCTAGCTTTGTCGAGGAAGTTGAAGTCGCTGAAGTCAAGAACGAGCGGGTTAGCCTGACAGGTGAGAAGACCCGTCCCATGAAACTCAATGAAGTTTCCTCCATTCAAGTGGCTCGCACCAAGACCAACATGGAGGAGTTTAACCGTGTCCTCGGTGGCGGTGTGGTGCCAGGGAGTCTGGTCCTGATCGGAGGCGATCCAGGGATTGGCAAATCCACCCTACTCTTGCAAGTTTCAACACAGCTTTCGACCATTGGTACCGTCCTCTATGTGTCCGGGGAAGAGTCTGCCCAGCAGATTAAGTTGCGGGCGGAACGTTTGGGCGACATCGACAGCGAGTTCTATCTCTATGCGGAGACCAATATGCAGAGCATTCGGACCGAGATTGAAAAGATTAAGCCAGATTTCCTGATTATCGACTCTATCCAGACCATTATGAGTCCTGACATTTCTAGCGTACAAGGTTCTGTCAGTCAGGTCCGTGAAGTGACCAATGAACTCATGCAAATTGCCAAGACCAACAACATTGCAACCTTTATCGTCGGTCACATGACCAAGGAAGGAACCCTGGCTGGACCGCGGACCTTGGAGCATATGGTAGACACCGTTCTTTATTTTGAAGGCGAGCGGCAGCATACCTTTCGTATCTTGCGGGCGGTCAAAAACCGCTTTGGCTCCACCAACGAAATCGGCATTTTTGAAATGCAGTCACAGGGTTTGGTCGAAGTCCTCAATCCTAGTGAGGTCTTTCTGGAAGAGCGTTTGGACGGGGCGACAGGCTCTGCTATTGTCGTGACCATGGAGGGCACCCGCCCTATCCTTGCGGAAGTGCAGGCTCTGGTGACCCCGAGCATGTTTGGCAATGCCAAGCGGACCACGACAGGCTTGGACTTCAACCGTGCCAGCTTGATTATGGCGGTTTTGGAAAAACGGGCAGGCCTGCTCCTCCAAAACCAAGATGCCTACCTTAAGTCAGCTGGCGGTGTCAAACTGGATGAGCCAGCTATTGACCTGGCGGTCGCAGTTGCCCTTGCCTCCAGTTACAAAGATAAGCCAACCAACCCACAAGAGTGCTTTATAGGCGAGATTGGCCTGACAGGTGAAATCCGCCGTGTCAATCGGATTGAGCAACGGATTAACGAAGCCGCTAAATTGGGCTTTACCAAGGTCTATGCTCCTAAAAATTCCCTGACCGGTATCAAGGTGCCCAAGGAAATCACGGTTATCGGCGTGACAACAATTGGCGAAGTTCTGCAAAAAGTGTTTAACTAATAAAAATATTCGGGAGTAACAGATTGTCGCTCCTTTTTTTGCGACAAATACAAAAGAATGTGTTAAGCTAGAAGTAGTTATTGTCTGAAGATTTCAGAAATTCTCATCGATTTAGGAGGAATTATGTCATATTTTGAACATTTTATGCAAGCTAATAAAGCGTATGTTGATTTACATGGAGATTATCACTTACCATTGCGTCCCAAGACTAGGGTGGCCATTGTAACTTGTATGGATTCACGTTTGCACGTAGCGCAGGCACTTGGTTTGGCATTAGGGGACGCACACATTCTGCGGAATGCGGGTGGGCGAGTGACGGACGACATGATTCGTTCTTTAGTCATTTCCCAGCAACAAATGGGAACGCGTGAGATTGTTGTCCTACATCATACGGATTGTGGAGCTCAGACCTTTACGAATGAAGACTTTGCACGCCATATTCATAAGGAATTGGGTATAGATGTAACGGGACAGGATTTCTTGCCATTTACAGATGTAGCAGACAGTGTTCGTGAGGACATGGAATTGCTTCGTAAATCTCCACTAATTCCAGAGGATGTTGTTATCAACGGTGCTGTATATAACGTGGATACAGGTGTGATGACAGAAGTTAAATAATGCAGAGGGAATCTGGTTGCTCAGATTCCTTTATTTTTTTGTAAATATGCTTGACAGTTCTCCTATTTAGCTGTAGAATTGTGTTATAAAAGTAATACAACTGGAGTTAAAAATGATTTGGTTTGTTTTAGCTTGTTTTTGGTTTATTATAGCTATCTTGTGGTTAACAGGAACTTTTCGTAAAAAATAGGAGGCAACTATGTCAGATAATCGAATGAAATACACGATTGATAGTAATATGCAATTTCCTTTAGTAGAGATTGCTTTGGAAGCTGGTGAGTCAGCTTATATCCAGCAGGGAAGTATGGTTTACCACACGCCAAGCGTAACATTGAATACTAAGCTCAATGCGCGCAGTGGTTCTGGTTTTGGTAAACTCATGGGAGCTATCGGTCGCTCCGTGGTATCAGGGGAATCCATGTTCATCACCCAAGCAGTTTCAAATGGCAATGACGGAAAAATAGCTTTGGCTCCTTCTACTCCTGGACAGGTCATTGCCTTAGAACTTGGAGCTCAACAATATCGCCTAAATGATGGTGCATTTCTTGCTCTTGATGGTTCTGCTCAGTATAAGATGGAACGTCAAAGTGTAGGTAGAGCTTTCTTTGGTGGTCAGGGTGGTCTCTTTGTTATGACCACTGAGGGTTACGGTACTCTTTTAGCAAATGCCTTTGGTTCAATTAAGAAAATTGAGTTAACAGGTGGTAGTATTACAATTGATAATGCGCATGTCGTTGCTTGGAGCCGAGAGCTAGATTACAATATCCATATGGAAAATGGTTTCTTGCAATCAATTGGTACAGGTGAAGGGATTGTCAATACATTCTCAGGTTACGGTGAAATCTATGTACAAAGTTTGAATATTGAAACCTTTGCTCAAGTTATCGGTAATCATATTGTCCGTACAGGTGGCGACGGTGGTGGTGGTAGCACATCACTTCTTGATGCGATTTTTTAAGAAGTTAATACTGAAATATCCAACATAAAAGTAAGTCCCTCGTGTAAAGCAAGGGATTTTTCTTTATTCATTTCTACCACTTACCTCTAATTTGTAACCACTTACTGAAATGCCCTTGTATTCCCCGAATTGCCTGTTATAATTGGAGTATCAAAAGTAAAGGAGGGTTTATGAAAGTTAGGATTGAATTTGATGACAGCTTAGATCAGGTTGAAGTTATCATTAGAGCGAGTCAACTTGGACCTGAAATAGAGCAAATCCAACAAGTTTTAGGACGATTGAATCGCCCCAGCTTAGTATTTTATAAGGGAACGAGTGAATTTTTCTTAAAACTGGAAGACCTACTCTTTTTTGAAACGGATGGAAATAAGATGATTGGTCATACCAGAGATGATGCCTATGAAGTCAAGATGAAACTATATGAATTGGAAGACTGCCTTCCAGCGTATTTTTGTCGGGTTTCTAAATCAACGATTGCCAATGCTAGAGCTGTGTATTCATTGGATAAGTCTTTTTCAGGAACAAGTCGAATTTCCTTTCATAAAACCCATAAGGAAGTTCATGTGTCACGGCATTATTATCATTTGTTAAAAGAAAAATTACAAGAAGTGAGGTAGGGAGATGAAACGTCATATTATAGGATACTTGGTTATAGGTTTGGCAGTCTTAGTACTGATAAGAGATGCTTTAGGCTTTAATCTATCAATGCCTTTCTGGACAACTGTTTGTTTTGTCATTACAGTTGTTACTGGATTTCATCGTCTGGTAAAATTGGATTGGCGTTCAAGTATTTTTTGCTTCGGCCTAGCATTTATCGCAGCAAATTCAGTTTATGAATGGGTTGGTTTTGGTACTTGGAATATGGTTATTTCTCTTGGGTTGCTCTGCTTGGGATTGAACTTGATTTTTAAGCCAAAGAAAAAAAGAGCAATGAATGATGGACAAGAATTTGGTTCAGGAGTGATTGACGATAAGGGGCGTGATACAGCTTTTGGTTTCTCGACTCGTTATATCCATGAGGAGAATTTTATTCATGACAGTGTTGATGTAGCTTTTGGCTCTAGTACTATTTATTTTGACCAAGCAGTGATTTTAGGAGATAAAGCCAGTTTTGAAATTAATGCAGCCTTCTCTTCACTGACATTATATTTGCCAGCTAACTGGCAAGCAATTGTGAAATTAGATAGTGCCTTATCAACCACCAATAATTATGCAAGCGAACCGGGTGAGAAAATCCTTCACATTACAGGTGATTTGGCTTTTTCAACCCTAACGATTTACTCAACGAAAGGTTAAGATGCTAGAGGAAAGTCAAATTTGGCTTCTCTGCAGAATAAATAGTCGGAATATTCTGGAAGATATTCAAAAAAAGGGATTATCATGAAAAAGATTTTGAAAAACTCAACCTACTTATGGATATTGGCATCAGACATGTTGTCCAACTTTGGGGACGTGGTCTATTATCTGGCCTTTATGAACTATATTGCTCGTCCCAAACAGCCGGCTAGCGATGGCTATCGTAACCTTTTCGGAAACCTTCCCTAGCTTTAGGGGGCTCTTTACAGGCTATCTGGCAGACTAAACGGTCAACAAGATTGGCACTATTAAGCTGACCCTCCTCTTCCGTGTCCTTCTTTACCTCATCCTTGGATTCTGTATGGGTTTTGAGCCGGCCCTTTGGATTGTCGTGGTGGCATCGGTTTTCAATGTTTTTGCAGACTTTGCTGGCTTTTATGAAAACGGCCTCTATACACCTCTGGGATTGCGTGTAGCGCCAAAAGAAGAGAGGGAACAGAGTATTCTGCTTTTCGTCAAACTGTAACGAATACGCTCAATATGGCCTTTCAAGCGCTCTCTGCCATTCTAGTTGGCCTACTTTCCTATCAGCATCTTGCCTTCTTAAACGCCGGCACATTTTTGGTGGCATTTCTTATCATGCAGTTTCTAACACCGATTTTTCGCAATCTTCTGACGGAGCAACCATTGAAAATAGCAGAGCTGCCAAGCCAGACAGAGAAGAAAGCGAAAGGGCCGGGGATTTTTGCTTCTTTCAAACAAGCGGTTTGGGAGCTGCGCAAGATACCTGAGTTTCGCCTGGTCTTGATTACCAGCCCTATTATCAATGCCTGTGGGGCCATACTTTATCCAATCTTAGTCTTGTTAATTAGCGAGGATCCTAGCTTGGTAGTAATAAATATTGAAACAAGCCTCGCAACCATTTTATTTATCATTCTTTGCGGGAAATATTTTGGGGTCCTCTTTGGTCTTTACCTTGTTCAAAAAGACCAGCATGGTTACGCTTGAAGTGGCAGCTACTTTTTCTCTATTGGGGGTATTTGTAGGGATGTTGACTCACCAATTGCCTCTCAACCTATTCTTTTTAGCGACTATGGGAATTGGTTTCGGAGCAAGTGGTCCAAAATTTAATGCAAAATTTGTCAATTCCATGCCAGAGGAGCAGTTGGGAACTATAGGAGGTGGTGTTTCCACCTACTTCATGTCGGGTCAAGCTCTATTACGGCTGGTTGTATCTGGTTTAGTCTTGCTATTATCAGTTGATCAGATTAGCTGGATTTTCTTGAGTGCAAGTGGCTTTTTAGCCTTATATGTTATCTACTGGCTTATCAGAAATCAAAAAATACCTCAAAATCAGTCTGTATAGGCTGATTTTTCTGTTTTCTTACTCATATCTGTGCTATAATGTTCTTGATTGTTACTCTGCGAAAATCAAATTCAGGCATAGTTGACTTGATGAGGGACAAGCCCTAGTTGAGCTTGTCAGACTGCTACTTGAAAAGAAAAAGTAGCGGGTTAATCTACACCATGGTTGACAGAGTGGGAAAGAATTCGACTAGAAGCAGTCTCTTGACTCCCAATTGTAAGTTTGGGCTTCTATGATCGTTTACTTGTTTATAGGTGACCGGCTGAACCAGTTCCCTGAGCTGCTTTACTCCACTGGATTATTTTATTCCCACCTTTAACTATCACCCAGATAGTTGAAGTTCGTTTGATTTTGATTTTTTTGAGTATGAAATTTTACAGGAGAGAATCATGACTAAACCAATTCGTGTGCGTTATGCACCAAGTCCAACTGGGCTTTTACATATCGGAAATGCCCGTACAGCATTGTTTAACTATCTTTTTGCCCGCCATCACGGCGGTACTTTCCTTATTCGTATTGAAGACACTGACCGTAAACGTCATGTGGAAGACGGAGAGCGCTCTCAGCTTGAAAACCTGCGTTGGTTGGGTATTGATTGGGATGAGAGTCCAGAAACTCATGAGCAATACCGTCAATCAGAGCGTTTGGATATTTACCAAAAGTATGTTGATCAGCTCTTGGCAGAAGGCAAGGCCTACAAGTCTTACGTGACAGAAGAAGAATTGGCGGCAGAGCGTGAGCGTCAAGAAGCTGCGGGCGAAACACCTCGCTACATCAATGAATACCTGGGTATGTCTGAAGATGAAAAAACAGCCTACATCGCAGAGCGTGAGGCGGCTGGCATTGTCCCAACTGTTCGCTTGGCTGTCAACGAAGCAGGTATTTACAAGTGGAATGACATGGTTAAGGGCGAAATCGAGTTCGAAGGTGGTAATATCGGTGGTGACTGGGTTATCCAGAAACGCGACGGTTACCCAACCTATAACTTTGCCGTTGTCATTGACGATCATTTGATGGACATTTCTCACGTTATCCGTGGGGATGACCACATTGCAAATACACCTAAGCAACTCATGGTCTACGAAGCACTTGGTTGGGAAGCACCAGAGTTTGGTCACATGACCTTGATTATCAATTCTGAAACTGGTAAAAAACTGTCCAAACGTGATACCAACACCCTTCAGTTTATCGAAGATTACCGTCGTAAGGGTTACATGCCTGAAGCTGTCTTCAACTTTATCGGTCTCTTGGGTTGGAACCCGGGTGGTGAAGAGGAAATCTTCTCTCGTGAGCAATTTATCCAACTCTTCGATGAAAAACGCCTCAGCAAGTCACCAGCAGCCTTTGACCAAAAGAAAATGGACTGGATGAGCAATGAGTACATCAAAAATGCTGATTTAGAAACTATTTTCAACCTTGCCAAACCATTCTTGGAAGAAGCGGGTCGCTTGACAGATAAGGCAGAGAAATTAGTGGAACTTTACAAGCCACAATTATCTTCTGCAGATGAAATTGTGGGTTTGACAGACCTTTTCTTCTCTGATTTCCCAGAATTGACAGAGGAAGAAAGAGAAGTGATGGCGGGAGAAACTGTTCCGACTGTTTTAAATGCCTTCAAGGAAAAATTGGAAGCCATGACAGACGAAGATTTCCAACCAGACAATATTTTCCTACAAATCAAGGCAGTCCAAAAAGAAACAGGTATCAAGGGCAAAAACCTCTTCATGCCAATCCGTATCGCCGTTTCGGGTGAAATGCATGGACCAGAGTTGCCAAATACTATTTACCTGCTCGGCCGTGAGAAATCTATCCAGCATATTGAGAATATGTTGAAATCTTTGTAAGATAAATAATCCCCGATGTCCTGTGACAGCGGGGATTTTGCTATATGAGTGGATTAATATCGTATTCTTGATCAATCAGAATATAGTTGAGGTTATATTTCTCACAGTTTTCTAAATAATAAGCGTTATCTTGCAGGAGCAGTTCCTCAGTCGCCCAAGAGTCATCTATTCTCTTTTCGGTGATGTTGGCAAAGGCTTTGATGGTTGAAAAATGCTCCTTGATATAGTTTTCTGAGAAAATCAGACAAGTATAGCGAATGTGGGAGAGATATTCAACTTCTAAATCCTTCTGCCAATCGAATGGAATGTAGCAGCCTTCAACCACGAGGTTTTGTTGATTTTCAATAGCTGTTTTGACGATTTCGACAACAATGGGCCATAAGTAGTCTGTCAACTCCTTGTCATCTTTGACTGTCAGTTTGGTTTGACCACTACGTATTAAGCCCATTTTCAGATGGTCAATAGAAAGATAGTTGATGTGTTATTTTTCCAATATGGTTTGAGCGGCGGTTGTTTTACCAGTGTGACTGGCACCAGTTAGCAATAAAATCATTGGCTTTCCTCTAGTTTGTTATTAATCTGCTGGAGTAGATTTTCCTTCTGTTCTTGGAGCAGGAGGATTTGTTTATCACGGTCGGTAATTTCATCCAGTGTGACCTGTTTGTTTTCTTTTAGCTGTTCGAGACTGCCGCATTTGGTGTCGTGAAGTTCTTTGATACGGATAATAACTTTCACAGATAGGCCTAACTGGCGAAGTCCTAGTATATTTTCTAGGTTGTTGATTTCTTCTTCGTTCCAGTAGTAGTTACCGTTAACCAGCTGAGGTTGTAGCAATCCCTGTTCGGTGTAGAAACGAAGCGTATCGCGTTTGATACCAAATTGTTGCATAACTTGTCCTGTTTTCATAATGTCCTCTTGACAGTGCCTTACCCCCTCATGATACATTGATGGGGAAAGGAGTTCTATATGATTATTGTTGTTAAATGGTTGATCGTGCTTTATTTGGGGCTATTACCGCTATCTGCTTGGGTATATCGCAAGCAACTTCCTAGCTGGTTACTGATTTTATATGCCTGCCCAGTGTTGCTCAGTTTGTTGGGCTGGCAGACAGTTTTGGGATGTATCTTAGGTCTAATCTTGGCTTGCGGTGTACGGGTTTTAGGTGGTCGCATTCTTTTTGGGAGAAATCGTCTCAGTCACTTTTTGTCTCATGTTGTACTGAGCTTCATTCTCGCTCTTGCCCTATTCTTGTTCTAAAAACAACCTCTCCACATAAACCTTCTGCCTTGGGATAACCAGTTCTGTTTCTAAAAAGTCTTTTAAATCTTCCTGTGGGACCCAGATATAATTGCTGGTTTCGTCGGCTTGGAGTTGGATAGCAGCTTTGTCCCAATTGGTTTCGGCCCAGTAGCAGTGGAAAATGCACTGGTCGTCATGGGCGATAAAGTGTGTATGGTGGCGGAGTTGGTCAGCTGTCAGCTCAATGCCTGTCTCTTCGCGGACTTCGCGTAATATGGCCTGCTCTGCTATTTCCCCAAACAAGGCCGAGCCTCCTGCTGTCGCTTCATAATAGTCAGGGTAGGAGAGCTTGGCGCTGTCGCGCTTCATGAAGAGGGTGCTGCCGTCGTGGTGGCGGATGATGCACTCGATGACTAGGTGGTAGAGGCCGTGGGGAATGGGTTCTCCGCATGTGAGGGTGTGGTCGGTCAAGTGACCGTCGGTTGTGTAGGCGTTCCAGATTTCCATTTCATTCTCCTGTCAATTTTGTAGTTATTCAGTATAGCACATCTATAAGTGCAAAAGCAACATGTTTTGTTTTTTGTACGGACTAATGCTATACTAAGCCTAGTAATTCAAAGGAGAAATCGATGCAAACTATTATTCCTCATCTCTGGTATAATACAGAGGCAAAAGAAGCGGTAGCTTTCTACGTGGACCTCTTCGGTGGCAAGCTGGACTGGACCTACACCATTACGGATACGCCTTCGGGTGATTCGGATTTGATTCAGTTTCAACTGGGGGATATGACCTTGGCGGCTATTAGTGCGGGGCCATATTTTAAACTCAACGAGTCTATGTCGCTCATGGTAAATGTAGCTAGTAAGGATGACGTAAGCCGTCTTTATGAGACGCTATCAGACGGAGGTCGTGTGCTTATGCCATTGGCAGAATATCCTTTCAGCCCTTACTATGTCTGGTTGGAAGACCGCTTTGGTCTGTCTTGGCAACTGTCTTATGCACCGGACTTGGACAAGCCTTATCAGTTTGAGATCTGCCTGCTCTTCTCGCAGGACCAGGTTGGTTTAGCCCAACCTATACTAGATTATTACAAGGATAAGCTGCCTCAAGCTCGTCTTGGTCGCTTGTCTTACTATGGCGGAGGTGAGGCTGCGGTTGCTCCTGCCAAGTTGAATTATGCGGAGCTTTTTATCGGAGACCAAAAAATTATTGCTATGGACCATGGATATGGTGGTGTGGCCTCTTTTAACGAAGCCTTTTCGCTAATGGTCTATGTGGATAGTCAGGAAGAAGCGGATAGTTGGTATGAAACTGTTTCGGCAGTTCCAGGAGCAGAAATTTGTGGTTGGGCCAAGGATCAGTTTGGGATTTCTTGGCAGATTGTGCCACGTATCTTGATGGAGGCATACGATTCGGCTAGCCCAGAACAGATTAAGGCTGTGAATGCTGCACTAATGACCATGAAGCGTCTAGATATCGCATCTATTCAAGCCTTATTAGATTAATAAGATGTAACAGGGACTGAGTTGCAGTTTCTGTTTTTTCTATTAGACAAGAATGAATTGGCTCGGTTTTTGGTATAATGAAAGAAAGTAGAGGGGAGACCACATGAAAGCAATAGAAAGACGAAAGCATATTTTATCACTTTTACAGGAAACATCTCAACCACTTTCAGCGAATTACCTAGCAAAAGAATTTGGAGTGAGCCGTCAGGTGATTGTGGGAGATATAGCCTTGCTTCGAGCAGAGGGTGATCTGGTTTTGGCGACTCCGAGAGGCTACCTACTGCAGTCTTCTCTGGCGCCTCTTGAAGGAGCTTATATTCGTAAAATAGCTTGTCAACATGGACCAGAAGATGTTGAAAAAGAGTTGACTATCCTATTAGAGGGAGGAGCTCAAATCCTTGATGTCGAAATTGAACATCCTATTTACGGTCTCTTATCTGGCAAACTAAATATTACCAGTTTTGAAGATCGGGACCGTTTTTTAGATGATTTGAGTCATTATAAAGGAGTGCTATTGAGTAATTTAACAGAAGGAGTTCATACTCATACTGTCTCATTTCCCTCGGTTCAAGCCTACCAAGAACTTTCTTTGGTATTAAAGGCTGCAGGAATTTTGCTAGAAAATCAATAAAACATTACAGGTGTCTTGACACCTGTAATGTTTTGGTTTATAATCGAACCTATAGAAAGAGAGGTTCCTTATGTCCCAATTAACACTATCATCTAAAAGTTCCGTCAAGCAGCTTTCCATTAGTGCGATTCTTACTGCATTTGCTATTTTGATTCCATTGATGATGCCGATTAAAATTGTTATTGGTCCAGCATCCTACACACTTGCTAGTCATATTCCGTTGTTTATTGCAATGTTTATTTCACCAGCAACGGCCATATTGGTAGCACTGGGCTCCAGTCTGGGCTTCTTTTTAGCAGGATTTCCTATTGTCATCGTATTTCGTGCATTAACCCACTTGATTTTTCTTACTCTGGGAGCTTTTTTAATAAAACGATTTCCAAGTTTTATGGACACTAAACGTTTTTTCCTATTAGGGATTGGTCTCAATCTACTTCATGGCTTAGGGGAGTATATTGTGGTCATGGCCCTGACTTCGGGCGGGCAGACTTCAGATACTTATTGGATGACTATGCTTGGCTTAGTTGGTCTAGGTTCTGCACTTCATGGATTGCTCGATTTTAGTTTGGCATATTATTTTTGGAAAATCTTGAAAGAACGGAAAATTTATCAACCTTAATATGAGTTGAGATAAAATATAGTCTAGAAGTCGGAGAAAATTCTCTGGCTTTTTCTTGTTTTTCTGTAAATGTACGAGGTTTATTCAATTTTTTTAAAAAATGTGTATAAATATGTTGCAAAAAGTATAAATATACACTATAATAGTCACTAGGTTTTATTTGCTAATTTAAATAGAAATGAGAATGTTTATGACGAAAGAAAAATTAATCCTAGCTTATTCAGGTGGTCTGGATACTTCAGTTGCGATTGCATGGTTGAAAAAAGACTATGATGTCATTGCGGTTTGTATGGATGTTGGTGAAGGGAAAAATCTCCAATTTATTCATGACAAGGCCCTTTCCATCGGTGCAATTGAATCGCATGTTTTGGATGTGAAAGAAGAATTTGCTCAAGAATACGTTTTGCCTGCCCTACAAGCTCATGCATATTATGAACAAAAATATCCACTAGTATCAGCACTTAGTCGCCCACTGATTTCTAAAAAGTTAGTGGAGATGGCGCACAAGACTGGTGCAACGACCATTGCTCATGGTTGTACAGGAAAGGGAAATGACCAGGTACGGTTTGAAGTAGCGATTGCGGCTTTGGATCCAACTTTGAAAGTTGTAGCACCTGTTCGTGAATGGAAGTGGGCGCGTGAAGAGGAAATCCTATTTGCCAAGGAAAATGGTGTTCCAGTTCCAGCAGATTTGGATAGCCCTTATTCAGTTGACCAAAATCTTTGGGGCCGGGCTAATGAATGTGGTGTATTAGAAAATCCATGGAATGAAGCACCAGAAGATGCTTTTGGAATCACTACTTCTCCAGAAAATGCACCAGATCTTCCTGAGTATGTAGAAATCGAATTTAAGGCTGGAGTCCCAGTTGCTATTAATGGAGAAACGCTCAGCCTTGCCAATCTCATTCAACAACTCAATGAGATTGCTGGTAAGCATGGTGTTGGACGAATTGACCATGTTGAAAACCGGTTAGTTGGGATCAAATCACGTGAAATTTATGAGTGTCCCGGAGCCATTACTCTTTTAACAGCTCATAAGGAAATTGAAGATTTGACCCTAGTGCGTGAAGTATCTCATTTCAAGCCAATTGTATCTAATGAACTCTCGAATCTGATTTACAATGGTTTGTGGTTCAACCCTGCAACACAGGCATTGAAAGCTTATCTGCAAGCAACTCAATCAGTCGTGAATGGAACCGCAAAAGTGAAATTGTATAAAGGATCAGCGAAAGTAGTTGCCAGAAAATCACCAAATTCTCTATATGATGAAGATTTGGCAACTTATACAAGTGCTGATACATTTGATCAAGATGCTGCAGTTGGTTTCATCAAGCTTTGGGGATTACCAACCAAAGTTAATGCAGAAATTCATAAAAAGAACTAGAAAGTAGGAGCTTATGGAAGCAAAGAAGCTATGGGGTGGTCGTTTTGAGGCCAGTCTTGAGGAATGGGTTGAAGAATTCGGTGCCTCCATTCGCTTTGATCAAAAACTGGCTAAGTATGATATTCAAGGGTCATTAGCTCATGTACAAATGCTTGGGGCAACAGGTGTTATTAGTCTTGAAGAAGCTCAGTCTATACAGGCTGGTCTGGAAGAGCTTCTGAATGACTATGAAGCTGGAAAACTAGTATTTGATATTCGAAACGAAGATATTCACATGAATATCGAAAGTCTCCTGACTGAGAAGATCGGGTCAGTGGCAGGGAAATTGCATACGGCACGTTCTCGTAATGATCAAGTTGCAACAGATATGCATCTCTATTTGAAGGATACCTTGTTTCAAGTAGTAGATAAATTGACCAATCTACGCCAGACATTGGTTAATCTTGCACAAGAGCATATCGAGACGGTTATGCCGGGCTATACCCACTTACAGCATGCTCAGCCAATTAGTTTTGCTCAGCATATGTTGGCCTATTACAATATGTTCAGCCGTGACAGTGAGCGTTTTGCATTCAACATTCAGCATACAGATATATCTCCACTTGGCGCGGCAGCATTGGCAGGAACTACATTTCCAATCGACCGTCAACTAACTTCGGATTTAATGGGGTTTTCTCATCCCTATACAAATTCCTTAGATGCTGTATCAGATAGGGATTTTATCTTGGAATTCTTATCAAATGCGAGCATTTTGATGATGCATATGTCTCGTCTCTGTGAGGAAATCATTAATTGGTGCTCACATGAATACAAATTCGTTACTTTATCGGATACCTTTTCAACAGGTTCTTCCATTATGCCTCAGAAGAAAAATCCAGATATGGCTGAGCTGATTCGAGGGAAAACAGGTAGAGTTTATGGAAATTTGGTCGGATTGTTGACAGTCATGAAATCCTTACCGTTGACCTATAACAAGGATTTGCAGGAAGACAAAGAGGGAATGTTTGATAGCGCGGAAACCATTTTGGTATCTATTGATATTTTGGCAGGAATGCTACAATCTATGACAGTTCATAAGGAAAGAATGGCTCAATCAACTGAGAAGGACTTTTCGAATGCTACAGAGTTGGCGGATTACTTGGCTAGCAAGGGTCTACCGTTTCGTCAGGCGCATGAGATTGTTGGAAAACTGGTCTTGGAATGTAGTAAAGCTGGGTACTATTTACAGGATGTTCCTTTAGAACGTTATCAGGAAATTTCATCGATTATTGGACCGGATATATATACAGCTTTAGAGTCTCAAACGGCAGTTTCACGAAGGAATTCGCTTGGAGGAACCGGTTTTGAATCCATTCGCTGGCAAATTCAGCAAGCAAAAGAGCAATTATCAGCTTCAAAAGGCCTCTAAACGTGATGTTTATTGGCTTTTTTGAATTTTATGGTATAATAGTAGTAATTTTGAAAGATGGAGTGAGAGTTTGAGAAAAAGCTATCGTGTCAAGCGTGAACGAGATTTTAATGACATTTTCACCAAAGGAAATAATGTGGCAAATCGTCGATTTGTAGTCTATTGGCTAGCGAAAGAACAACCGCATTTCCGAGTAGGGCTTTCTGTCAGTAAAAAATTAGGAAACGCTGTCACGCGGAATAAGATTAAGAGAAAAATTCGACATGTTCTTATTGAGCATCAGGAACAACTTGTAACGAATGACTTTGTTGTCATTGCTCGCAAGGGTGTTGAAGAATTAAACTATCAGGAAATTAAGAAAAATCTTCTCCATGTTTTAAAACTTGCCAAACTTTATCAGGAAGGTGTTGAGATTGAAAAAGAAAGCTAAGTGGGTTGGTTTACTCGCTACGTCCCTGTTTGTATTGACAGCCTGTGGGACAGGTCCAGTAACTAGCCAGTCGTCTGGTGCATGGGACCAGTTAATCTATTGGTTCGCTAGTGTCATCCAATTCTTGTCCATCAACGGTCAAATTGGAATAGGGATTATCCTATTTACTATTTTGATTAGGACCCTGTTATTACCTTTGTTCCAAATACAGATTAATTCTTCGCGAAAGATGCAAGAGTTGCAACCGAAGTTGAAAGCGCTACAGGCTGAATATCCAGGAACAGATATGGAGAGTCGCCAACAACTTTATGAAGCAACACAGGCACTCTATAAAGAAAACGGCGTTAGTATGAGATCGTCTATGATTCCGCTTCTCATTCAAATGCCAATCTTATTGGCTCTTTTCCAAGCTCTAACACGCGTTGAAGTCTTGAAAGTTGGTCATTTTCTTTGGTTAAATCTCGGGGAACCTGATCCGATTTTTGTCTTGCCTGTTCTGGCTGCTGGTTTCACATTCCTCAGCACATGGTTGACCAACAAGTCTGCAATTGAAAAAAATATGGCTATGACAGTTATGACTTTTGCCATGCCAGTCATGATTTTTCTCTTTGCTTTGCCGGCTGCGAGCGGGGTATCCTTGTACTGGACTGTATCAAATGCTTATCAAGTGGTTCAAACTTTAGTATTTAATAATCCGTTCAAAATAATAGCGGAGCGTCAAGCCAAAATTGATTTGGAGAAAGAACTTCAGTCTAAGAAGCGAAAGGCTCAAAAAAAGGCCAAGAAAAAGAAATAGGATTCTAGGAGAGAGAAAATGAAATTTACAGGATCAAGTGTTGAAGAAGCTATTCAAAATGGCTTGGTAGAGTTAAATATTCCTCGGAAGAGAGCACATATTACTGTAGTTGCGCGTGAGAAAAAAGGTTTCTTCGGTTTTGGGAAAAAGCCAGCTATTGTTGACATTTATGTAATCAATGAGACAACGGTAGTGAAAGCTAATCAAAAAGCTGTTCGTGGAGTTCCAACTGAAATTAATGAGTTGAATGAGCCGGTTAAAAGTATCTCAGAAGCGACAATTGACCTAGGAAAAGTTGTTGCAGCTGTTAAAGACTTTGAAAAATCTGGCCAAACGCTTGAAGATGATATCAAGGCTCAGATTTTGAAAAATGAAAAAGAGGCAACTACAATTCTGGAAGAGACAGGTCGTATTGAGATTTTACCAGAAGAGCTGCTTCATCCATCATCTGCGGATCAGCTTGTCGATGAAACAATTCAAGACCAACCTGCTACCACAAATCAAAGTGAATCAACTTCTGAATTTGCTGATATTGATATTAAGGTGGAATCACAGTATGACATTGAACAAGTTGTAGCTGAAGTGTCAGAATATGTTCAAGAAATCTTGGATGATATGGATGTAGAGGCTCGCATCGAGACAAGTCACAATAGACGAACCATTAACATTCAAGTCGACACAAACGAACCTGGACGTGTCATTGGATATCATGGAAAAGTATTAAAAGCTTTGCAACTTTTGGCACAAAACTTCTTATATAATCGATATGAGCGTAATTTTTTTATTACAATTAACGTTAATGACTATGTAGAGCACCGTGCAGAGGTACTACAGGGATATGCTCAAAAACTGGCAGAGCGTGTGATAACCGAGCAAGAAGCTTATCATACAGATCCTATGTCTAGTAATGAGCGCAAAATAATCCATCGCATCATTTCAAAAATGGATGGAGTGACAAGCTATTCAGAAGGTAGCGAGCCTAACCGATACGTTGTCGTAGATATCGAAGGAAATCGTGATTAATTATCAGATGTTTGGCTCTTTGTCAACTGTAGTGGGTAGATGAAAAGCTAACACCTAGAGAGGACGAA
>ERZ650307.616-NODE-616-length-20221-cov-13.970991_pt1 | contig 20221 bp, 20 predicted proteins | sample MGYA00376243_ERZ650307 | MGnify/ENA primary metagenome ERZ650307 (study PRJEB26733, sample SAMN07839242) | wastewater metagenome | biome: urban; feature: artificial channel; material: waste water | place: USA: North Carolina | collected 2016-03-31 ... | reverse complement strand
GTCAGATTATGACGAGCAAATCTCCGGTCAGGTCGGCAGAGGATATTGATGAAACCGCACTGTCCTATGCGGAGATAAAAATGCTTGCAACAGGCAATCCGTATATCAAAGAAAAGATGGACTTAGACATTCAGGTACAGAAGCTAAAGATGTTAAAATCCAATTTTTTATCGGAGAAATATGGACTGGAGGATAAGGTCATCAAGTTCTACCCACAACAGATTGCTTACTTGAAATCCCGTGTAGAGGGACTTACAAAAGATGTTGAAACAGCAAAATTACACCCGAAACCGATAGACGAGCAGCCGCTTGGAATGATGGTATCGGGTGTTTCTTATTCCGAAAAAGCCGAAGCAGGTCAGGCAATCATCAATGCCTGCAAGTCAATGAACAGTCCCGATGCGATACCACTTGGCGAGTACCGTGGCTTTCAAATGGAACTGTATTTTGATACGGTGCAGCGTAATTATGTTGTGAAATTAAAAGGCGAAACAAGCAGAGATGTACCGCTTGGCGATGATGCTCACGGTAATATCGTGAGAATAGATAACGGCATTGAACGCTTTGAAGAAACACTTGCTGATACGAAAAACAGCCTTGAAAATACGGAGAAGCAGTTTGAAACAGCGAAGCAGGAAATCGAAAAGCCGTTTGCAAAGGAGGAAGAATTGAGGGCAAAAACTGCCCGACTTGATGAGCTGAATATCCTGCTCAATATGGATAAAAAGGAAAATGAGATTGTCGGCGGAGAGCCTGATGAGGGCGAAGCAGTCGGCGGCAGAAAGGAGAAATCGTATGAGAGATAAACAGAAAGGCGGTGGTCGATATGCCATTTATCGCACCTGAGTTAATCATTCAGGCGAAGCAGATGGACTTATTAACCTACCTGAAAAATTATGAACCGTATGAGCTGGTTAAGTTTTCAGGTAACACCTATTGCACCAGAACCCACGACAGTTTGAAGATTTCAAACGGGAAATGGATATGGTGGTCGAGAGGTATCGGTGGCAGGAGTGCTTTGGATTATCTGATTAAGGTCAAAGGTTACAGCTTCCTTGAAGCGGTGGAAACCATTATCGGACACACAGCGATTCAGGCTCCGGTCTATGAAAAGCCACAGCCAAAAGAGGAAAATAAACCGCTTCTTCTCCCTGAAAAATGTGCTTCCAACAGAGTGATTACAGAGTATCTTTTCGGGAGAGGAATAGATTTTGAAATCATCAATTACTGTATCTCTAATGACCTTATCTTTGAGAGCCTGCCGTATCACAATGTTGTGTTTGTAGGCTATGACGAGAAGAAAGAACCGAAATATGCAGCCTACCGTTCCACGAATAAGCGTAGGATTATGGGCGATTGCAGTGGCAGTAAAAAAGATTATTCTTTTCGGCTTGGTAAGGAAAACTTGGAGGAAGTACACCTCTTTGAGTGTGCCATAGACCTGTTATCCTATGCCACGCTTGCGAAGCTGAACGGGCAGGATTGGAAAGAAATGAGCTTTGTTTCGCTGTCCGGGGTGTATTCTCCGGCAAAGAAAATTGAGGACAGTAAAGTGCCGATTGCACTGGAAAAGTATCTTGGCAGTAACCCATCTGTCAGGAAAATCCGTATCCATTTTGACAATGATATAGCGGGCAGAAAGGCAGCACAGACCTTAAAAACCATTCTGCCGGATAAGTATGAAATCGTTGATGAGCCACCAAAAGCAGGTAAGGACTTCAACGATTTTCTTTGTATGCGGATGGGAATTTACAATAAAAAAACACACGAAAGGAATGAAGAACGATGAATGATTCTAAGATTAAAGTTCTCTTGGTAGAACCGGAAAAGTACCCGAAGGAAATTGTAATCGACGACAGTCTGGAAGCAATGCAGGAGGTTGTCGGCGGGGATATTGAGGAATATATGCCCTATGACGATGACGTTGCAATCATCTGTAATGAGGAAGGAAAGATGAGAGGACTTCCGCTTAACCGTGCAGTTTATGTGCAGGACAATGATAAGAAAGAGATGGTAGATATTATCTGCGGCAAGTTCTTTATCTGTTATGCACCGCCTGAGAGTGAGAGTTTTCAGAGCTTGCCGGACGATATGATGAAGAAGTATAAGGAACAGTTCAAGTATCCTGAACGCTTTTCTAAGGAAGTGGGCGGCAATATCGTGGCTGAACCTTTTAAGCCGAAATCAAAGGATTATGAGAGATAGTAGCCTGAGAACGGGGCAACCCGGAGGAGATGTTTATTCTTAGCGAGCAGACCATTTGGATAAACACAGTTTCCCAAACGGTAAAAGGCTCGTTAGGGGTTGCCCCTAATACCCCGTGAGAAAGGAGAACTTGATTTGAGAGAGTTATTACTTATCGCCGCCGGAACACTGCTCGGCAGTTGTCTTGGCGTTACGATGATGTGCTTATTCCAGATTAACAAAGATTGCAGAGTAAAGAGAAAGGAAGATACCGATTATGAGAAAGAGAAACATTCAGAAGATTGTACGCTTTAACCGCAAGGAAGCACAGGACTTGGCAGCAAAGGCAAAGAAGGCTTGTCTTTCCGAAGCAGGACTTATCCGTTTACTTATCAGAGGTTACGAGCCGAAAGAGAAACCCGATGACCGCTTCTATGATGTGATGAGGGAACTTTCCTCTATCGGTAATAACATCAATCAGCTTGCGGCTAAAGCGAATACACTTGGTTTCATTGACGCACCTATGCTGAAGAATGAAGCTGCAAAGTGGAATAAGTTCCAGTCAGAGATTGAGAGGACATATCTTCGTCCAAATCAGAGCGAAATGAAATGGCAGTAACAAAGTTGTGGTCGGTAACAGAAAGGCTCGGTCAGGTCATTGACTATGCAACCAATCCCGAAAAGACTTCTGCAAATATCAAAAGGGAGTTTTCACCGGAACAGTATCAGGCTCTTGCTGATGTTATTGCTTATGCAAAGGATGAAGAAAAAACAGAGCGAGAATTTTATGTTGAGGGTATCAACTGTAATGTGGCGATTGCCCGTGACCAGTTCATAACGGTTAAGGAACAGTACCAAAAGACAGACGGTATCCAAGCCTATCACGGATATTTGAGTTTCAAGGAAACAGATATATCTCCTGAGATGGCACAGAAAATCGGAATGGAATTTGCAAATGAAGTGTGGGGTAAAAGATTTCAGGTCGTTGTGACAACCCACCTGAACACAAAGCACCTGCATTGCCATTTTGTCATCAACTCTATTTCTTTTGTCGATGGCAAACATTTGTGGGGAGAGGAAAAAGCGTGGTTCAAATTCCGAAAAGTTGCAGACAGAATTTGTGAGAAGTACGGACTTTACTATGACCCGAATCCGAACCGCAGTAAGCAGTCGGATTATCTGACGATGAAAGAAAAGGCAGGTATGCCGACACGCTACTCGGTTGCAAAAGAAGCCATTGATTATGCTATCGACCACAGCAAGACCCTGAAAGAATTTCAGTTTGCTCTCAAGGAAATGGGATATGCCTATAACCTAAGTCCAAGCCGAAAATACTGGACGGTCATTCCAAAGGGATACGATAAGCCGATACGACTGAAAAATCTCGGAGCAGATTATACCAATGACCGGATTGTAGAGCGTATCAAAGAAAATCGTGACAGATGGGCAGAGATTGAGCCGTTCCAGAGGGCGACTTATAAACCAAGACAGTACCGTATGCAGACCAGAGGGCAGAAGCTGAAAAAGAAAGGCGGACTTTATGGGCTGTATCTGTATTACTGTTACAGACTCGGTTATCTGCCCAAGTATAAGAAACAGAATAACGCAAGGCTTCATTATCTTTTGAAAGATGATTTGATGAAGCTCGATAAGATTACTGATGAAGTAAGGCTGCTCGGACGAGAAAATATTTCCACGGACGAACAGCTTTTTTCATATAAGACTTCCTTAGAGGAGCAGATGAAAAATCTGATTGCCGGAAGAACACATCTCCGAAAAAAGATAAGAACAAATATTGATGATGGTCAGCTTCAGGCGGCAAAAGATGAAATCGCTTCTATCAATGGAGAATTGAAAAAACTCCGACGGGAAGTAAAACTCTGCGAGGATATTGCGGAGAGGTCAAAGGTTATGGAAGAAAACCTTGAGCATATCGAAACAGAGGAACAAAAACAGCAGAGAAAGGAGAAATCACGCTATGAACAACGGTGGTGACGCAGCAGAGCAGGTCGTTAGGCTTTCGCTTGAAGGATTTGAAGTTGCTGCAAGATTAAGCGGTTCGGCGGCGAAGAATATCGCATTGCTTTTGGTATCGGTTCTGAAGCAGGAACAAAAGACGAAGGGCAAAGCAAGGCTTACCAATATGATTAAGTCAGGCAAGGAGCTGAAAGTCTTTTCCATTCCGCAAAAGGATTTGAAGAAGTTTACCGAACAGGCAAAACGCTATGGCGTTCTTTATTGTGTCCTCAGAGATAAGAACACAAAGGGAGAGAACGCTCCGGTAGATATTATCGCAAGAGCAGAGGACGCTTCTAAAATTCAGCGTATCGTTGAAAGATTTGAACTTGGCAAGGTGGATAAGGCTTCGATTGTCAGTGAAGCAGAGAAAGCTATCGCAGACCGTGAAGCGGTTGAAAAAGAAAAGCCGACTAAATCCAAGAGTGAAATCATTATGGAAGAAGCGGTCAGAAATCCAATGCAGAAAGAGGAGCGAGCAAACGCAAACCCCTCAGTCGCCAAAACAGACAAAAGCCCTCTGTCAAGGCAAAACTCAGAGCCGGTAGAAACGCAATCTGATAAGGGTGTTGCAAAGCCAGTGGAAAAGCCATCGGTCAAAGAGAAACTTGACCGTTACAAGGCACAGGCAAAACAGCAAAAAGAAGCAGAGCGTAAAGAGCCGGAGGTTAAGAAAGACGGCAAGAAGCCGCAGCAGAAAAACGGTCAGACGGTACACCGTCAGCCGAAGAAGAAACCCAAAACAAAAGAGAGGTAATTCACTATGACAAATGATTTCAAACCCGCAAAGGCTGGCGGTAATCAGCCAAGATTATCCAAAGAGGAGTATGCGGAAAAGAAGCGAGCAGAAAAAGAAAAGGTCTATCAGATGATTGATGACGCTGCCCGTGAGATTGTGAGTGACCCTGAGAAGTTCAAGAACTTTCTTGATACGCAGAGTCGAATGGACAGATATTCCGCAGCAAATGCTCTCCTTATTTACAGTCAGTATCCGCAGGCGACACAGCTTAAAGATTTTGATGATTGGGGTAAGGACAATGTGAAGATTACCAAAGGGGCAAAGAGTATTTCTATCCTTGAACCAGTGGAATACACAAGAGCAGATGGTTCTCCGGGTATTTCCTACAATGTCAAAAAGGTATTTGATGTTACGCAGACAAATGGAAGAAAAGCTCCGGCAGTATCAGCAAACCGTGACCCGAAAGCACTTATCACGACAATGCTTGATGTATCTCCGGTGGAGGTTGCGGCAACCGATGAACTTCCGTATCCGAATATGGCAGCTTTCTATAATAATGAAAAGCAGACCTTGTATGTGAAGCGTAATGTGGGCGACAGCGTAGCAGTTGCTCAGTGTGTCGCTCAGGAACTTGGACACGCACAGCTTTCCATCAACAGCGAAAGTTACAGCCGCAGGGATATGGGCTTTCAGGCAGTGTGTATCGGATATATGATTTGCAAGAAGTATGGCGTAGATACACAGAATTTTGCAATTAACCGTATTCCGGAGGGACTGGCTTCCAAAGAGCCGAAAGAAATCCGTGCGGAGCTTTCCAAGACACGAAATGCAATGGCAGAAATTCACAGTCATATCTCTGATGAAATGTTCCGCAAAAAGCAGGAGCGTTCAAAGGACTATGAGAGATAACGGAGGGCAGATATGGAAAAAGAAAAACTCTACCACATTGCTTTGGACGATTACGAACACGGTGTTGTCATTCGCTCCTTAAACGATGAGAAAACAAAGTTGATGGAGGAAGGCAAGTCCGCAGACGCAGTAGACGACCTGCTTGTAAAAGTCGGAAATGCCCCATTGAAAAAGTTCAAAGTGATTGAAAGGAAACGCTCAGATGAAGCGAGATAATGACAGGCAGACTGCCATTATTTTATCCATTGTCGGTATCGTTCCGGTCATATGGCTGGCACTTCTGATTGCACCTTCCATAAGCGGAGGATTGCCGGAGATAGCAGCCAATCTTGCGACACTCTTTGATAATCCATTTTCCATAAAATTATGTGGGGACAGCCTGAAAACTGTCCTCATTTTGCTTTTGTGCTATGGAATGGGTATCGGGATTTATTTCTCAACAAGAAAGAATTACCGCAGACGAGAGGAACACGGTTCTGCCAAATGGGGCAATGTCAGAGCCATTGATAAAAAGTACCGACAAAAGCCGCTGTCAGAAAATAAGCTGATGACTCAGAATGTGTGCATTGGACTTAATGCCAAGAAGCACAGACGAAATCTGAATACGCTTGTGTGCGGCGGCTCCGGTGCAGGTAAGACAAGATTTTATGCAAAGCCTAATATTATGAACGCTGCAAGAAACAGCTATGTGATATTAGACCCGAAAGGGGAAATCCTGCGAGATACGGGACATCTTCTTGAGAAGAAAGGTTACGAAGTGCGTGTGCTTGATTTGATTTCAATGGAGAAAAGCCATTGTTACAATCCTTTTGTTTATTTGCAGAATGACAATGATGTGCAGAAGCTCGTAACCAATCTTTTTAAGAGTACCACTCCGAAAGGTTCACAGAGCAATGACCCGTTTTGGGATACGGCAGCGTCAATGCTTCTGCTTGCACTTGTATTTTATCTGCATTATGAAGCACCGCCGGAAGAACAGAATTTTGCAATGGTAATGGAAATGCTCAGAGCCGGGGCGATTGAGGACGAGGACGACCCAAGTCCTTCTCCGCTTGATAATCTGTTTTCGGATTTGATGATAGATAATCCTGACCACATTGCTTTGAAGTATTACCACTCTTATCATTCCGGTTCTTCCAAAACATTAAAATCCATACAGATAACCCTTGCAGCAAGGCTTGAAAAGTTTAACTTGGAAAGTCTTGCTGCTCTTACTTCTGCCGATGAACTGGATTTGCAGTCACTCGGAGAGAAAAAGGTGGCACTGTTTGCACTGATACCGGATAACGACTCCAGTTTCAACTTCTTGGTATCCATTCTTTACACACAGCTCTTTCAGCAGTTGTTTTATGCAGCCGACCATATCCACGGTGGCTGTCTGCCGATGCCTGTTCATTTTATGATGGACGAATTTGCCAATGTTTCACTGCCGGACGACTTCGACAAGATACTGTCGGTTATGCGTTCCCGTGGGGTATCTGTAAGCATCATCTTACAGAACTTGGCACAGCTTAAAGCCTTGTTTGAAAAACAGTGGGAGAGCATTGTGGGTAACTGCGATGAATTTCTTTACCTTGGTGGAAATGAGCAGTCAACCCATAAATATGTGTCGGAGCTGTTGGGCAAGGAAACCATTGATACCAACACGTTCGGAAAGAGTACCGGAAGAAGCGGTAACTATTCCACCAACTATCAGATTAGCGGCAGAGAGTTACTTACCCCTGATGAGGTGCGTATGCTCGATAATCAGTACGCTATTTTGTTTATCCGTGGGGAAAGACCCATTATGGATTTCAAATATGACATTATGAAACACCCGAATGTGGCACTTACCACAGACGGAAAGGCAAGTCCTTATAAGCACGGAGAAGTCACAAAAGATATTGCTTCGATTGCCATTTGGGACATTGACCCTGCAACACTTCCTGAAAAGGAAATGGAAGAAACGAACTGGGAACTTCTTTCCGATGAGGAGATGGAAGCTCTGTTCATAAACAATCAAACAAATTAAATTTTGGAGGTATTCAACTATGACTATTTTTAAGAAAAAAGCAACTGACATTCAGGAAACAAAGAAACTGCCTATGACCGGAAAGGTTAAGAAAGGCTTCCGTGCTTACTGCACAATGGTCATTGTCGGTGCGTTGGCACTTGGAATGACAACGACTGCATTTGCAGCGAATGACCCGCTTACCGTAGTCAATAATCTGTCCGACTTTATCTTCGGACTTATCCGTGCCATCGGTATGATTTTGCTTGGCTTTGGTATCGTGCAGGTCGGTCTTTCACTCAAATCTCACGACCCTTCTCAGAGAGCCAATGGCTTCCTGACTCTTGCGGGTGGTGTCATTATCACTTTTGCGAAAGAAATCCTTACTCTTATCACAGGCTAAGATAAGAGTTACACAGTTATCGAGGGGTGTGCCAAGTTAAGGTACACCCCTTAATTGTAAGGAGGTGCTTTGAATGAGTGATAACTGGGTAGTTCAAAATCTTGAAAATGCCCTTGAAACTTGGAATGAAAAACTGTCGGAAATATGGACGCTCATCACAACTACACCGCAGAACTTTAAGGGCGGGAATATCTGGAAGGTTATCGTTGACATCAACGGTGCAGTTCAGGCTATCGGGCTTGCCTTACTTGTATTGTTTTTTGTGATAGGTATGGTAAAGACCTGCGGAAGTTTTACAGATGTGAAGAAACCGGAACACGCTTTAAAACTCTTTGTTCGTTTTGCACTGGCGAAAGGTGTTATCACATACGGAATGGAGCTTATGCTTGCATTATTTAATATCGTGCAAGGTACGATTTCAACCATTATGAATGCTGCCGGATTTGGAACTCCGGAACAGACGACCTTGCCCGCAGAGATGGTAACGACCATAGAGGATTGCGGATTTTTTGAGAGTATCCCTTTGTGGGCGGTAACGCTTATCGGAGGATTATTTATCACGGTGCTGTCGTTCATTCTGATAATGACGGTGTACGGAAGATTTTTCAAGTTGTATATGTACACAGCACTTGCACCGATACCGCTTTCCACATTTGCAGGAGAACCTACACAGAATGTAGGCAAGAGTTTTATCAAGAGCTATTGTGCAGTTCTGCTTGAGGGAGCAGTCATTGTACTTGCTTGTATTATTTTCTCCGTATTTGCTTCATCGCCACCAGTAGTGAATCCTGATGCAGCAGCAGTTACGCAGGTGTGGGCATATATCGGGGAATTGGTATTTAATATGCTTGTTCTTGTCGGTGCAGTAAAAATGTCTGACCGTATTATCCGAGAGATGATGGGACTTTAAGGAGAGATTTTGAGATGAACCAAAGAGATTGTAAGAAATGCGTTTACTATGGCGGTAAACGAAAAGGCAAAGTCTTTTGCCTGAATGATAAATGCGTGAGGGAGAAAGACCGAAACCGCAGGAAAGGAAACAGATATGGAAGTAAAAATTAACCGAGAAATCAGAAATTATACAGAGTCAATGTTTTTTGGACTGTCGCTCAGACAGTTCATTTTTTCTGTTCTCGCTTGTGGCGTTGCGGTAGGACTGTATTTCTTGCTCAGACCGTATGTTGGCACGGAAACCGTATCGTGGGTGTGCATTTTGGGTGCTGCTCCGTTTGCGGCACTTGGCTTTGTGAAGTACAACGGTATGACCGCAGAGAAAGCAATCTATGCGTGGATAAAATCGGAGTTTTTAATGCCGAAGAAGCTGGTATTTCACTCCACCAATGTTTATTACGAACTGATGAAGCCAAGCATTGAACAGAAGCAGAAGGAGGTATTGAAGTCAAATGATTAAGACTCTTACAAATTTGTTTAAGCAGGATAAAGAAAAATTTGTTGTACCGAAAGGGGTGCAGGACGTGATTCCCGTGGCAGCTATCTTTGATGATGGCATTTTCAAAGTGGGAAAGGATAAATATTCAAAGACCTACCGCTTTACGGATATTAACTATGCAGTGGCGAGCCGTGAGGATAAGGAAGCGATGTTCCTTGAATATTCCGAACTTCTGAACTCTCTTGACAGTGGTGCAACGACAAAAATCACAATCAATAATCGTCGGCTCAACAGACTGGATTTTGAGCAGACAATCCTTATTCCGACAACCGGAGATAATCTGGACGAATATCGAGAGGAATACAATAAAATGCTTCTTGATAAGGCAACGGGTGCAAACTCCATTGTTCAGGATAAGTATATTACCATTTCCATCAACAAAAAGAGTGTGGAGGACGCAAGAACTTATTTTGCCCGTGTCGGTGCAGATTTGATTGCTCACTTCGGCAGGCTTGGAAGTAAGTGTGTGGAACTGGAAACAGACGAAAGACTTCGTATTTTCCACGACTTCTATCGTGTGGGAGAAGAAAGCTCTTTCCACTTTGATATTAAGGAAACAAGAAAAAAGGGACACGATTTTAAGGATTATATCTGCCCCGACACAATGGAATTTGAAAAGGACTATTTCAAGATGGGAAACCGTTATGGAAGAGTCCTTTTTCTTCGTGAATATGCGTCCTATATCAAAGACAGTATGGTAGCGGAACTTACGGATATGAACAGAAATCTGATGATGTCCATTGATATTGTTCCCGTTCCAACTGATGAAGCAGTAAAGGAAGCAGAGAACCGTCTGCTTGGTGTGGAAACCAATATCACAAACTGGCAGCGTAGGCAGAATGCCAATAACAACTTCTCTGCAACTGTTCCGTATGATATGGAGCAGCAGAAGAAAGAAATGAAAGAGTTCCTCGATGACCTTACGACCCGTGACCAGAGAATGATGTTCGCTGTTATCACAATGGTTATTACAGCAGACAGTAAGGAACAGCTTGAGAATGATACGGAAGCGTTGCTTACCACAGCAAGAAAACATCTTTGCCAGTTTGCAACACTGAGATTTCAGCAGGTAGATGGACTCAATACGGTAATGCCGTTTGGAACAAGAAAGATTGATGCGTTCAGAACACTTACAACAGAGAGCCTTTCGGTATTTATCCCATTCAGGGTGCAGGATATTTTCCACGAGAACGGTATCTATTACGGTCAGAATGTTATCAGCAAAAATATGATTATCGCAGACCGTAAGCAGCTTTTGAATGGTAACTCCTTTATTCTCGGTGTATCCGGTGGCGGTAAGTCATTTGCGGCAAAGGGAGAAATCATCAATCAGGTGCTTTCTTCAGATGCGGATATTATCATCATCGACCCTGAACGAGAGTATTCACAGCTTGTCAATGCGATGGGCGGAGAAGTAATCAATATTTCTGCTACTTCCGACAATCACATCAATGCAATGGATATGAATAAGGATTACGGCGACGGTGCAAACCCTGTCATTTTGAAATCCGAGTTTATTATGTCCCTTTGTGAACAGCTTATCGGCGGAACAAATCTCGGAGCAAAGCAGAAGTCTATCATTGACCGTTGCACGGCAAGCGTGTACCGCAGTTATCAGCAGAATGACTATCAGGGACATATACCGACCTTGCAGGATTTCAGGGCAGAACTTTTGCAGCAGGACGAACCGGAAGCAAAGGAACTGGCACTTGCCATTGAACTTTTCACACACGGTTCTCTGAATACCTTTGCAAAGCAGACGAATGTGGATACCAATAATCGCCTTATCTGCTATGACATTCTTGATTTGGGTAAACAGCTTATGCCGATTGGTATGCTTGTTGTCCTTGACTCTATCCTGAACCGTATCACACAGAACCGTGCAAAGGGTAAGAATACCTTTATCTTCATTGATGAGATTTATCTTCTGTTCCAGCACGAATACTCTGCAAACTTCCTCTTTACCTTGTGGAAGCGTGTGAGAAAATACGGTGCATACGCAAGTGGAATCACTCAGAATGTCGATGACCTTTTGCAGAGCCACACAGCGAGAACAATGCTTGCAAACTCAGAGTTCATCATTATGCTGAATCAGGCTTCCACAGACAGGCTTGAGCTTGCAAAACTTCTGAATATTTCTGACCTCCAGATGTCCTATATCACGAATGTGGAAGCAGGACACGGACTTATCAAGGTGGGAAGTTCGCTTGTACCGTTTGCAAACAAATTCCCTAAGAACACGAAACTTTATAAACTGATGACAACCAAACCAGGCGAAGCATAAGGAGGGATTTACAATGTCTAAGATTCAATTTCGCAATGCTGCACACAGAGATTTTGTATTGGAAAATCTGGATAAGTGCAAAGTCAACGACTGCTATCACAGAGCATTTTTCTATGTGATGGGTATTTCAGAAGAAACGAGAATGAACATCGGAAAGATGTTTGATTTTAAGAGGGACTGCATCATACCGGAAGGTATGCACGGCGGTTGGCAGACAAGTGGCACAGTCAAGGTCTGCCACCTTGCCTTTAATCTCTGGAATGGATTTACGGAAGAAGGCAGGGAAAATCTCTATACACCGGAGGAACTGTTCTGTTGCGGATATGCTCCGTATTTTATGGAGGGTATCAAGTTGAGGTATCCGGAGTATTGCAGAGATTTGACTCCACCTAAGAGAAACGATATGGAAAGGTAAGAGAAAATGAGCAGAAAAATCTATATTATTATTGCGATGGTGTTTACGGTAGTGTTGTCTGTAAGCACCTTCTTTATTATCCGTAATCACATTGACTCTGCCAAGCAGAATGAAGTCTATGATAACCTTGCGGAGATTGTGGAGGACGAGCCGCCAAAGGAAAATGAGGGCGTGACGTTTTCGGAAGATAAGGACTATCTTGCGGAATATCTTGAACTCTATCGGCAGAATGAGGATATGGTGGGTTGGATAAAGGTTGAGGATACCAATATCAACTATCCGGTCGTGCAGTCTGTAAATGAGCCGAACTTCTACCTGAAGCACAAGTTTGATAAGACCTATTCCGCTTATGGCTGTCCATATGTGCAGGAAAATTGTGATGTGCAGAAACCTTCAGACAACATCATTATTTACGGACACCACATGAATGACGGTTCTATGTTTACGGGACTGATGAAGTACAGAAACAAGAGCTTTTGGGAAGGTCATAAGACGATTACCTTTGATACACTGACGGACAGACACCAGTATGAAGTGATTGCAGTCTTTAAGACAGTCGTTTATACAGACAGCTCCGATAGCTTTAAGTATTATGAGTTTACGGACGCAGAAAATGCGGCAGAGTTTGATGCGTATGTTGCTAAGTGCAAGGAACTTTCTCTGTATGATACCGGAGTATCGGCAGAGTATGGCGACAAGCTGATTTCTCTTTCTACTTGTGAATATTCAAGAAACAATGGCAGGCTTGTTGTTGTCGCTAAGAGAGTGGATTAAACCCCACTCTCTATTATTTTTCGAGAAAGGAGGAAACCGATGGCTGATATAAAAACAAGAGATACAAGCAAAGGTACAATCAAGACCATAAATAAGGCAGCAGTTGCCACGGAGCGAATGAAGAAAGCCTATGTGATGACGAAAGATAAGGCAGAACATTCTACTAACGCTTCGGAAAATTCCGCAGAGGAATATGCTTCCGATAAAATCGAAGCGGCAACGGATAGGGCTGTTCACGAAACTGCATACCGTGCGGATAAAGTCGGCAGATGGGGTGTGCGTGAAACAAGGCAGAATTATCAGAAAGCCAAAACGGGAATTGAGAATTTCAAGACCAAGCGTGCAGAGAAACAGCTTCAGAAACAATCGGTCAATCCTGTCGGAAAACAGAGCATCCGAACTCTGGAGCGTACGGAGAAAACAATTAAACAGTCTGCAAGGTCGGCAGGAAATACGACAGTCAAGACCGTATCGAAAGGTGCAACCAATACTGTTCAAAGGTCGGTCAAGACCGCAGAACAAACGGCAAAGACTTCTATTAAGACCACCAAAGAAGCTGCCATTATAGCACAGAAAACAGCAAAAACAACAGCCAAAGCAACACAGAAAGCGGCTCAGACGGCAAAGAAAGCGGCGAAAGCCACAGCAGATACCGTTAAAGCCACAGCGAAAGCTACTGTTGCGACAGTCAAAGCGATTATTGCAGGGACAAAAGCACTTGTAGCAGCAATCGCCGCAGGCGGTTGGATAGCGGTTCTGATTATTATGATTGTCGTGCTGTTTGGTGCTGCCGTAGCAATGTTTGGAGGAGGAAGTGACAGTAATTCCTATACTCCGGTAAGTGCAGAGGTAGAAGCCTATGAACCCATCATACAGAAGTATGCCAAAGAGTACGGCATTCCTGAGTATGTAGAACTTATCAAGGCGGTTATGATGCAGGAAAGCGGTGGCAGAGGACTTGACCCTATGCAGGCAGCAGAGGGAAGTTTCAATACAAGGTATCCGCACGAACCTAATGGAATTAAAGACCCTGAATATTCTATCCAGTGTGGAGTTCAGGAATTGAAAGCGGCTCTTACTTCGGCAGAAGTGGAAAGTCCGATAGATATGGAGCATATCAAACTTGCCTTGCAAGGCTACAACTTCGGTAATGGGTATATTTCTTGGGCAAAAACAAAGTATGGCGGTTATTCTTATGCCAATGCAGTGGAGTTTTCCACTCAGCAGGCACAAAGGCTTGGTTGGGACAGTTATGGAGATACCCAATATCCGGCTCACGTTCTGAGATACTATCCGTATGGGCGAGCCTTTACTGCCGGAGGTAATCAGGCGATTGTTGAGGTTGCCTTGACACAGCTAGGCAATCAGGGCGGACAACCTTACTGGAGCTGGTACGGCTTTAATAGTCGAGTGGAATGGTGTGCCTGCTTCGTATCTTGGTGTGCTGACCAATGCGGGTATATTGAAAGCGGACTTGTTCCGAAATTTGCAGGTTGCGTGGATGGTGCAAACTGGTTTAAGTCAAATGGAAAATGGCAAGACCGCACTTATGAACCAAAGGTAGGAGATATTATCTTCTTTGATTGGGAAGGCGACGGTACAACAGACCACGTTGGTATCGTAGAGAAGTGTGAGAATGGCACAGTTTATACCGTAGAGGGCAACTCAGGCGACGCCTGCAAGCAAAGACAGTACGCAGTCGGAAGCAGCAATATCTATGGATACGGTATTCCGGCATATTAAAAATTCCAGACGGTGTCTGGAAAATTGAAAAGATGGCTGCTCAGTTGAGTAGCCATCGGGTACATTATGAGAAATCAGTTGTTTCTCTGTTATTCAGGAAAATATGGTGTGTGTGATAAGTGAAGCTGAAAAGCATATCGGCATTTTCTTTACTGCCGTCTAAAAAGGAAATATCATCGGCAAGGATAAAAAGAATTGCTAACAGCTTCTTGATATATCCAGTGTAGCAGGCATAATCTACATAGATGTTGGCGATATATCCCTCGGCAAATTCTATCAGGTCAGCGTCAATTTCAAAGCTATTGGATAGTTCGTAAACGGTTTTGATAAATTTATCCTTGTCAGCAATTCGCTCTTTACTTGGAACACTTCTGCGGTTCTTCTGTATAAATTTTAAAAAATCATCAGCTTCCGTAAAGTCAGGAGTGATTGTGTTGCCAGTTCCCAAATCTGTTTTGTAATCCTCAAATTTCTCTTTTTCAAACCGATTACTGAATATTATCTTTTGTTCGTCCATTCCTTTTTACCCCTAAGTTTATTCTATGGAGATTGTTTAACTTGGCTCTTGGGTTGTGATTTGTCTTTCGCCATTAACAATCGTGAATTACTACTTTTATAGTATAACATAAAAATAGTTGGGAATCATCACTAATAGTTGGTTTGACTTCCTTTGGGTGCGTGTGATTTGAAATCGACTTAACCTATACTATTAGTTATGGAAACACACTAAGGGAGGTGATGTGATGAAGCTCGATACAATCGGCAAGAATATAAGAAAGTTCCGACTTGCGAGGAAATTACGCCAAGAAGATTTGGCTGAGAAAACAGATTTGACAACAAATTATATTGGTATGGTTGAGCGTGGAGAGAAAATTCCGTCACTCGAAACTTTCATAAAGATAGTAAATGCTTTAGGTGTATCATCGGATATGGTTCTTACAGATGTTCTGGAAACGGGATATACAGTCAAGAACTCAATGCTGAATGAGAAGCTTGAAAAACTTGCTCCTGAAGATAGAAACAGAATTTATGAAGTCATAGATACACTTGTGAAGCAGTCAAAGCAAATACTTCCATAAAACACAGAAGTTCGTCCTAATCGACGAGCTTTCTTTTTTTCAGTATAAAAAATTTCTGCTATCGACAAATTTTTCGGGACTTCGACAGAGAGAATATGCTATAACAACAACTGTCAGTGATAGACACATACTAATAGACATAGGAGGAAGTAGAAGTGAACGACATTTTCAGACAAATAGCAAAAGAAAATGGAACAACCGAAAAAGCAGTAAAAGAGGAAATGCAGTTTGCCATTCGGGAAGCAATGAAAAGTGCTGAACCGGAAGCAATCGCTTTTTGGAAAGCAGTTGCACCGGACGGAAAAGAGCCGCCGATAGAAAAGGTCATAGCAATGATTGCATTGAATGTTAATAATAGAATGTATAATTGAGGTGCTTCGGCATCTCATTTTTATTATTCTTTAGAAGAGTTGCATTAGGTGTTTGCAAAAAGTGACACCTTAGTGTCTGAAAGGTTACATTTCTGCCTGAAATCTTGAAATGCCTGAAAATTTAATATATAATGTTAAATGGTTAACTGTAACGAAGAAGAATTATAAGATGAAGAGGTGTTACTGATGAAGATATGCTATAACAAACTTCAAAAACTTATGATTGACAATCAAATGAAAAGACAGGATTTAATGCGTGCAGCCGAAATTACATCATACGCTGCAACGAAGATAAATAAGAATGAGCCAGTATCTCTTGAAGTACTGATGAGGATATGTCAGGTGTTTCATTGTGACATCGGAGATATATGCGAAGTTATTTTAGATGAAGATTAAAACACGGAGGTAATTATAGATGGCAAGGGCTGCTAAACCAAAGAAAGAAATATCAATGGAAGAAGCACTTTGGAAAAGTGCTGATAAACTGAGAGGTTCTGTTGAGCCTGCGGAGTATAAGCACGTTGTTCTGAGTTTATTCTTCCTTAAATTTGCCAGTGACAAGTTTGAGGAATGCCGTAATAAGATTATTGCTACACACGGCGAAAAGTATGCGGATATGAAGCCGTTTTATACTCAGGAAAATGTATTCTATCTTCCTGAAGAAAGCCGTTGGAAGTACATTATTGAAAATGCAAAGCAGGACGATATTGCCCTGAAGATAGATACAGCACTTTATACGATTGAAAAGAACAACCCGGCACTGAAAGGTGCTTTGCCGGATAACTATTACTCCCGCTTACATATTGATACGGCAAAGTTGGCTTCTTTGCTTGATGAAATCAATCGTATCAACACTGATGATAAAGAGAACGACATTATAGGTCGTGTATATGAGTATTTTCTTAGTAAGTTCGCTCTTGCAGAAGGAAAAGGTAAAGGAGAGTTCTACACACCAAAGTGTATTGTAAACCTGATTGCCGAAATGCTTGAGCCTTACGATGGAATACTTTATGACCCTTGTTGCGGTTCGGGCGGTATGTTTGTGCAGTCCATCAAGTTCGTAGAAGCACACAGCGGTAATAAAAAGAAAGTGTCTATTTACGGTCAGGAATACACAAATACCACTTTCAAACTGGCAAAAATGAACTTAGCTATCCGTGGTATTTCTGCAAATCTTGGAGAGATGGCAGCCAATACATTTACCAACGACCAACACAAAGACCTTAAAGCAGATTTCATTATGGCAAACCCACCTTTCAATCAGAAGCAGTGGAGAGCCGAAAATGAGCTTGTAGACGACCCTCGTTGGAATGGATATGAAGTTCCACCAACAAGCAACGCAAACTATGGTTGGATACTGAATATTGTTTCCAAACTCTCTCAAAACGGTGTGGCAGGTTTCCTGCTTGCCAATGGTGCATTATCTGATGATGGTACAGAGCTGAAAATCAGACAGCAGCTTATAGAAAATCACTTGGTAGAAGCGATTATTATTCTTCCGAGAAACCTTTTCTATACCACTGACATCAGCGTTACCCTTTGGGTACTCAATAAGAATAAAAAGGCTCGTGTTGTGGAACAGAACGGAAAGCTCAAACGCTATCGTGACCGAGAAGATGAAATACTCTTTATGGATTTACGACAGATGGGCAGTCCTTATGAGAAGAAGTACATTGAATTGACAGAGGAAGATAGAGCCAAAGTTACAAGTGTATATCATAACTGGCAGCAGGAAGGCTATGAGGAAACTTATGAGAATGTGCCGGAGTTTTGCTATTCTGCTTCTTTTGATGAAGTAAAGGAAAAAGGATTTACTCTTGTACCGAGCAGATATATTGAGTTTGTCAACCGTGATGAGAACATCGACTTTGATACAAAAATGAAGTCATTGCAGGGAGAACTCAAAGAACTTCTTGTTCAAGAGGAAAAATCTAAATCAGATTTGCTTGCTGTATTTAAGGAGTTGGGATATGAAATCGAATTATGATATTTTAGGAAACCATATCCGACTGATTGATACTCGGAACAGAGAAAGCATAACAGACAGAGTTTTGGGAATTAACATAGACAAGTTCTTTATGCCGTCGGTTGCAAATGTCATTGGTACGGATTTGAGTAAATATAAACTGATAACAAAAGGAAAGTTTGCGTGTAATCCAATGCACGTTGGTCGTGATGAACGACTTCCGGTTGCATTGTATGATGAAGAAGAACCTGCTATTGTTTCTCCGGCGTATTTTATGTTTGAGGTAGTAGATAACAGCATTTTGAATGAAGATTATCTGATGATGTGGTTTCGCAGACCGGAATTTGACCGTATTTGTTGGTTACATACTGACGGAAGTGTTCGTGGTGGGATTACTTGGGACGATATTTGCAGACTGGAATTGCCTATCCCGCCTATTGAAAAACAGCTTGAAATAGTGAACAGTTATAAGGCGATTACGGAGAGAATTGCTTTAAAGAAGAAGATAAATGATAATTTAGTTGCAACTTTACAGATTATATATAAAAAAATGTTTTTGGAATCACAAAACACATATATAACAAAACCTCTTGCAGATTTATGTTCCAAAATAGGTAGTGGTGCAACTCCTAAAGGTGGAAAAGCTGCATATTTTGATAAAGGAATATCGCTAATCCGTAGTATGAATGTTTTTGACTATTTCTTTTCGTATCCGGAGTTGGCTCATATCTCTCAAATTCAAGCAAATGCGTTGGCAAATGTGGAAATACAACAGGCAGATGTATTATTTAATATAACTGGAGTATCAGTTACCCGATGTTGTGTAGTTCCTGATGATGTTCTGCCCGCCAGAGTCAACCAACATGTAATGATTATCCGACCATATAAAGGTAAAAATATGAGCTATTATATAATGTGTACTTTATGTACATCTGAAAATAAAGCAAAATTACTTGGTATTGGTCAATCCGGTTCGACTCGTGAAGCAATAAATAAACAAGAACTTGAAAGGTTTGAAATTCCTGTACCTTCAGATGTGGGCTATGAGCTTTATATAAGAAGACATGCTCTTTAGACAATTTTGCAGAATCCTCTACTCCGAATACAATATCATCGTAGGGAGCTAAAGAACCATGAATATGCAAGAGATTACCTTTTGAAGCACAAAACCGATCTCGTGTCATTCTTTCTATTATACTCGTATAATTAAAAGATATTATCTTGCTTTCGGCAGGCAATTGATCAATAACCCTCTTTGCAGGGTTATCTGGACTTGGGCCAAATGCTCTTTTGGTTTCTTCTTGAAGATAAGCTTTTAGAGAAGACTTTAATTCTTCATATTCTTCCCTAAAACTATCATACTCCCATTTAATATGTTTCTTTTTAGCATCCTGCTTCATCGAAATGAGCATACTACTAAACTCTGACAGCTCTTTCTCTATATCAATCCACCCCATATTCTCTTGAAATTGCTTTCTAAGATGAGAACATAAGGTAGAATCATATTTTGGAAAAAATGAATGAGGAAGGTCGCTTGGTTTTGGCTGGACCGACGCCTTATCCAGAGCAAGAGGGTGTGTCTGGCAGCTTGATTGTGGCTGAGTTTGAAGACTTGGATGCAGCTGAAGCTTGGGCCAGTCAAGACCCGTTTGCTTTAGAAGGCGTGTACGAAGAAGTATTGATTAAACCGTTTCGCGTGACTTTGCCATTATGAGTTTGGTCGCTGAAATTGAAAACCGTATGCAAAGCTTGAAACCAAGTGTGTGTGTGTGTGAAGACGAAAGCCATTTGCACATAGGTCATGCAGGCAACAAAGGCGGTGGACACTATGCTTTGTTGGTGGTCAGCAATGATTTTGTGGGGGCGACTCGGGTAGCACGACAACGTATGGTCAATGC
>ERZ650307.613-NODE-613-length-20258-cov-16.163392_pt1 | contig 20258 bp, 15 predicted proteins | sample MGYA00376243_ERZ650307 | MGnify/ENA primary metagenome ERZ650307 (study PRJEB26733, sample SAMN07839242) | wastewater metagenome | biome: urban; feature: artificial channel; material: waste water | place: USA: North Carolina | collected 2016-03-31 ... | reverse complement strand
ACCTGGGCGTGCGCCGCATCAGCACCGGCAGCGCCCTCGCCCGCGCCGCCTTCACCGCCCTCCACCACGCCGCCGACGATATGCTGAACAAGGGGAGCTTTGCTTATGCGGGGGTGGCGCTGTCGGGGGAGGTGTGGGATGGGGTGAAGGGACTCTTGATATTCTTAAAGCCTACCCCCAGATAAGTTTGGAGTTGTTAACAAAACCCGCTTGGCGTTGTTGTGCGAACTTGTCGTACTACTTGTACGATTTGTAGTCGTACGTACGCCTAGTAGCCAGTCACGTTGAAACACGAGCGTGTCCACAGCGTACAGCGGTCTAAGCGCCGGCCAGTCGGTTCAGATCATGGTGACTGGCTACGAGTAGTCACCATGATCTGAATTGATCATTGGTGCGAACGCCCAATGCCAGCTCACTCGCTACTAGCCAAGTGAGCTGTTCTGAGTTTTGTTAGCGGCTCTTATCTCTGCGCTCTGATAGCGTAGGAGCAATCTAACCAGGAGACTTAGCAAAATGTTTTATGAAGATGCCGACGACTCGCAAGAGCGCGCTGAACAGGGACGCAAGAATATGAAATTCCGAGAACTCTATCAGGCAGTAAAATTGGAGGTCCGAAATGAAGCAAATTTTGGTAATAACAAAACTACGTGCCTCATCTCGCAAAACGACCGCGAATTTGTTGATGAACTTATAGATTGTCTGACTGAAGAAGGTTACAAGGTTAGGTTTATAGACGGCCGACATCTCTCTCTTGAGATTTCTTGGGAACAGGAATCTGAGTGATCAGTAGAAGATGCGGCTTGATTCCCCCCGTCTTAAACACGCCACACTAAGAAAAAACCCATAAAAATCAAGCCACTGACCCGCCGCCATTTCTCACAAAAAAGGCGATGGCCCAGGGGCTTGATTTTCTTCAGCAGCCTCAGCCGCACAGGCGACACTATTTCACCCCACGCCCCCCACCTCCACCCGCGATACCCCCTGTCCTGCCTGCGGTTTCAGCCGGATTTGTGTGGCGATGCGTTCTTTCAGGCTTTCCACGTGGCTGATAACGCCGATCATTTTGCCGCTGGCGTTCAGGGCGTCCAGGGCGTCGATGGCGATGTCCAGGGTGTCGCCGTCCAGCGTGCCAAAGCCTTCGTCGAGAAACAGCGAGTCGATCGAGGTTTTGTGGCTGACCAGGTCGGAGAGCGCCAGGGCCAGGGCGAGGCTGACTAAAAAGCTTTCGCCGCCGGAGAGGGTGCGGGTGTCGCGGGTGGCGTCGGCTTGCCAGTGGTCGAGGATGTCCAGTTCCAGTTCGCCGCCGGTTTTTCTTTGCAGGCGGTAGCGGCCGTGCAGGCGGGCCAGGCGGCGGTTGGCCAGGTGGATGAGGTGGTCGAGGGTGAGGCCTTGGGCAAAGCGGCGGAATTTGTCGCCCCTGGCCGAGCCGATCAGGCCGTCCAGCCGGGCCCAGAGTTCGTGGTCGGCGCTGAGGGCGTCGATGTCGGCCAGCAGTTGGCGGTGCAGTTGCCGGCGTTGGGCGTCGTCGTCCAGTTGTTGTTGGCGGGCGCCGTGTTCGGCGGCCAGTTGCTGGCGCTGGGCGTCTTGGGCGGCGGCGTGTTCGGCCAGGTGTTCGTGGCTGGCGTCGCTGAGCGCCTGGCTGCGCAGTTGGGCCAGGCGCTCGTCGGCGGCGGCGCAAAGGGCGTGGGCGCGGTGGTGCTTGGCGTCGAGGTCTTGTTGGCGCTGGCGCAGTTCGGCGCGTTCGGCTTCGGGCAGGCGCGCGGCCAAAAAGCAGGCTTCGTCGGCAAAGGGGCTGGCGGCCAGTTGCGCTTGCCAGTGGGCCTGGCTGTGCGCCAGCTGTTGGCGCTGTTGGTCGAGTTGGTGTTGCAGTTCGCGGCAGCGGCCGTCCAGTTGGGCGAGTTCGGCGCTGAGGGCGTCGATGTGGGCGCTGAGCGGGGTGAGCGGGTCGTCGTCGTGCAGGGCGGGCAGGCTGTCGTCGTCGGGGGCGGCCAGCGCCAGGGCCAGCCAGCGCGCTTGCCAGTGCTGGGCTTGTTGTTCGGCGCGGTCGCGCTGTTCTTGCTGGCGGGCCAGTTGTTGCGCCAGTTGCTGGGCGTGGTCGTGTTGTTTTTGCCAGGCGCACCAGTCGTCCTGGCGGGCGTCCAGCCAGGCGCCGGCGTCGGCGTGCAGTTCCAGACTATGGCCGGCCTGGCTGATGGCGTCGCGCCATTGGCTGTCGCGTTCGGCGCGCTGGCTGGCGTGGCGGGCGCGTTGTTCGCGGCGGGCGCTGTGCGCGGCCTGGGTGTCGGCGCAGGCGCGTTCGCTGGCGTGCAGGGCGTGCTGGGCGGCGTCGTGATTGTGGCGCGCGGCTTGGGCGGCGTCGTGGGCGGCGCGGCTGGCGTGTTCGGCGGCGTCCAGCGCGTCCAGTTGCGCGCGGCTGGCGGCCAGTTCGGCGTCGGCGGCGGCCTGGCCGGCGGCCAGGGCGGCAGGGTCGCGCCAATCGGGCGGGGCGCTGGGGTGCAGCGCGTGGGCGGCGGGCGCCCAGTGTTGTTCGCCGGCCTGTTGCGCGGCCTGTTGTTGTTGCAGGTCGGCGGCGCATTGCGCGGCCTGGCCTTCGCTGCGGCTGAGTTGGGCCAGCAGGGCGTGTTGCTGGCCTTGGTGCTCGCGCAGTTGCGCTTCGGCCTGGGCCAGCGCGGCCTGGCTGGCGTCCACGTCCAGCGCTTGATAGGCGGCGATGGCCGGGTGCTCCAGCGCGCCGCACAGCGGACAGGCTTCGCCGGGGCGCAGGGCGGCGCGGTGGGCGTCCAGGCTGCGGATGCGTTGTTCTTGCGCCAGCAGCTGGCGTTTGTCGGCAACCCGGCTTTCCAGTTCGGCGTGGCGTTGCTGGCTGTGTTGGTGTTGTTCGCGCAGGCGCGCCAGTTCGGCGTGCTGTTGGCTGAGGCGGTGTTGTTGCGCGTCCAGTTCGGCGGCGCGCGCGCGCAGGGCGGCGGCGTCTTGCGTGAGTTGCCGCCAGGCGTGGGCCTGGTGTTGTGCGCGGTCGTGGCGCGGGCGCGGCGCGGGTTCGGCGTGCAGCAGGGCGTCGTGGGCGGCCTGGCAGGCGCGGGCGTGGGCGTCGGCGGCGCGCCAGGCGGCGCTGTGTTGCTCGGCGTGCTGGTGGGCGGCGGCGTGTTGCGTTTGCCGGGTGTTCAGCTCGGCGGCCAGGCGGGCCAGTTCGGCGTCGTCCTCGGCCAGTTGCGCGTCCAGCCTTTGCAGCTCGGCCCAGCCGGCGCGCCAGTGCGGCAGGTGTTGGCCCAGTTCGGCGCGTTGCCGGTGGCTGGCCAGCCAGGCGTTGGCGTCGGCCAGTTGCGCGTCCAGCTCGGCTTGGCGGGCGGCGGCGCGTTCGGTCAGCGCGCGGGCGTAGTGGGCGGCTTGCCAGTGGCTGCGGGCGTGGTGAGTGGCCAGATTGCGCCGTTCGGCTTCCAGCTGGCTCAGCGCGGCGGCGGCGGCGTCGTGGCGGGCGATGGCCTGGCGCCAGTCGTGATGGGCGGGGGCGATGGCGGCGGCGGGCTCGCTGGCGGCCAGCCGCGCCAGGTCGGGGGCGGCGTGTTCGCGCTCGGCCTGGCAGCGCGCCAGCGCGGCGTGCTGCTTGTGTTGTTCGGTTTCGGCGGCGTCTAGCGCGCGCCGCCAGTTCAGGCAGGCTTGGGTGTGCGCCAGTTGTTCGGTCAGCGCGTCCAGCGCCTGGCGGCGGGCGGCGCAGTCGGCCAGCAGCTCGGCGCGCGCTTCGGCGCTTAACAGCTGCACGCCGTCGGCGCGCGCGTGGTGTTCGGCCAGCGCCTGGCGGGCGGCGCGGGCGTGTTCAAACACCCGTTGCGAGATCAGGCCATACACTTCGCTGCCGGTCAGTTGCTCCAGCAGTTCGGCGCGTTCGTTGGCGCTGGCGTGCAAAAAGGCGGCAAAACCGCCCTGCGCCAGCAGAATGGATTTGGTGAAGCGGGCAAAGTCCAGGCCGGTCAGCGCCTCGACCTGGCGCAGTTTGTCATTAACCTGGCTGGCGAGGATTTCGCCATCGGCGCGGGCCAGCTCCACTTTGGGCGCTTGCAGCGCGCCGCTGGCTTTGTCGCGGGCGCGGCGCTGGCTCCAGAACGCCCGATAGCCGACGCCGCGCACTTCAAACTCCACTTCGGCCAGACAGTCGGCGGTGTGGCGGGTCATCAGCTCGTTGCCGCCGGCCGACACCGCCTCCAGCCGGGGGGTGCGGTGGTAAAGCGCCAGGCAGATGGCGTCCAGCAGGGTGGATTTGCCGGCGCCGGTGGGGCCGGTGATGGCAAACAGGCCATTGCCGGCAAACGGCGGCTGGCGAAAATCAATGCAAAATTCGCCCTTGAGCGAGTTCAGGTTTTTCAGGCGCAGCGAGAGGATTTTCATCAGGCGGTCTCGGCAAGTTCGGCCAGCACTTGGCGGTAGCGGCTGAGCAAGCCGTCGTGTTGTTCCGGGGTGAGGGTTTCTTGCGCCAGCCGGCGCTCGAACACCTCCAGCGGGCTGAGGGCGTCCAGGGTGTCGCCGGGGTCGGCGCTCAGGCTGGCCACGGCGTCGCCGCGTTCGCGGCGCACGCGCAAAATCTCCACCGGCAGGCCGTCAGCCAGCGCCGCCACCCGCGCGGCCAGGTCGCTGAGGTAATCATCGCCGCGCACGCGCACTTCCAGCCACACCGGCCGCTCGGCGCTGCCTTGCGCCGCCACGGCGGCCAATTGCGCCGGCAGGCTGGCCAGGTCGCCGCTGAGCGAGGCCAGCGCTTGCGCACAGGGCGCCGGCAGCGCGCTGACTTCACTGAGCTGACCCTCGGCAAAGTCCAGCAGCCACATTTGTTTGTGGGTGTCGGCTTCGTCAAAACTCAGCGCCAGCGGCGAGCCGCTGTAGCGGATGTGATTGAGCCCGCCCACGCACTGCGGGCGGTGAATATGCCCCAGCGCCAGATAATCCACCGGCGGAAACGCCTGGGTGGGAAAAGCCTCCAGCGCGCCCACATAAATCTCGCGCACCGATTCGCTGGCGCTGGCGCCCACCGTGGTCAGGTGGCCGGTGGCGATAATCGGCAGCGCCAGGCCCAGCGCGGCGCGGCGGGCCAGCGCGCGTTGATACAGGGCGTGATAGTGCTGGGTGATGGCGGCTTGCAGCGCGCCTTGCTTGTCGTCGGCGTCTTGCCCGGCCTGGCTGCGCAGCACATCGCGCGGGCGAATAAACGGCGCGGCGCACACCAGCGCGCCGGGCTGGCCGTCGCGGCGCGGCAGCAGCACCACTTGCTCATCCAGCGGCAAATCGGCGGACGGAATCACCGTGGCGCGCAGCGCGCCCAGCAGCGGGCGGATTTCGCCCAGGGTGGCGGCAGAATCATGGTTGCCGCCCACCACCAGCAAGCTGGCCCCGGCGGCGGCCACCCCGGCCAGCAGCTGGTGATACAGCTCGCGCGCATAGCTGGGCGGCGCGCCGGTGTCGAACACATCGCCGGCCAGCAACACCGCGTCGATGTTCAGCGCGGAAACCTGTTCCAACAGCCAGGCAATCAGCGCGCGGTGCTCGGCCTGGCGGGTTTTGCCGATAAAGTGCTGGCCCAGATGCCAGTCGGAGGTGTGCAGGATGCGCATGGGCGAAGAATGTCCGGGTGTTGGCATGACAGGATTCTAGACGGCTGCCGCCGGCAGGCAAAGCCCGAGATGGGCTGTTTCAGCCAGCGCGGCTTAAAGCGGCTCACAAAACCCAGCGCAGCGATCCTGGCGTCACGCTTTTGCCAATCCCCACAACCGGCTGGCGCGCGCTACCATGTCGCCTTGTTCATCCACGGCACTGACTGACCCATGCCTGTTCCGCTCCCGCTATTGCTCCCCGACCGGCCCGCCGCCAGCCCGGCGCTGGCGGCGCCGCAGTTGATTGCCGCGCAAAGCGACGCCGAGGCGGTGATCACCTGGCTGCGCGAATACGAAGATTCACCGCACACCTTCGCCAATTACCGCAAAGAAGCCGAGCGGCTATTGCTGTGGTGCGGCGAGCGTGGGCAAACGCTGGCGGGGCTGGGGCGCGAAGATATTCTGGATTACCAGCGCTTTTTGGCCAGCCCACAGCCGGCCGAACGCTGGATTGGCCCGGCGCGCGCGCGCCAGCACCCGGACTGGAAGCCGTTTACCGGCCCGCTGGCGCCGTCCAGCATCCGCCAGGCGCTGACCATTCTGGGCGCGCTGTTTCAGTATCTGCTGGACGCCGGCTATCTGCGCGGCAACCCGCTGGCCCTGGCGCGCCGGCAAAAACGCAGCCTGGCGCAGCCGCCCGGCGTCGAGCGCTATCTGGACGCCGAGTTATGGCAGGTGGTGCAAGATACGCTGGAGGCGCTGCCGCGCAGCGGCGCGCGCGACCTGCACCATTACGAGCGGGCGCGCTGGCTGTTTCATCTGCTTTATCTGACCGGCGCGCGGCGCACGGAAGTGGCGCGCGCGGTGATGGGCGATATTGTCCAGCGCCGGGGGCTGTGGTGGTGGCGGGTGCTGGGCAAGGGCAACAAGATTGGCGACATCCCGGTGGGCGACAGCCTGCTGGCGGCGCTGCAACGCTACCGCAGTCACTGCGGCCTGCCGCCGCTGCCGCTGCCCGGCGAAGCCACGCCGCTGGTGGGGCGGGTGAATCAACCGGGCAAGCTGGACACGCTGAGCGACAAGGCGATTTATCTGATCGTCAAGCAGGTGTTCCGCCTGGCCGCCGAGCGCGAGCCGGCCCAGGCCGAGCGCCTGGCCGCCGCCTCTACCCACTGGCTGCGCCACACTGCTGCCTCGCACCAGCTGGAAGCCGGCGTGCCACTGCTGGTGGTCAGCCAGAACCTGCGCCACGCCAGCATCCAGACCACGCGCAAATACCTGCACACCGAAGACGACGCCCGCCATCAGGCCAGCCAGGCGCATGGGCTGGGCGAAATTTAGCGATAGCGTGGCCAATGGCGCGCACGGGTGACGGCGCTTGCAAAGTCAGATTGGCGCAGCCCGCGAGGCCCAGAAGCGCCACATATGCCGCGAACACATGCTCAGGACGGTTTTTTCTGCAAGGCCAGCACGATGCGCAGTTGATCCTGCTCGGTGGCCACCCGCTTGACGCCAACGTAGTCAAACGGCTTGTAGCCCATGATCTGGGTATTCAGATAGGGGATCAGCGAGGGCACTTGGTCCATGCGCACTGACAGCACGTCGCCGTCCACGGTCAGATAGGGGTGTTTTTCGGTGAGTTGCTTGACGCCGTTGCGGCCGGTGGCGGTTTCGAAAGCGCCGATGGCAATCGAGCCGAGCAATTGGCCCAGCAGGGTATCGTTCAGCGGTTCGCTGCGTTGCTGAAAGCGCAGGCGGATGGTGCGCTGCGCCCAGTCTACCGGCAGGAAGGTAAAGTCCACCGTGTGGCGGGCGTCTACCGGGCCTTTGGTGGTCACCAGCTCGATGGTGCCTTTTTCTGGGGTCAGCCGCAGGTCGCGCACTTCCACGCCTTCTTTGTTGAAGCGTTCACGCAGTTTATCCAGCAGATAGGCGCGCGACAGGGTAACGCCATCGCCGCGCAAGCCAGGCATGCGCGACAGGTGGTCTTTCAGCACCAGATAAAAATCAATAAAGCGGTCTTTTTCAATGGTGACCGTGCCGCCTTCGGCTTGCGCCGGGGCGGTCAGGGTCAGCGCCAGGGCGGCGGTGGCCAGTACACGCAGATAAGACATGCAAACTCCCGAAATCATCAATCAAACACCGTGCGGGCGCCTTCCAGGCGGTCGGCAAAATAGCCCGAGGCCAGGGTGTCCACGCGAATGACGCTGTTGGTGCGCGGGGCGTGAATGAATTTGCCGTCGCCGATATAAATTCCCATATGCGAATACGGCCGGTTCATGGTGTTGAAAAACACCATATCCCCGGCGCGCATCTTGCCGGTGTCGATGGGCTTGGTGGCTTCGGCGATTTGCTTGGCGTTATGCGGCAGTTGCACATTGACGGCATTCTTGTAGATAAACGCCGCCATGCCGCTGCAATCCAGCCCGGCTTCCGGGTTGCTGCCGCCAAATTTATAGCCCACGTCCAGCAGGCCCAGTGCATACATCACCACTTCGCGGGCGTCGCCCGAGGCCTGGATATTGGCCAGGCTGCGGTTGGCATTGGGCTTGGCGCTGGCGGTGCGCGCCGGCGGTTTGGGTTTGCTGGCGGTTTGCGTCTTGCGCGGCGGGCTGCTGCTGGAGCAGGCCGCCAGCGCCACGGCCAGCAGCGCGGCCAACGCCAGGCTTAGCTGGCGCGGCTTTCCAGTTCGTCCCAGCGCGCCAGTTTGTCCAGCAGCAGGGTGTCGATCTCGTTCACGCGGAGTTGCCATTCGTGCGCCTGTTTCGGGTCGGTTTTGTAGATGTCCGGGTTGAGCAAGGCTTCTTGCAGCGCGGCCTGTTCGGCTTCCAGCTCGGCGATGTCGTCGGGCAGGCGCTCCAGCTCACGGGTTTCATTGTAACTGAGCTTGTTGCTGCGGCGCGCCGGCTTGGCGCTGGCTTCGGCTTTGTCGGTTTTCACCGGGGCGACGGCCACCGTGCGCGCCGGCGCCGCCAGCTCGGCCATGCGCGCCTTGGCAGCCAGCCAGTCGCTATAGCCGCCGGGGTATTCCATCAGCACGCCATCGCCTTCAAAGGCAATCACCTGGGTGGCGACGTTATCCAGAAACGCCCGGTCGTGGCTGACCAAAAACACCGTACCGCTGTAGTCGGCCAGCAATTGCTCCAGAAGTTCCAGCGTGTCGATGTCCAGGTCGTTGGTGGGTTCGTCCAGCACCAGCACATTGGCCGGGCGGGTGAACAGCTGGGCCAGCAACAGCCGGTTGCGCTCGCCGCCGGACAGGGATTTCACCGGGCTTTTTGCCCGCGCCGGCGAAAACAGAAAATCTTCCAGGTAACTCATCACATGGCGGCGCTGGCCGCCGATTTCGACAAAATCCTTGCCATCGCCAATCACGTCCACAATGGCCATCTCGTCGTCCAGCTGGCTGCGGAACTGGTCAAAGTAGGCGATTTCCAGCTTGCTGCCGGGCTTGACCGTGCCGCTGTCCGGCTGGATTTCGCCCAGAATCAGCTTGAGCAAGGTGGTTTTGCCGGCGCCATTCGGCCCGATCAGGCCAATGCGGTCGCCGCGCAGCAGGCGGCTGGTGAAGTCCCGAATCAGCGTGCGGCCTTCGTAGCCCTTGCTGACCTGTTCCAGCTCGGCCACCAGCTTGCCCGAGCGCTCGCCCGGATCCAGCCGGAAATTCACCTGACCCACCCGCTCGCGGCGGGCGGCGCGGTCGCGGCGCAGTTGCTCCAGGCGCAGCACGCGGCCTTCGTTGCGCGTGCGCCGCGCCTCCACGCCTTTGCGAATCCAGACTTCTTCCTGGGCCAGGAATTTATCGAACTTGCGGTTTTGCTCGGCTTCCACCGCCAGCTCTTCCGCCTTGCGCGTCTGGTAGGCGCTGAAGCTGCCGGGGTAGCTGCGCAGCAGGCCGCGATCCAGCTCAATGATGCGGGTGGAGACATTGTCCAGAAAGCGCCGGTCGTGGGTGATCAGCAGCACGCTGCCGGCAAAGTTTTTCAGCAGGGTTTCCAGCCATTCGATGGCGGCGATGTCCAGATGGTTGGTGGGTTCGTCCAGCAGCAGCACATCCGGCGAGCACACCAGCGCCTGCGCCAGCGCCACGCGTTTTTTCCAGCCGCCGGACAATTCGCCAATCAGCCGGTCAGCCGGCAGGCCCAGATGCGACAGCGTGCTGTCGATCAGGTTTTCCAGCTGCCAGCCCTGGCGCGCTTCCAGCTGGTTTTGAATCACCTGCATGGCCGCCAGCACCGCTTCGTGGCCATCGTCGGACGGGGTGGACAGCGCCTGCACGGCGTGGTGGTAGTCGGTCAGCAACTGGCGCAAATCGCCCAGGCCCTCAGCCACCGCCTCAAACACCGTGTGCGCCGGGTCCAGCGCCGGCTCTTGCGGCACATAGGCCACTCGGGTGTCGCTCTGGGCGATGATGCGCCCGTCGTCGAGCTTGGCCGTGCCGGCAATCGCCTTGAGCAGCGAAGACTTGCCGGCGCCATTGCGGCCAATCAGCCCCACGCGCTCGCCAGGCTCGAGAGAGAAGTCAACATGATCGAGCAGGGGCACGTGCCCGAAGGCGAGGCAGGCTTTTTCGACGGTAATCAGCGGCATGGTGGTGAATGTCAGGTCAGCAGAGCGGGAAATTGTAGCATGCGCAGGCGCAGCACCGACGCCATCGATTTAAGCAGGCCGATGCTTGGGCGCTTCCAGCCGCTGGGCGCGATAAATCCCCTGGTGGCCCGAGCAGGCATAGCTGGCGGCGCAGGCCAGCGCGGCAAACAGGCCGATGCCGCCGCCAAACAGCTCGATGGCCAGGAGCGTGCAGGCCAGCGGCGTATTGGCCGCGCCGGCAAACACCGCCGCCAGGCCCAGCGCGGCCAATAGCGGCGCCGGCAGTGGCAATAGCGCGGCCAGCGCATTGCCCAGCGTGGCGCCGATGGCAAACAGCGGGGTGACTTCGCCGCCCTTGAAGCCACAAGCCAGCGACCACACCGTGGCCGCCCACTTGCCCAGCGCCTCGCCCGGCCCCAACTGACCCACAAACGCGGCGTCGATCAAGTTCACCCCCAGCCCCTGAAACCGTTCGCCGCCCAGCGCCCACACCGTCACGGCAAACAGCGCGCCACCCAGCAGCGGGCGCAGCGGCGGATAGCTGATGCGCGTTTTGAACTGGCGGCCCAGGCTATGGGTGGCCCAGGCAAAGCTGCGCCCGGCCAGGCCAAACAAGGCACCGGCCGCCAGCACGGCAATCAGGCTGCTGGCGCTCAGCGCTGGCAGCGCGCCCAGTGCGCGGTGGGCATGCTGGGCGCCCCAGGCCAGGCAGACTTGATCGGCCAGCATCGCCGCCAGTAAGCAGGGCAGCAACGCATCCACCCGCAGGCGGCCGATGGCCAGCACTTCCAGCGCAAACACCGCGCCGGCCAGCGGCGTGCCAAATACCGAGGCAAAGCCGGCGCTGATGCCGGTCATCAGCACGCGCTGGCGGCCGGCGGCGTCTTGCGGCCACAGCCGATTCAGCTGATCGGCCAGCGCGCCGCCCATTTGCACCGCCGTGCCCTCGCGCCCCACCGACGCGCCAAACAGATGCGAAATCACCGTCGCCGCCAAAATCAGCGGCGCCATGCGCAAGGGAATGGTGTTTTTCGGGTCGTGGATTTCGTCAATCAGCAGATTATTGCCAGCCTCCACCGGCTGGCCGACGCGCCAATACACCCAGCCAACGGCAAAGCCGGCCAGCGGCAGGCCAGCCAGCAGCCAGGGGTGGGCCACGCGCACGGTCGTGGCCCAGTCCAGCGCCGCCAAAAACAGCGCCGAAGCCGAGCCGGCCAGCAGCGCCACCAGGGCAATCAGCAGGCCGGCGCTGGCGGCGTGGCGCAGTCGGGTGAACCAGGGCAGAAAAAAGTCAACATTCATGGCGTCAGGCGGGGCCCGACAAGCGGGCAAATCAATCAAAAAGCGCCAAATCTGGCGGCGCAAAGTGTAGCACCCCAGCGCTGGCGCGGGGCAGGCGCACGCTGCTGCCGGCCAGATTTTGCCTTTGCCGGCAAACCTCGGTACCCTGCCGGCCATGGTGATTTTTCCTGGGATGGGCGATGAATGAATTTGACCTGATCCGCCGTTATTTTGACCGCCCGGCAGCCGACCCCGCCGTGCGGCTGGCGGTGGGCGATGACGCGGCGATTTTGGCGCCCACGCCGGGCCATGAGTTACTGGTGTCTACTGATATGCTGGTGTGTGGCCGGCATTTTTTTGCCGATGTCGATCCGCGCGCGCTGGGGCACAAGGCGCTGGCGGTGAATTTATCCGACATCGCCGCCATGGGCGGCACCGCGCGCTGGGCCACGCTGGCAGCAGCCTGGCCCGAACTGGACGCCGACTGGCTGGCGGCGTTTGCCGAGGGCTGGTTTGCCCTGGCCGACGCGCACGAGGTGGCGCTGATTGGCGGCGACACCACGCGCGGGCCGCTGACCTTGTCGGTGAGCATTTTTGGCGAAGCCCCGGCGGGCCGGGCGCTGCGCCGCGATGGCGGCCGCGCCGGCGACGATGTTTGGGTGAGCGGCGAGCTGGGCATGGCCGCCGCCGCCGTGCGCGCCCGCCTGGGGCAACTGACCCTGCCCGAGGCCGAGCGGGCCTTGGCGCAGCAGCGGCTGGACTGGCCGCAGCCGCGTCTGGCGCTGGGCCAGGCCTTGCGCGGGCTGGCCAGCGCCGCGCTGGATGTGTCTGATGGTTTGCTGGCCGACCTGGGCCATCTGGCGGCGCGCAGCGGCGTGGCCGCCTGGGTGCGCGCCGACTGGCTGCCGATGCCTGCGTGCCTGCGCGAACAAGGCGCGGCCGGCCTGGCCTGCGCGGCGGCGGGCGGCGATGATTATGAACTGTGCTTTGCCGCACCGCCGTCGGCGCGCGCCGCGCTGGCCGACCTGGGCCGCGCGCTGGCCGTGCCGCTGACCCGCATCGGCGCGTTGACCGAAGGCGTCGGCTGCCGCTTATTAGACGCCGACGGCGCAGAGATCCTGCTGGAGCAACATGGTTATGACCATTTCGCCTGACTGGCGCTTTATGCTGCGCCACCCCGCCCATGTGATTGCCCTGGGCCTGGGCAGCGGCCTGGCGGCCAAAGCGCCCGGCACCTTTGGTACGCTGGCGGCGCTGCCACTGTACGCGTTGTGGCTGGCGCTGGGGCTGAGCCCGACGCTCTTGGCCTGGCTGCTGCCGCTGCTGTTTGCGCTGGGCTGCTGGGCCTGCCAGCGCACCGGCGACGCGCTGGGCGCGCCAGACCACGGCGCCATGGTGTGGGACGAAATGGTGGCAATGTGGGCGCTATTGATTGTGCTGCCGGCCACGCCGCTGGCCTGGGCGCTGGGTTTTGCGCTGTTTAGGGTATTCGACATTGTCAAACCCTGGCCGATTCGCTGGCTGGACGCCCAGTTGAAAGGCGGCTTTGGCGTGATGCTGGACGACGCGCTGGCGGCGCTGATGGCCTGGGCGGTGTGGCGGCTGGCAGCGCCGGCGCTGGGCCTGGGTTGAGGCAACGGCCGGCTGCGTCAAGCGCCGCGCACAAAACGCTTCTGGCGTTGTAGCGCTTCTTGTCTACCTGCGGTCGCGCGCCCGGCCAGGATTGTTGCGCTGGGTTTTGTGAGCCGCTCTTAGTCAGTGGCGCTTTGCGCAGTGCGCTTGTGTCAGCCATTGTGCATCATATTTCAACATCATAGCCGGATTTCTGGTTATACTCCCGGCATATTCTGTTGGCGGAGTTGTTCATGTCCGTTTCGCTTGATACCCCTGAAGATATTGCCAACTGGTTGCGCCGGCATTTTGTTGGCCAGACGTTTGGTTGTGTGCGCTTTTGGCAATTTGCCCTGGTGCGCCCCAATGACCAGTTTTTTCAGCTGGCCAGCGTGACGCTGGCGGGTGACCGGCTGGACTTGCAGCTGCGTCATGCCGATGGCCAGGGTGAGGCCGGGGTGGTGTCAGTGTGGCAACCCATGGGCCTGAGCCCTCGCCCACATGGTGTGGCGCTCAGCGCTGCGGCGCGCCTGAGCTGGGGAAACAGCGAGGCCTGGCAGGCCGGGGAAGGTCAATACCGCATCCGCACCCCGCGGGGCGAGGGGGGCTTTGCCATTGAGGGCGCCCCAGCGCTGACCCTGGAGTGTTAAGAGCCGCTCACAAAACCCCCTGGCGTTGTTGTGTGACCTTGCCGTACTGCTTGTACTGTCTGCGCTCACACGCCTAGCCAAGGCCGCTTCGCTGGGTTTTGTGAGCGACTCTAAGAGCGGCCAACACCCGTTTTCTTGATGAAGGAAGCAAACCATGATTCGACACATATCCTGGCTGGGCGCCAGCCTGCTGGCGCTGGGCACTGCCTGCGTTCAGGCCGACCCGCTGGCCTTTCCGGCCAGCCTGCAAGGCAAGGCGGTAGAACTGGCCCCCAATGACCCGGACTACGCCCGCGCGGCGGTGGAATACGCCGTCAAGCCGGCCGGCCAGGGCGGTGTATCTGCCGCGCTGGTGGTCAAAATCACCTAGGATATTCCGGTGTACCGGATATGGAATGGCCCAGGCGACGTCAATGCCCAGGGCAATACCAACCGCCTGGGCGGCTGGTGGTCGTATGATGCCCCGCACGGCCCGGTGGACGGCTACCGGGTGGCGTATGAAATCTGCCGCGACTGGAACAAGCTCAAGTGGGTGGCCACCTGCACACTGAAAGCGGGTGCGGTGGTGGCGATTGGCCCAGGCCAATCGGTGTCGGCGCAAACCTGCGGCGACCCGACCGGCGCCGAGCAATACCCGGCCAACCCGGTGGATTGGCAGACGTTTGTCAATAAACCGTGGGCGCGCACCAGCGAGCTGAGCTGTCCGCCGGAAAGCGCCGACTATCAGGCAGATCCGCTGGACATCGCCAAACCCAAGCCCTGATAGCACGCAGGCGCCCCGGCAGTGCCCTGGCTTGCTCAAGCCACCGTGCGGCACTGCCGGCACATCTGGATTGCCATTGGCCGGCATGAATATGTAATGCGGGCATTCCGGTTTTGCTACAAGGTAAAGCGCGCCAAGCCCGCGCGCAATTGTCCGGCCACCTGACGCAGGCGCTCGACATCCTCAGCATGGTCACGAGCCATCTCGCTGGCGGCTTCTGCCATGCGGGCAATATCATCAATGCCGTGGGTAAGGGTATCGCCAGCACCGCGCTGTTCTTGCGTGCTGCCGGCGATGCCGTGCACCAGTTGCACGGCACTGGCCGTGTGTTGGTCGATGGTATCCAGCGCCACCCCGGCCTGACAGGCCAGTTCCACGCCGTGATCCACCCGCTCGCGCACCACTTGCATACGCTGGGCGGCGTGCTGGGTGTCATGCACAATCTGCTGGATGGTGGCGGCAATTTCCCGGGTAGAAGCGGTAGTGCGCTCGGCCAGCTTGCGCACTTCATCAGCCACCACGGCAAAACCCCGACCGGATTCCCCGGCACGGGCTGCCTCGATGGCGGCATTCAAGGCCAGCAGATTGGTCTGGTCGGCAATGTCGTGAATCACCTCCACCACACTGGAAATCAGCCGCGACTGCTCGCCCAGTGCCAGCACGGCGCTGGCAGTCTGCCGGACATCGTCGGCCATGGCGCGCATATCGTCAGCACTGCCGGTGACCACACTGCGCCCGGTCTGGCAGCTGTGCAGCGCCTCGGCACTGAGGGTCGAAGCAGTATGGGCATGATCGGCCACCTGACGGATGCTGACCGACAGTTGTTCTACCGAGGCCGCCATTGCCGCGGCGGCCTGTGCCTGTGTGCCGGCACGACGCACCAGCTCTTCCGAACGGGTGTCCAGCCTGGCGGCGGATTCGCCAACCTGGCCGGCGGCCGTGGTGATGTCGCTGAGCAGGCTGCGCACCTGGCCGACCGTGGTGTTCAGCGCCTGGCCCAGTTGATCCAGTTCATTGTGGCTGTCGGTGCGTCGCTGCGGCACACTGACTTGCAGATTTCCCTGGCCAAGCGCCGTGACCGCATCGACAATCCCACGCAAGGGTCGCAGCCGGTGGCGCACCAGCAGCCAGATCAACACCGAGCACAAGGCCAGGCCACCCAGGCTGACCGCAGCCAGAATGCCACGCAAATGTACGCTGTCGGCCATGAATTCGTCGGTCCAGCTGCCGATGGTGACCTGAAAATTCCAGTTTTTTGACCAACCCACCATGGCCATGCGCTCGCGCAGCCCCTGCTCGGACGGCCACAGATACTGGCGCAGCCCACCCTCAAAACGGATATTGTCCAACGCGGATTGCCGGGTTGGGCCTTCGCCCACCACCTCGCCGATAATCTTGCCCTGAAATTTGGGGTGGACAATAAACTCGCCAATGGTCTTGTCGTCGCCACTGGGGTGGGCAATGGTCACATAGCCGGTCTTGCCGGCAACAATGCGGCCATACAGGGTGCGCAAGCGCGCCAGGGTGTCGGCCAGCTCTATGCGCACCGACAGCCCGCCAATCACCTGGCCCTGGGCATTTTTCAGCGCACGGATATTGCTGAAGTAATACTTGCCATTGCGCACCACCATGCCTTGATAATCCTCGCCGGCCAGCAATGCCCTGGCTACCGGATCGTTGTCGGCCAGCGCGGTGCCGTCCATGGCTTTGCCGTCACGCTTGAGCAGCGTGGACAAGCGGTAAACCTTGCCTTGGTATACGGTCAGAATGGCGGCTTCTTCGCTGGTGAGGCTCTTGAAACGCTCCAGCGGCTCGTGGTGGCTGTTGAGCATCACGCCATTCACGCTCAGGATCGGCAGGGCCAGTCCGCCTGTGGGGTGCAGCCCTTCACCTGGCTGTACCGCCCCACCCAGAAACTGCTCGAAAAAATGCAGTTGGCGGGCGCCGCGTGCCTTGGCGCTGTCAAACTCGCTGTCCAGCCCTCCCACCACCAGCCGAACCTCATTGCCCAGCTCCAGCTGTGCCTGCGCCATGGCCGCCTGGCCAGTCAGCCAGGCCGTCAGCGCAATCATGATGGTAAAAACCAGGACCAGCAGCAGCATGGCCGGCAACAGGATTTGCCGACCCAGGGGCATGGTGCGATACGACATGGTGCGATCTCCTTTGTCGTGGGCGCATCGCTGACTGCGTGCGCGACAATCACACCTCGGTGAGGTGTGATGGCTGTCAGCCTTGGCATATCAAGAAAGGTGGAACTTGGTTTTGCCAGACCCGTGCGGCAGGTCGCAGCATGACAATTTATGAAAATAACATGAACAGAGGGATAAAAAAAGGCTTATCACACCAGACAGAAATGTTTCACTTGAACACGCCAACAAGGCAGACAAAAAAGCCGCAGGTCGTTGATATGGATGGCAGGATGATCGCCCCCAGCCAATAAGAGCCGCTCACAAAACCCCCTGGCGTTGTGGTGTGACCGTACTGTCTGCGGTCACACGCCTAGCCAGGACCGCTACGCTGGGTTTTGTGAGCGACCCTAAAAACGCCACGGCGCGCCGGACATTCATCCGGCGCGCCGTGGCGGGGTGTTTCAGCTGCTGTTTTGGCTTAGCCGCGCAGCGCTTCGCCCATCTTGCGGCGATAAAACTCATGGAAGTGCTGCATGCCGTCTTCGGTCGGCGACTGATACGGGCCGACTTCCGACTCACCGCGCAGCCACAGCGCCTTGCGGCCCTCGTGCATGCGGTAGCAGATTTCGTCGTCCTCGACGGCGGTTTCGAAGTACGCCGCCTGCTCGGCCTGGATGAATTCCGGCTCGAACCAGACGATGTCTTCCGGGTAATAAAACTCGGTGATCACCGTGGTTTTTTCCGGGCCCTTGGGCACCGCCACGCTGACCACCAGCACATGCGGATACCACTCCACCATGATATTGGGGTAGTAGGTCAGCCAGATGGCGCCGAATTCCGGTTGTTTTTCTGCGTAGCGGCGCAGCACCTGCTGGTGCCATTCCGAGTACACCTTGCTGCCCGAGCGCGCCAGGGCGTTTTTTACGCCGACGGTCTGCACATGGTATTGCTCGCCCCATTCCCACTTCAGTTCGCCGCAATTGACGAAATTGCCCAGGCCGGGGTGGAAGGGGTCAACGTGGTAGTCCTCCGAATACACTTCGATGAAGGTTTTCCAGTTGAAGTTGTATTCGGTGATGACGGTTTCGTGATAGGCGTAGCCGTCAAACGTCATGTGCTTGGCCACGCCCAGGCGCGCCAGGTCGGCGGCGATGTCGCGGCGGGCGTCAAACAACAGGCCGTTCCATTCGGTCAGCTGGGTCTGACCCAGGTCCAGGCACGGCTGCTGATGAAAATGCGGCGCGCCAATCAGCTTGCCCTGGTTGTTGTAGGTCCAGCCGTGGATATTGCAGACGATGTGTTCGGTGTTGCCGCGCCCCTTGAGCATCAAGGCCTGGCGATGGCGGCAGACATTGGACAGCAATTGAATGCCGTCTTCGTTGCGCTTGAGCATCTTGCCATGGCCCATCCACTCCAGGGTGTGATAGTCGCCCACGTTCGGCGTCATCAGGGCATGGCCATAGTATTGCGGCGCGTCGGCGAACAGCAGTTGCTGTTCCAGCTCGTAATACGCCGGATCAAAATAGGTATAGACAGGAAGTTGCGCGGCGGATGCGGTAAGCAGTTGCGCAGAAGCCAGATCAGACATTATTCCCAATCCCCACAAAGGTAGAAGAATCAAGACCAGCCGAATCTCGCCAAAACGAGTTTACGGTATGAAGGCACAAACAGTTGCAGGCGCACACGCCAGACAGCCGTCAGGAAGGCGGGGGATTGTCCCCAAAATCGGGGTGGGGGGCAAGCGTTTTTTGCAATATAAATTGTGCAAAATCAATCGATTTTGCCGTTTTGCCCGGCTTCTTCCGGGGGTGGCAGAAGTTTTCTGGACAAAACTTGCGACAAATCAAACGTCCAAGTATTTTGTTGCGACGCAACATCCCCGCGCGGTATAGTTCGGGCAGCCTGTCCCTTCCACCGCGCAGCGGACTGTTTTTTCTTGTTTTTGCGCGCTTGTGCCCGAACTGGCGCGCCAGCGTTTCTGAAGAGCGGATGTGCTGATGACCGACCATGTTCTTGTGATTAATTGCGGTAGTTCCTCGCTGAAATTTGCCGCCATCGACCCACGCACCGGTGTCGCCGCGCTGACCGGCCTGGCCGAACGACTGGGTAGCCCGGAAGCCAGCCTGAGCGCCCGACTGGGCGAAGACCGCCACGGCGTGACCCTGGCCGGTGGCGGCCACGAAGCTGCCATGCGCGCGGTGCTGGACGTGCTGGACGCCAGCGGACTGACCACCCGCATCGGCGCGGTGGGCCACCGCGTGGTGCACGGCGGCGAGCGCTTTAAAAGCTCGGTGCGCATCGACGACGCCGTCGAAGCCGAAATCGACGCCTGCGCCCGTCTGGCGCCGCTGCACAACCCGGCCAATCTGATTGGCGTGCGCGTGGCGCGCCGGTGCTTCCCCAGTTTGCCGCATGTAGCGGTATTCGACACCGCGTTTCACCAGAGCATGCCGGCGCATGCCTATCTGTACGCCATTCCACACAGCCTGTACGCCGAACACGGCCTGCGCCGCTATGGGTTTCATGGCACCAGCCACCGTTATGTCGCCGCCGAAGCCGCCCAGCTGCTGGGCCGCCCGCTGCAAGACTGCGCACTGATCACCGCCCACCTGGGCAATGGCGCCTCGGCCGCCGCCGTACTGAATGGCCACAGCGTGGACACCACCATGGGCCTGACCCCGCTGGAAGGCCTGGTGATGGGCACCCGCTCGGGCGACATCGACCCCAGCCTGGTGCAGTTCATCGGCAATGCGCTGAATCAATCGGCTGATCAAGTGATTGACCTGCTGAACCGCAAGAGCGGCCTGCTGGGCCTCTCCGGCTTGTCCAACGACTGCCGCACCCTGCAAGCCGCCGCCGAAGAAGGCCACGCGGGCGCGCGGGTGGCGCTGGAGGTGTTCTGCTACCGCCTGGCCAAGCATATCGCCGGCCTGTCCGCCGCGCTGCCGCGCCTGGACGCGCTGGTGTTCACCGGCGGCATTGGCGAAAACTCGGCCTGGGTGCGCGAGCAGGTGCTGGCGCGGCTGGGCCTGCTGGGCTTTGCCGTGGATAGCGCCGCCAACGCCCGCTGTGTGGGCGGCGTGGCCGGCCCGATTCACGCCGCCGGCAGCCGCACCGTCTTGGTGGTAAACACCAATGAAGAACTGCTGATTGCCCGCGACACGTTTGCCCTGGCAGGCGTGTGACACCAGACTGAACAAGGCCGCGCACTGCGCGGCCTTGTGCTTTTGTCCTGACGTTCTGATTTTATTCTGATCATGATGCAACCCGGGTCGCGCCGCGCCTTGTAAGCTTGCCTGTCCAGCCGGCGGCCGGCGCAACCCTCTTCCAACGGCAAAGGAAATTCATGCACGCCCTCTACCTCTCCCCGGTTGGCTATGACGTCGGCCTGACTTCGGTGGCGCTGGGCCTGGTGCGCGCGCTTGAGCGCCGTGGCCTGAAAGTCGGCTTCATCAAACCGGTGGCGCAACAGCGCGACCCCGGCGCCGGGCCCGAGCGCTCCAGCCACTTCGCCTCCAGCCTGTTCCGCCTGGACACCCCGCCGCCAATCGACTTTGCCCGCGCCGAACAACTGATGGGCGCCGGCCAGACCGACCAGTTGCTGGAAGAAATCGTCAGCCTGTATCAGCAAGTGGTGGACCACAATGATGTGGTGGTG
>ERZ650307.612-NODE-612-length-20263-cov-8.088034_pt1 | contig 20263 bp, 17 predicted proteins | sample MGYA00376243_ERZ650307 | MGnify/ENA primary metagenome ERZ650307 (study PRJEB26733, sample SAMN07839242) | wastewater metagenome | biome: urban; feature: artificial channel; material: waste water | place: USA: North Carolina | collected 2016-03-31 ... | reverse complement strand
CAGATAGTACGGCAAGGCGAGACAACGAAGTTAGGTTATTTTTTTGAATTGGTATGAAAAGCTTTCAGACGGCCTTTCGCTTATTTATGAAAATTAATTACATCTGAAAACGCTTTCCGCTAAAATCAACAGATTAAGGTATGGTGAAATCAAAGAAAAACGGATACAAAACACACAAATCCCAAATCGTGTGTAGGGTGTGGCGCAGCCACGCACGCGGTTTAAACGGCTTTTGTGTGTATGGCTTTCTACATGCGCCTGTATCAGTTTTATTCAGTTCGCTATAAATGATTGATTCATGAAATCAAAAGATAAATATTGAAAAACAGGGTCTTGCTTTCCAATATTTATTTTTTAACACACATCCGAAAGGCAGCGCATCATGCATTACAACACCGTTATCGTGGGCGGCGGCGCAGGCGGGCTGGAACTGGCTTCCAAGCTCGGGCGTGCGCTCGGCCGCCGCGAGGGCCCTGAAAAAATCCTGCTGATCGACCGCTCAACCTTCCACATTTGGAAGCCCACGCTGCACGAAGTGGCCACCGGCACGCTTAACCCGCAGCAGGAAGGCTTGTCCTATAGCATACTCGGCCGCGCCAACAGCTTCAGCTTTATGGTGGGCGAATTGATTCAATTTCAGCCCGAAGCCAAACGGCTCACGCTCAAAGAAGTGCATCAGAGCGATGGCGTGCAGATTATTCCCGAGCGCGAAATCACTTTTGAGCGTTGCGTGTTGGCCATCGGCAGCGGCTCCAACTTTTTCGGCACCCCCGGCAGCGAATATGCTTATGTGTTGGAAAACGCGCAAGATGCGCAAGCTTTCCACAGCCATTTGCTCAACCTGTTTGCCAAAGCCGCGTATTCGCCCGACAAACAATTAAACGTGGTGATTGTGGGTGCAGGCGCCACCGGTGTGGAGCTTTCCGCCGAAATGATGGAGGCTTATCACGAAATCCACAGCACCAGCGGCTCGGCGCAGCATTTCCGAATCCACATCACCCTGATTGAAGCCGCGCCGCGCATTTTGGCCGGCTTGCCCGAAAAAGTGTCGGTGCAGGCCACCCGCGCTTTGCGGGAAAAGCACATCCGCGTGATGACCGACACCAAAGTATTGTCGATCCACCCCGATAAAGTAGAAACAGATCAGGGCGAAATCGCCGCCGATGTGATTGTGTGGGCGGCCGGCATCAAAGCGGCCGAGCGCAACCGCGAATACGGCCTGCCAGTAAACCGCATCAATCAGTTTGAAGTAAACAACCGGCTCGAAACCCCGGCAAAAGGCGTATATGCGCTGGGCGATTGCGCGGCTTGCCCGTGGGAAGAGGGCAGATTCGTGCCCGCCCGTGCACAGGCGGCGCACCAGCAGGCGGATTATTTGTGCAAAGCGTTTTTAGCAGAAAGCAAAGGCCGGCCGTTTGATCAAACTTTTCACTATAAAGATTCCGGCTCGCTGGTGTCGCTGGGCAACAACCACGGTGTGGGCAATTTGATGGGCAGCCTCTCGGGCGGCAACTTCTTTATCGAAGGGCTGATTGCCAAATATATGTATATGTCGCTGCACCTGATGCACCACAAAGCCATCATCGGCTACCGCAAAACCGCCTTACTGGCGCTGGCGCGCATGGCGCAAAACCGCGTGTCGGGGCGCTTGAAGCTGCATTGATGCGGCGGAACCGGCAGGCCGTCTGAAAGCGTTCAGACGGCCTTTGGCAAATCTAAAACCGCCGTTCTGGCGCAGCTATGAGCAGTAGGTCGGATTCTCGAATCCGACGCTTGTTCGCAGAACAAGATTCTCTAGGCTGCGGCAAATGTCGGATACCCGTATCTGAATCTACAACTGAAACTGCTGTCGTCACCGAAACCCAATCCCGCTCTCTGAGCGAGCATGAAGGGGCGGAATAGACAGACTGTGTGGCAAGCCTGCCTTGCCGCCAATATCTGCATAATAACGTTGCATAGCCATGCCCACGTTTCACCCGCATCCTGCACCGCGCCGGCAAAATGCCGTCTGAAAAGCGCGCTGTGTTAAAATCGGCAGATTCTTTTTTCAGACGGCCTGTTGATTTTCATGATGCTCAACCCGCACCGCCAACTCACCGAGCTTGTGCGCCTCTTGCAGGAGCGCGGCTATATTTTTGCGGCCGACCCGCAGCCGATCACCGAAGCGCTGCGCCACGCACCGGGCAGCGCGGAAACGCGCCTCAACCGCCGTGCCGAAATGATAGACAGCGACGGCAGGCTGCACGATGCGCTCGAGCGCGTGCGCCATTTCTTTGGCTGGCTTTTGCTGGCCGCCACCGTGTTTTGGCTGGTGCTCGGCTTTTCCGGCACTTTTACGCTGATGCAGCAATCGGGGCTGAATTTCTTTTTCGTGCTCGCCAGCGTGCTCGGTGTGCACACGCTGATGCTGCTGGCCTGGCTCGCTTTTATGCTTCTGCGCATCAAGCCGGGCGGCTTTTTGGGCAACCCGGGCTGGTGGATACGCGGCAAAGATCCGGTGAACCAAGCCATTTTGCGGCTTTATGGCGATGAGTGGCGAAAGCCGGCCATGCGCTGGACAATCAGCCAAACCAGCCACCGTTTATGGCTGGCCGCGCTGGCGGGCATGCTCGCCGCTGTGGTGTTGCTGCTGCTGGTGCGCCAATACACCTTTAATTGGGAAAGCACCTTGCTTGGCGACCACACTTTTGTGGCGCTGGTGCAGGCGCTCTCGTGGCTGCCGGCCAAGCTCGGCTTTCCCGTGCCCGATGCCGATGCCGTGTTGGGCAGCCGCATGAGCGCCGACATTGCCGCTTCGCGCCAGTGGGGCGGCCTTTTGATCGGCAGCATTCTGTGCTACGGCCTGCTGCCGCGTTTGGCCGCCTGGCTGGTGTGCAAAATCTTGGCCGGCCGCGCCCAAAGCCCGTTGCCGCTGGATAATCCTTACTATCAGCAGATTATCCAGCAATGGCAAACGCGCGTGGTGGATGCCGATGATTATTCGGAAAGTATTGCCGTGGCGGCGCCGAAAATCCATTTGAGCGAGAGCCTGCCCAAATGGGCGCTGATGCTGGAGGGCGAATGGCCGGATCAATCGTGGCACCGGCATGTTCTCGGGCAACCGTGGTTGGATAAAGGCACGGCCGACAGCCGCGATGCCGTGGCTGCATTAAAGCAGGATTTGGCACAGCAGCCGGCGCAATTGCTGCTGGGCGTGCGTGCTGCGCAAGTGCCCGACCGCGGCGTGTTGCGCCAAATTGCCGGTTTGGCCGAAGCGGCAGAGGGCGGGGCGGTGGTGCAATTGCTGGCCGACAAAAATGCCGCTTCAGACGGCCTAGAAGATTATCTGCAACAATGGCACGAAGCCTTGAGCGCGCGCGGCCTGGCCTGGCTCGACCCGCCGCGCATCAGCCAGCAAATGCGGTAGCGTGGCGCCTAAAGTTCAGACGGCCTGATTATGTGAATCATTCAGTAGGAAACATCAAAACATGACACCGAAAGACAGCCTGCTGGCCGCCATGGTGATTACCATCTGGGGCGTGAATTTCATGTTTCTCAAGTTTGTGCTGCAAGACCTCTCTCCTATGGTGTTGGGGATGCTGCGTTTTGCGCTGGTTGTGTTTCCCGCACTTTTGTGGCTGAAACGGCCGCCGGTGGCGTGGCGTTGGCTGGTGCTTTACGGCATCACCATCAGTTTCGGCCAATTCGGGCTGATGTTTGCCGCGCTTTCATTAGGGCTGCCAACCGGGCTGACTGCCTTGATTTTGCAGGCGCAAGTATTCATCACCGTGGCCTTGGCCGCCTTGTTGTGGCGCGAGCCAATACGCGCCAACCATTTGCTCGGCATGTTGACGGCGGCGGCAGGTTTGCTGCTGATCGGTATCGGTCAGCAGCAGGGCAGCGTGCCGATGGCGGCCTTGTGGGCAATATTGGGGGCGGCGGTGTCGTGGGCTTTGGGCAATATCGTGGTCAAATACATCGGCAAGGTCAATGCCTTGTCGCTGGTGGTTTGGGGCAATATTTCCTCGCTGCTGCTGTTTGCGCTGGCATCGTTTGCGCTTTACGGCGGCGGGGGTGTGTGGCAGCAAATCAGCGGCCTGAGCCTGCGCGGTTTGTTTGGCGTATTGTTTGTGGCTTATGCGGCAAGCCTGATCGGTTATGCTGCGTGGGGCAGCCTGTTGTCGCGTTATCCTGCCGGTAAAATCACCCCGCTGTCTTTGCTGGTTCCTGTGGTGGCGCTGCTGGTGGCGTGGGCGCTGTTAAACGAATACCTCAATATCTGGCACTGGCTGGGCGTGGTGTTGGTGATGGCGGCGCTGCTGATACATGTGTTTGGCGGTAAAATCGCTTTCAAACGGGCTTGACGCTGAAAAAAGGACATCCATGAAACCGCTTTCCCTGGCCGTGGTCGGCCACACCAACACCGGCAAAACCTCGCTGATGCGCACCCTTTTGCGCGACAGCCGTTTTGGTGAAGTGAAAAATGCTGCCGCCACCACCCGCCATGTGGAAGAAGCGGCCATTAACGACGGCAGCCAAACACTGGTGTATCTCTACGACACCCCCGGCTTGGAAGATGCCGGCGGCGTGCTCGACTGGCTCGAAGCCAACACGTCAGCGCGTTCAGACGGCATCGAGCGCTTGCAGCAATTTCTCGCCAGCCCCGCCGCCGAGGGCGATTTCAACCAAGAAGCCAAGGTGTTGCGCCAGCTGCTGCAAAGCGATATGGCGCTTTACGTGGTGGACGCGCGCGAGCCGGTGCTCAATAAATATAAAGACGAGCTCACCGTGCTTTCGTGGTGCGCCAAGCCGGTGATGCCCGTGTTTAACTTTATCGGCGGCCGCGATTTGGCCGAATGGGGCAACATGCTGGCGCGGCGCACCCTGCATGTGTATAGCGGTTTCGACACCGTGGCTTTCGATTTCGAAGGCGAAATCCGCCTGTGGGAAAACCTGGCCACCATGCTGCCCGAGCGCAATATTATCGACCGCCTAATCGCCATGCGCCGGCGCGAATGGCAAAAAATTGCTGCCGATTCCCGCCGCGATATTGCCGATTTCCTGCTCGATGTGGCCGCCTACAAGCAAGAAATCGATGCCGATGGCAATCCCGAGCCGGTGCTGCACACCATGCAAGAGGCCGTGCGCCAGCTCGAGCGCCGGCTTCAGCAGCAATTGTTCCAACACTACCGCTTCTACCACAGCGAAATCGACAGCGGCCAATGGGCGCTCAAAGCCTTCCGGCAAGATCCGTTTGATGGCGAATTGCTGAAAGAATACGGCATCCGCACCACCACCGGTGCGGCCACCGGCGCTTTAATCGGCTTGGGTGTAGACATGGTTACGTTGGGCGGCTCGCTCGGGCTGGGAACCGCCATCGGCGGCGTGCTCGGCGGCGTGTTGCCCAATATGCAGACCATCAGCGACAAGCTGGCCGGCAAACACACCCTGCATATCGACCCCGAAACCCTCACCCTTTTGGCCGCCCGCGCGCTCGATTTGCTCGCCGCCCTGCAAACACGCGGCCACGCCGCCCAAGCCGAGATTCAGATGCACAGCGGCAAAGCCCCGTGGCCCGCAGCCAAATTGCCCGCCGAATTAAACAAAGCGCGCAGCCAGCCCAAATGGTCTTCCCTCAACACCCGCGAGCCCGAGCAAAGCCGCCGCGATCGCGCCGAAGCCGCCGCCGCGCTGGCGGCGCGTTTGGGCTGAACCGGCTGGCCTGATTTTGGCTAAAACGCCCAGGCAGAAGCAGGGCGGCAATGAATGCCCCGCAAATTCCGCCCGCCTGATTTGCACCGCTGCGCTTTAAGCAGGTGCTGAAACGAAAAAAACCGAACAAAAAATCTAATTTTCATGTTGTTTTTTTGTTGTTTTGAGCACAAATCAAACAAAAAAAGCACAGCAGGTGTTGACGCAAATAAAACATCAGCGCAAAATGGCACCCATCAAGACGCCGATGCGGCTTGATATTTCTCCTCTATTTCTCCTTTGTAGACTTGGCGCATATCTTGTGGATATGCGCATTTTTTTATGCATTCCACTATATCTGTACTGTCTGCTTGTACTGTCGCAGGCTCGCCGCCTTGTTAGCTTACTTTTTTGAATTGGTATCACACATTTCCGAAAATAATCAATTCTCTATAAAATCAAACTATTTGATGATTTTCGTGTTGATGGCGGCTACCTGTCTGAGAAGTGAAGCGGTGCTTCAGGTCGGGTTCCTTGCCTGCGCAGGAGTGACGGAAAGGAGGTTTTGCAAAGGTTTCAGGCCGTCTGAAAAGAAAAGTTTCAGACGGCCTTTTCATGCGGATATTAGCGGTTTGCGAAAATGCGGTTTGCAGTGCATGCTCGGATTTTGGTTTGATATAAAATATTATTTTTACGCCAAGTAAGCGATTTATTTGGATTTTTGAAATTAAACTACAAAATAAATGGTTAAATACACATTGAGAAGAAATAAAATGCAAAAAATATTTGACGGCTGCAGCTCTGTTTGGCATAATGCATTTCATTAGCTGGTTTGAACAACCGGTTAGTAGTTTCTCCTCTATTTCTCCTTTGTAGACTTGACACACATTCTTGCGGATGTGTGTATTTTTTTTGCCTGGAAATCCTGTGTGGCAGGCCAAACCAAGCATCATATAGAATATAAAAAGCCTAAACTGCCTGCGTTGTTGCCTTGTTTTGATTTTAGTGCTGTCGTGTTTTCATAGGGCAAAGCCGCCTTGAAAGCATTCGGAAAAGGTTTTCCGGGTGTTTTCAGGGCGGCTTTTATTTGGTTTTGCGGTTGGCTTGCCGATTTTTCTGTTGTTTCACTACATCGAAATGTCAGGACGCCTATGGCAACAGTGGCGCGCCTTGCAAGCCTGCGCTTTCGTTGAAGCCAAACATAATGTTCATATTTTGAATGGCCTGGCCGGCGGCGCCTTTCACCAGATTGTCGATAACCGACAAGGCAATCCACACATCGCTTTGCGGCGCTTTTTGAATGCTGATGCGGCAGATATTGCCGCCGCGCACGCTGCGGGTTTCCGGCGTGCTGCCCTCGGGCATCACATCGACAAACGGGCTGTTGCGGTAAAAATCGCTCAGCAGCGCGTGCGGATTTGCACCGTCTTGCAGATGCAGATATTGGGTGGCGTGCATGCCGCGGATAAGCGGGGTGAGGTGGGGCACAAACACCAAGCCTTCAGCCGCTTCGGTTTGCAGGCTGCGGATGGTTTGCTTGATTTCGGGCAGGTGGCGGTGGCCGCCCACGCCATAGGCTTTGAAATTATCGCCCGCTTCGCAAAACAAAGTGCCCACGCTGGCTTTGCGCCCCGCGCCGGACACGCCGGATTTGCAGTCGGCAATCAGCGGCAGGCCGGCTTTGAGCAGGCTTTGTTGCAACAGCGGCAGCAAGGGCAGCGATACGCAGGTGGGATAGCAGCCGGGGTTGGCAATCAGGCGGGCGCTTTTGATTTGCTCACGGTTGAGCTCACACAAGCCATACACCGCTTCTTTCAGCGCTTCGGCTGCGGTGAAAGGCATGCCGTACCATTTTTCCCAAGTGGGGATGTCTTGAATGCGAAAGTCGGCCGATAAATCCACCACCCGCACGCCTTGGGCGATCAGGCCGGGCGCATCGCGCATGGCCACGCCGTGGGGTGTGGCGAAAAACACCAAATCGCATTGCGCCAAATCTGCTTCTTCCGGCGTTTGGAAAACGAGGTCATACACGCCGCGCAGGCTGGGAAAATAATCGGCCACCGGCATACCCGCTTCGCTGCGGCTGGTTACGGCCGTTACTTGGGCGTGCGGGTGTGTGGACAGCAGGCGCAATAATTCCACACCGGTGTAACCGGTGGCGCCGACGATGCCGATTTTAATCTGGGTGTTCATGCGGAAGGCTCCTTGATGGATATGGATTTGGCTCGCAGCGGTTAAGCGGTGCGGATGAAGAGAAACGGGCTTTATGCTATCACATTCGCGGTGGCGGTGTGTTTGAAACGTGGTGGTGATTGCCAAATGTGTAAAGGCCGTCTGAAAGCTTTTCAGACGGCCTTGGAGTGGCATTTATATATCGAGCTGCGAGCCCATTTCCACCACGCGGTTGCCCGGTATGCGGTAGTAATCGGTGGCCGGAGTGCTGTTTTTATACAGCCATTTGAAATAGCGGCTTCTCAGGCGGCCCATATAGCCGCTGCGGGTGAGCGGCAGAATGTGCAGGCTGTCGCGCGAGAGGAAAAAAGAGGTTTCCATCAATTCGAGCTCCACGCCCTGTTTGCGTGCCAGGCCGAGCAAATGGCGCACGCGCGGCGTTTCCTGAAAGCCGTAATGCCCGATAATGCGCACAAAGCGCGGCCCCAGCTGCTTGATGGCCAACCGCTCGGCTTCGGGCACGCGCGGCACATCAAGCGTTTGAATGGTAAACAGGATATTGCGCTCGTGCAGCACTTTATTGTGCTTCATATTGTGCAGCAGCGCCTTGGGCACAGAGGCGGCATTGCTCACCATATACACCGCGTTGCCCGGCACGATTTGTGGCGGAAACTGATCGAGGTTTTCGATAAAGCTGTTTAAATCCAAGCCATTGTCTGCATGCTGTTGGCCGATAATGGTGCGCCCCCGCCGCCAGGTGGCGAAAGTAAACACCAAAATGGCGGCCACCATCACAGGGAACCAGCCGCCGGTGGGGATTTTCAGCAGATTGGAAGCAAAGAAAGCCAAATCAAATGTGAGAAACACCGCAGTGAGCGCAATGGCAGCCGCTTTGGGCCAGCGCCAATTCTTTACCATCACAATAAAAAACATCAGCGTGGTCAGCACCATGGTGCCGGTGGCGGCGATGCCGTAAGCGGAGGCCAAGTTGGCGGAGCTGCGAAAGCCCAGCACCACCAGCAGCACAATCACCAGCAACATCCAATTCACGGCGGGAATATAGATTTGGCCGATTTCGGTTTCGCTGGTGTGGTTGATCTGCATGCGCGGAGTGAAGCCGAGCTGGATGGCCTGGCGGGTGAGCGAATAAGCGCCCGAAATCACCGCCTGGCTGGCAATAATGGTGGCCAGCGTGGCCAGCACAATCAGCGGAATCAGCGCCCATTCGGGCACACTCAGGAAAAAAGGGTTTTTAATCGCTTCGGGGGTGCGCAGCAAAAGTGCGCCTTGGCCGATATAGTTCAGAGCCAAAGCGGGCAACACCAGCGAGAGCCAGGCCGTTTGAATCGGTCGGCGGCCGAAATGCCCCATATCGGCATACAAAGCCTCGGCACCCGTTACCGCAAGCACCACCGCGCCCAGGCTTACAAATCCGGCCCAGCCGTGGTGGGTGGCGAAATAAAGGCCGTAATATGGGTTGATGGCGCGCAACACCGATGGGTTTTGCACAATCTGATAAACGCCGGCGGCGGCCAGCGTGGCAAACCAAAGCAGCATCACCGGCCCGAAAAATGTGCCGATGTGCTGAGTGCCTTTGCGCTGGATAATAAACAGCACCAGCAACACTGACAGCGCAATCGGCAGCACCCAATGCCCGAGTGCCGGGTTGATCACCGTCAAGCCCTCGGCTGCAGAGAGCACCGAAATGGCCGGCGTGATCATGGCATCGCCGAAAAACATCGCCGTGCCGGCGAGGCCCATCATCAGCACCACCCAAGCGGGCTTGCCCTGAAGATATTGCAAGGCCAGCTGCATCAGCACCACCACGCCGCCTTCGCCTTTATTGTCGGCATGCAGGATAAACACCACATATTTGAGCGTAACCACCAGAATCAGCGCCCAAATAATCAGCGACACAAAGCCCAATACGCCGGTTTCACCGACCTGCATATGTGAAGACAGAAAGGTTTCTTTCAACGTATAGAGCGGGCTGGTGCCGATGTCGCCATATACAATGCCCAAAGCGGCCAAAACCATGGCAGAGGCCGGGCGGTGGTGATTTTGCATGAGTTTGCAATCAATAACAAATGAGATACACAGATTTTACGCTTGGCGTGTAGAAAACTAAATAGGCCGTCTGAATGTTTTCAGACGGCCTATTTAAGTTGATGAAAAATATGGATATTTATCCTGGTTTGCCATCGGCGCGCGGCTTGATCAGCCACGGAATATAGCGCCATGCAAACAAAAGCAGCGCCAGTGCAAATAAAGCCGCCGAGCAATAAATGCTGTGGGTGTAGGCTGCGCCGCTTGCAAACGCGGCAAACACCCGCGTGAGCGTGGCCAGCACCATTAACCAAAAAGCCAGCGGCACCGGGGAGGGAGGTGGGTAAATCGCATGGCCGGTGTGGCCTAGCGCCGTGCGCGCCATCATGCCCAGCGTGAGCAGGCCGATGCCGCCCACGCCGATTAAATGCACACCCAGCGACAAATAAGCCGGCAACCATTGTGCAATCCCCGTGACCAACAAGCCCAACGCGGTGAAAAAATAGCCGGCAAAAAGCACCCACAGCATCGGCTCGCGCACCACATCTTTATGCCACCAGCGAAACACCTGCACCAAATTAATGAGCCCTGCCGCGATGCCCAAAAGCCCCGCCAGCGGCAAGGCCGTTTGAAACATCATCAAAACCGCCATCAGCATCGGCAGCACCAGCGCCGACAAAGCCACCCACATCGGGCTGGCCACCTGCGCAATATTCAGGCGTTTGGCAGTGAAAAAAGGCATGATGCGCATGCCTACCAAGCCGATAAAGCCCGCCACCATCACCAAGCCCGCCAACAGGCCGTTGAGCAGCGCCCCCGCTTGGAAAGGCTGCAAATAAAGGTGGAACACCGCATGGGTGAGGCCGAACACAAACAGCGCCGCAATCGCAATATAATTGCGCGAATTGCGGCTGCGCACCACCGGTAAAGCCATGCACACCGCCGCATACCAAAAAAATGCCGTGCCCGAAATGCCGCTGATGGCCGCGCCATCGGGCAGATAAAGCGCCAGCCGCGCCAGAAGCCACAAAGCCGTGAGGGCAAACAGCGCGCCGCCGCGGGTGGGCGGCTGGCCGGTCCAGGCCGTTACCGCTGTGAGCAAAAAGCCCACCACCACCGCCCCGGCATAGCCCCAAATCATTTCATGCGCGTGCCAATAAAAAGAAGGCAGCTCGGCCGTGCCCTGATAGCCAAAGCCCCACAATAAAATCGACAGCGCACCAAAAAGCGCCGCCAATGCGTAAAAAGGGCGGAAAGCCATGGCCCAAACAGCGTGCTTAAACAGCATAAAAGCGGCTCCTTATACCAATTCAAAAAAATAACCTAACTTCGTTGTCTCGCCTTGCCGTACTATCTGTACTGTTTGCGGCTCGCCGCCTTGTTAGCTTATTTTTTTGAATTGGTATTATTTAATTGTTTTTAAAAGTGTACAAATATTTTCAGACGGCCTGATTCAATCAAGCAGGCCGTCTGAAAACCATGTGTGTTTACAAATGAACCAAAGGTTCATCCAAATAAGGCTCGATGGCCGGAAACAGCGAGCGCTCTTCAAAGCGCGCATGTTCGCGCAAGGTTTCGGCAAAGCGCCGGTTCCATTCAGCATCTTGATACTGAGGCGCAGCCAGCATACCGCACAGCGCAGCGTGATCTTCTTCAAAGCGTTGTTGCAAAGCCGCATCAAGCTTGCCCCAATGCGGTGCAAACTGCGTTTCTTCCGAGGCAAAATGCGCCAGCAAATCGGCGCGGTGGTTTTCAATATCGGCCTGATGATCGGCCGAGAGCTCGCGCAAAATGCGCAAACACAAAGCCAAAGAATGATGGTGCTCGCGTGAGCGTTCGATTAAATCGGGGTGTCTTTTGAGGGGTGTCATGATGGTGTTTCGCAGCGGTTTGTGTTATAAGTTTCATCTATTATGAAACTTAAGACGGCATAAAGTCAATCCTCAATCATTCCGCCCTGAGAGAAGCGCTATGTATTTGACCCAACACACCGATTACGCCATGCGCGTACTGATCTACACCGCCATCAACGATGATGCGTTGGTTAATATCAGCACCATTGCCGACACCTACGGCATCTCCAAAAGCCATTTGATGAAAGTGGTCACTGCCTTGGTGAAAGGCGGCTTTCTGGCCAGCGTGCGCGGCAAAGGCGGCGGCTTGAGGCTGGCGCGTGCGCCTGAAAACATCAATCTCGGCGCGGTGGTGCGGCATTTGGAGCCGATGCAGCTGGTGGAATGCATGGGGCAAAACAACGATTGTCTGATCACCCCCAACTGCCGCCTTGCCGGCATACTCGGCGGCGGCATCAAGGCTTTTTTGAATTATCTCGACGGCTTCACGCTGGCGGATTTGCTCAACAAGCCCACTTATGATTTGCTTTATATGCCCAAAATAGAAATCGCCGCCGTTTGAAAACGTTCAGACGGCCTTCTGCCTTGCTGTTAGGGTCTGTTCACATTTCATCACGCGGCAATCTTTTGGCTCAAAAACGCGCCTGCTGCGTTGAAAATGCTCGCAAGGTGTTCAACCTTGCTGTGCTTTTCGCCTTGCAGCCACGCTTTTGTGCTCAAAACCTTACTCGTGGATGAATGTGCACAGACCCTAGCCGGCGGCGCGTTTCTGAAAAGCAGCCAAACATGATAGACTGGCGGCCATTGTTTCCACCCTTACAAACCCATCATGACACCCAGCAAACTCATTATCGCCAGCCGCGAAAGCGCGCTGGCCATGTGGCAGGCCGAGCACATTCAGGCGCGCCTGCAAGCTCTCTATCCCGAATGCGATGTGCAGATTCTCGGCATGACCACGCGCGGCGACCAGATTCTCGACAAAACCCTCTCCAAAATCGGCGGCAAAGGCCTGTTTATCAAAGAATTGGAGCAAGCCTTGCAAGAAGGGCGCGCCGATTTGGCCGTGCATTCGATTAAAGACGTGCCCATGGATTTGCCGCAAGGTTTCGCCCTGGCCGCCATCGGCGAGCGCGCCAGCCCGTTTGATGCATTTGTGTCCAACCATTATGCGCGGCTTGAAGATTTGCCGCCGCGCGCGGTGGTGGGCACTTCCAGCCTGCGCCGCGAAGCCCAGCTGCGTGCCCGTTATCCGCATTTGGAAATCAAGCCCTTGCGCGGCAATGTGCAAACCCGCTTGGGCAAGCTCGATAATGGCGAATACGATGCGATTATTCTCGCCGCCGCCGGCTTGCAGCGGCTCGGCCTGGATGAGCGTATCCGCGTGATTTTGTCGCCCATCGACAGCCTGCCGGCCGCCGGGCAGGGCGCGCTGGGCATCGAAATCGCCGCGCAGCGCTATGATTTGCTCGAAGCGCTCAACCCGCTCAACCACGCCGTTACCAACGCCTGCGTGAGCGCCGAACGCGCTTTGGCGCGCGCGCTCGACGGCAGCTGCCAAGTGCCGCTGGCCGCTTATTGCACCGAAGAAGCCGGCCTGCTCACCTTGCGCGGCCTGGTCGGCCACCCCGACGGCTCCATTCTTTTGCAGGCCGAAGCCCAAGCGCCGATCGCTTATGCCGATGCGCTCGGCCGCGCCGTGGCGAAAAAGTTGGCCGACGATGGCGCAGTCGAGCTGATTCAAAGCATTTTGGCTGAACAATAAACGCAGATGAGGTGCAGGCCGTCTGAAAAGCGCAATTTCAATATTTTATTGTTGCCAGGCTTTCAGACGGCCTTCTGCCTATCTTGTGGTGGCAACCTTCACCATGCTTTGCAGCTCACCGCCTTATTATCTGTATCTGCCTTATTATCTGTATCTTTAGCATGAACGATAGCGAAGTGAACGAAAAACGGACACCAATACAATCAATCTCAAACCGTGTGTAGGGTGTGTGGCGCGAGCCACGCACGCGGTTTAACCGTTTCTGCGTGCGCTGCTGCGCCATACACTCTGCACCGGCCTGTGTAAGCTTTTCATTCACTCCACTATTATTTTTAATATTTCTAAATTGTCATCAGGCCGTCTGAAACCATGCCCGCAATTTTAATCACCCGCCCCGCAGGCCGCGCCGCCGCCGAAATGCAGGCTTGCGCCGCCGCCGGCTGGCGCGCCCTGCCTTTCAGCCCCATCCGCATCGAAGCCGATGCCGCCGCATTGGCGCGTCTGCCCGAGCAAGTGGCCGCCGCCGATGCCGTGTTTTGGGTGAGCCCGAGCGCGGTGGATATTGCCGCGGGCGTGCTGGATTTTTCAAGCTGCACGCCGCTGCACATCACCGTGGGGCAGGCCAGCGCCCAAGCGCTGGCGGCATTTTGCCGCCAGCCGGTTTACGCGCCGCAAGAGGGCAACGACAGCGAAGCCGTGTTGCAGCTGCCGCTGTGGCAAAGCCTGCCGCGCGGCGCAGAAATATTGATTATCCGCGGCCGCGGCGGGCGCGGTTTTTTAGCGCAATCGCTGCGGCAGCAAGGCTTTAAGGTGCAAATCGCCGAAGTGTATTTCAGACGGCCTCAGCCGCTCGATTGGGCATTGTTTGCGCAAGAAAAGCCCGAGGCCGCTTATGTGACTTCATCCGAAATTGTGCACGAATTGTTTACACAAGCGCCGCCCGAGTTGGCGCAAAATCTGAAAAACTTGCTATACTTTACCCATCATGAGCGCATAGCCGCCGCATTGCGCGCCGCCGGAGCAGAAAATATCCGGCTGGTGGCGCGGCTGGACATGCACACCCTACAGCGTGAAACGGAGTAAGCAATGAAGCCCGACGAGACGCCGCCGGAAGCAAACGAAGCTTCTGCCAACCAAACCATCACGGTATCATCCGACGGCACCGCCACGCCGCCGCAAAATGGCGACAAGTCGGAGCAATCCTCCCCCGCGCCCGCCGCGCCCCCAAAGCCCGCCCCCGAATCTGTCGATACAGGAAACCCCATGTCTGAGCAAAAAAACAGCCAAACGAGCGCCGTTGCGCCCGTTGCCCCCGTTGTCATCAAACAATCTTCCGGCAAAGGCCTGGCCGCCGGCGCGCTGGTGTTGGCGCTGTTAGGCTTGGGCGCGAGCGGCTTTTTGTTTGTGCAGGGGCAGAATATTCTGAAAACCCAGCAGCTGAGCTTTGATCAAAAAATCGACAAAGCCGCCTTGGGCGAGAGCCAAAACGCTAACCTGCTGCAAGACAATATCCGCAAGCAGGCCGAAGTGCAGGCCGCGTTGGCGCAGCTTTCAGACGGCCAAAAGCAAAATGCAGAGCAAATCGCCACCGCCAACCGCGCTTATCAAGAGCTGCTCAAAGGCCGCGCCAATTGGGTGGTGGATGAAACCGAAGCCACGCTGAACCTGGCTTCGCAGCAGCTCTTGCTCTCGGGCAATGTGCCGGTGGCGGTAAACACGCTGGAAAACATCGAAAGCCGCCTGAGCCGCTTCGATCAGCCCGAATTGCTGCCCATCAAACAAGCCGTGAGCAGCGATATCGCCGCCTTGAAAAACCGCCCCTATCTGGATATTTCCGGCACCTCGCTCAGGCTCGACCGCCTCGAAACCGCTGTGGCCGGCCTGCCGTTGGTGCTGGACGGCACTTTGCAGCCGGGTAAAAACACCGCCCAAGCCGTTGATACCTCGGCCATGCCGTGGTGGCAGGCTGCTTGGGAAAAAACCTTGGCCAGCCTGCAAGGCATGGTGGAAGTGCGCCGGCTCAATAATAACGACGCCATGCTGATGGCGCCCGAGCAAACCTATTTCGTGCGCGAAAATCTGCGCCTGCGCCTGCTTGATGCGCGTGTGGCCTTGCTGCAACACAACGGTGAAGTGTATCAAAGCGATTTAAACAGCGCAGAGGCCGCCGTGAAACAATATTTCGATGCGCGCTCACCGGCCACGCAATCGTGGCTGAAAGAATTGGCCGAGCTCAAAAGCCTCGATATCCGCATGATTTCCGATGATGTGCTGCGCGCCAGCCAAACCGCCGTGCGCGCTTATCAAGACAGCGTGCGCACCGCCATGCCGCAAGCCCTGCCCGAAGCGGCAAGCAGCGCGGCCGCCAGCCAGCCGGCCGCTGCATCGGCACCGGCTGCTGCACCCGCAGCGCCTGCACAAGATGCACACGATGCAGCCAGCCAGCCTGAAGCGGCCAAGCCCGCCGCTCCGGCACCTGCCGTGAAAGGGGAGCAAGCATGAGAGGCCTGATCTGGATTATCGTGTTGTTTGCCGTGGCCGTGGCCATTGCCATGGGTGCAAGCCTGTATAACGGCAATGTGTATGTGGTGGTGGAGCAAACCATGTTGCGCATCAATCTGCATGCCTTTATCTTGGGCTTGCTGGCGCTGGTGATTGTGCTTTATCTGCTGGTGCGCCTGATTGCCGGCATTTTGCATGTGCCCGGCCGCATGCAGCGTTTCGGCGTGGCGCGGCAAGGGCGGCAGGCAGCGGCGGCGCTCAATAATGCCGGCTTGGCGTTTTTTGAGGGCAAATTTCAAAAGGCCGAGCAAGAAGCCGCTAAAGTGCTGGCCAACAAAGAAGCCGGCGACAACCGCACGCTGGCCTTGATGCTGGGTGCACACGCGGCCGATCAGATGGACGATACCGCGCTGCGCGACCGTTATCTGAAAGACATCGAAACCCTGCCCGCGAAAAAGCAGCTTTCCCGCTATCTGCTGCTGGCCGAAGCGGCGCTGGGCCGGCGCGATTATCCGGCTGCCGAAAACAACCTCAATGCCGCCGCCCAAATCAACCCCAGCCTCACCCGCTTGGTGCGTTTGCAGCTGCGTTATGCGTTTGACCACGGCAATGCGCTGGAGGTGCTCGACAAAACCGCCAAGCTGCAAAAAGCCGGTGCCATCAATGATTACGAAGCCGGCCAATACCAAAGCTGGGCTTACCGCCGCCTGCTGGCGTTGGTGCGCGACGGCGGCGGCCTCAAAGCCTGCCTCAAGCGCATACCCGATGAGCAGAAAGCGGGCGAATTGTGTGCCGTGATTGCCGAAAAATATGTGCATTTGGGGCTTTACAGCCAAGCGGTGAAATGGGTGGCGCATTATTATCCGCACACCCGCCAAGCCGAATTGCTGGAGCCGTTTGTACAAAGCGTGCGCTATCTCGACGACAAAGCGCAGCGTAAAGCCATCGATTTGGCCGACGGCTGGTTGCAGGCGCAGCCCAATGATGCGCAATTGCTGATGTTTCTCGGCGAGCTGGCCTACAGCAAGCAGCTTTGGGGCAAGGCGCAAGGCTATCTCGAAGCCAGCTTGGCCATCAGCCCGAGCGTACAGGCGCGTTTGGCCTTGGCCAAGGTGTTTGACGAAACCGAGCAAAGCGCCAAAGCCGAATCACAGCGCCTGCTCGCGCTCGAAGGCGCCACCCACGATGAAAACGAAGCCTTGCTGGCGCTGGAAAACAAATAATTTTCAAATAATTTGAAAGCATGTTGGCAAGGCCGTCTGAAAAAACCGAACTGCACCCCAAAAGTGGTCTTGTTGCATTGGTTTACCATTTGTAAGCTTGCTTTTTTGAATGGGTATTACTTGTTTGAATGGGTGTTAAGGGTTGTATAAATTTGAGGCCGTCTGAAACTTTTCAGACGGCCTCAAATGTTTGGCGTAAAACTTATTGGTTAGCTTCAATCTGCTGCTGCAATTGCGGCAGCGGGCTGTAGCCGCTTTGGCTGCGGCCGTTGGGGAAAACCAGCGTGGGTGTGCCGTTGAAGCCGAGCTGCTCGCCCAGCGACACGGTTTCGGCCACAGGGTTATCGCAAGCGGGGGCGGCAGGCGGCACTTTGCCTTGGCGCATCCATTGCGTCCAAGCGGCGGTGCGGTCGGGCTGGCACCAAATCAGCTCGGCTTTGCGCTGGGCATCGGGGTGCAGGCTGGCAATCGGCAGCATGAAGTTATAAATGGTGATGTCGGTCATCTTGGCGAATTCATGCTCCAGGCGTTTGCAAAACGGGCAATCGGGGTCGGAAAACACCGCCACTTTCAGCTTGCCGTTGCCGCGCACTTCTTTAATCGCCATATCCAGCGGCAGGGTGGAAAAATCGATTTTATTCAATTCGGCGCTGCGCTCGTCGGTGAGGCTTTGGCGGGTGTTGACATCAATCAGGTCGCCCACCAGCATGTAATTGGCGCTGCCATCGACATAAACCACTTGATTGCCGCTCACCACCACTTCATAAAGGCCGGCAATCGGCGTGTTGCGCACGCTTTGCACTTTCAGGTTTTGGCCTTGGTAGGTTTGTTCCAATTTGGCCGTCAGCGTTTGCGCCAACTTGCTGTCTACATTGCCGCTTGCCGTTGTTGCGCTCTTGGCTGCGGCGGGGGCAGATGCGGCGCTGTTGTGGGATACCGGCGTTTGGCCGCAGGCGGCCAGCGGCAACAGCGCCAGCGGCAATAAAGAATGGAGCAGGTGTTTGTTCATGCAAAGCCTCGTGTGGGGGTGCGCGCCGGGCGCAATCAAAATAAAATATGGGGGCGCACGCGCGCCGGTGCGCCATTGTACCAACTATCCCGCAGGCGGGCAAAAGCGTGCGCAAGCTTGGCGCAAGCGCCACTTCGTGCCACAATGCAGCATCTGTGGAGAACCAGCCGATGACCCCGATTTTAGCTTTCGATATCGAAACCGTGCCCGATGTGGCCGGTATCCGCTTGCTGCACGATTTGCCCAAAAGCGTGCCTGATGCCGATGTGGTGGCATTTGCACAGCAAAAGCGCCGGGCGCAAACCGGCGGCGATTTTATGCAGCACCACCTGCACCAAGTGGTGGCGATTTCCTGCTGCATGCGTTGGGGGCAAGATAAAATCCATGTCGGCACCATCGGCGAAATCAACGACAGCGAAGAAACCATGATTGCCAAATTTTTCGATTTGGTGGAAACCCACACGCCGCAATTGGTGAGCTGGAACGGCGGCGGCTTTGATTTGCCGGTGCTGCATTACCGCGCGCTCATACACGGCGTGGCTGCCGCGCGCTATTGGGACATGGGCGAGGGCGATTTCGGCGACAGCCGCGATTTTAAATGGAATAATTACATCAGCCGCTACCACAGCCGCCATTGCGATTTGATGGATTTGCTCGCCCTTTACCAGCCGCGTGCCAGCGTGCCGCTGGATGACATGGCCAAGCTGTGCGGCTTTCCCGGCAAGCTCGGCATGGATGGCAGCAAAGTGTGGGATGCTTATCACGCCGGCGATTTGAAAGACATCCGCGATTATTGCGAAACCGATGCGGCCAACACTTATTTAATGTATTTGCGTTTCCGCCTACTCGGTGGTGCGCTTGATGCGGATGAATACGAGCAGGAAATCAAACGCTTGAGGCATTATCTGCATTCGTTGGCCGAAGAAAAGCCGCATTGGGCGGAATTTGTGGCGGCTTGGTCTTAATCAATAAGCAAGGCCGTCTGAAAGTTGAATGTGCTTTCAGACGGCCTGTGCGACAATTTTCATTTCCCATTATTTTTCATCCGTTCAGACGGCCTCTTTATGACCCAAACACCGGCACTCAAACAAATCACCCTGATCGGCGTCGGCCTGATCGGCGGCTCGTTTGTGCTTGATTTAAAACGGCAGGGTTTGGTGGAAAAAGTGGTCGGCATCGATTTGGATGCCGACAATCTGGCGCGCGCACTCGAGCGCAAAGTCATCGATGAAGCTTTTGAAGAGATCAACGCCCAAAGCGTGGGCGGCGCCGATTGGGTGCTGATTGCCACGCCCGTGGCCACGCTGCCGCATATCTGCCGCCAATTGGCACCGCTTTTAAGCGCCCACACCATTGTGAGCGATGTGGGCAGCACCAAGCAATCTGCGCTTGCCGCCTTTGCCGAACACTTGGGCGCACATCTGCCGCGCTGCGTGGCCGCCCACCCGATTGCCGGCTCCGACCGACACGGCGCGCTGGCGGCGCAATTCGGCCTTTATCAAGATAAAAAGCTGATTATCTGCCCGCATGCGCAGCAAGATGCGGGTGCGCTCGAAACCGTTGAAACCCTATGGCAGGCCGTGGGCGCACACACCTACCGCATGAGCGCCGCCACCCACGATGCCATTTTCGCGGCGGTATCGCATATGCCGCACATGCTGGCTTATGCTTATGTGCACCAAATCGCCGAGCACCCCGACGGCCAAACCTATCTCGATTTCGCTGCTTCCGGTTTCCGCGATTTCACCCGCATCGCCTCGAGCCACCCGGCTATTTGGACCGACATTTGTATGGCCAATAAAGACAGCCTGCTCGATTTGCTCGCCGGCCAGCAGCAAGCGCTGGCTTATCTACAAAATTTGCTGCAAAGCAACGATGCCGATGCGCTTTACCGCTATTTCGAAGAAGCGCAACACACGCGCGATGATTGGCAGGCGCGGCAATAGAGGCAAATCAAACAGGCCGTCTGAAAGCCTGTAGGTCGGATTCTCGAATCCGACACTTGTTCGCAGAACAAGGCACGCAC
>ERZ650307.608-NODE-608-length-20356-cov-5.684301_pt1 | contig 20356 bp, 17 predicted proteins | sample MGYA00376243_ERZ650307 | MGnify/ENA primary metagenome ERZ650307 (study PRJEB26733, sample SAMN07839242) | wastewater metagenome | biome: urban; feature: artificial channel; material: waste water | place: USA: North Carolina | collected 2016-03-31 ... | reverse complement strand
ACATCATCGCGAGTCGCCTCGACGGCTCCCCCCCCTTGCGGATCATGCGTCTGGCCATACTGCCGAACATAGTGGAAACCCTGGTGACCCAGACCACCCGCACCCTCTCTGCCGCCATCCTGGATATCTCGGCGGTGGGTTTCCTCGGCCTCGGGGCCCAGTCACCCCAGCCGGAGTGGGGCGCCATGCTGGCGGATTCGAGCGATCTCATCTATCTGGCCCCCTGGACAGTGACCCTGCCGGGCATGGCCATTCTGTTCAGCGTGCTGGTGACCAACCTGGTGGGTGAAGGCATTCGCGAAGCGCTCAAAGAGGGGAACGATTGATGATACTGCGGCTCTATACCATCAAGGACTGCATGGCCCAGATGCAGCACGCCCTGCCACACCCCCATGAGGAGCGCCACTGATGCCCTTGCTCGACATACGCAACCTGACCATAGAGATCGACACCCCCCAGGGCAAGGTCAAGGCGGTGGACAGGGTCAGCCTGACCCTGAACGAGGGGGAGATCCGCGGGCTGGTGGGGGAATCCGGCTCGGGCAAGAGCCTGGTGGCCAAGGTGATCGTCGGCATCCAGAAGGACAACTGGACGGTGCGCGCCGACCGGATGCGCTTCAACGACATGGACCTGCTGACCATGGCGCCCAAGGAACGGCGCCGCATCATGGGGCGGGAGATAGCGATGATCTTCCAGGATCCCATCAGCTGCCTCGACCCCTCCGAGGAGATAGGCACCCAGCTGGAAGAGGCCATCCCCACCAGCGCCTTCGCCGGCAAGTTCTGGCAGCGCTTCCAGTGGCGCAAGAAGCGGGCCATCGCCCTGCTGCACCGGGTCGGGGTCAAGGATCACCGCAAGGTGATGCGGGCCTATCCCCACGAGCTGTCAGACGGCATGTGCCAGAAGGTGATGATCGCCATGGCCATCGCCAACCAGCCGCGCCTGCTGGTGGCGGACGAGCCCACCAGCGCCATGGAGTCCACCACCCACTCCCAGATCCTGCGGTTGCTGGACAAGATGAACAAGCTGGGCAATACCACCATCCTCATCATCAGCAACGACATCGCCGCCATCGCGAACCTGACCGACACCCTCAACATCATGTATTGCGGCCAGATGGTGGAAGTGGGGACCCGGGACCAGATCCTGGAATCCCCTCACCACCCCTATACGGATGCCCTGCTCAAGTCCATCCCGGACTTTGACAAGCTGGTGCGCCACAAGTCCCGGCTCGAGACCCTGCCCGGGGTGATCCCCCCCCTGCAGCACCTGCCCATCGGCTGCCGCCTCGGCCCCCGCTGCCCCTACGCCCAGAAGCAGTGCGTGCAGACCCCGCTGATGAGCAAGGTCAAGGGGCATCAGTTCAGTTGCCACTTCCCGCTCAACATGGAAGAACCGAAGAAATGAACCGGCACCAGACCCTGATCCGGGGCACCTGCCCGCCCCGTCAGCCCCTCTATCCGGCGAGCGCACCCAAGGAGACCACGTCGTGACCGAACCTTCCCTGTTGCAGGTCAGGGGCCTGTGCAAGACCTATCAGAACCGCACCGGCCTGTTCCGGCGCCAGGCGGTGGAGGCCATCAAGCCCCTGTCGTTTGATCTCGGGGTGGGCCAGACCCTGGCCATCGTCGGGGAGGCGGGCTCGGGCAAGAGCACCCTGGCGCGGATCCTGGCTGGCATGATAGAGCCGAGCGGCGGCGAGATCGCCATCGAGGGGCAGCCCCTGGTCCACGGTGACTATCAGACCCGCTGCAAGCTGCTGCGGATGATCTTCCAGGACCCCAATACCTCGCTCAACCGCAAGATCCGGGTCGGCCAGATCCTGGAGACGCCGCTGCGCCTCAACACGGCCCTGAGCGAGGAGGAGCGCCGGGAGAAGGTGATCCAGACCCTGCGCATGGTGGGCATGCTGGCGGATCACGCCCTCTTCTACCCACAGATGCTCTCCGCCGGTCAGCAGCAGCGGGTGGGGCTGGCGCGGGCGCTCATCCTCAACCCGAAAATCGTGGTCGCGGATGAGGCGCTCTCCACCCTGGACATCTCGGTGCGCTCCCAGATCATCAACCTGCTGCTGGAGATGCAGGAGACCATGGGGCTGAGCTATGTGCTGGTGGCCAACGATCTGGGGATCGTCAGCCACATCAGCGACGAGGTGCTGGTGATGCACGAAGGGCGTGTGGTGGAGCGCGGCAAGACCTTGCGGGTCTTCGCCGACCCCCAGCACGATGTCACCCGCCGCCTCATTCAGAACTACAACAACGAATACCGCCGCTGATCCCGCGGCGCGTTTCCCCTTGCGCCAGACATAAAAAAACCCGGCCTGATGTCTCATCAGTCGCCGGGGGATTGCGCTCAAAAAAGTGATTGCGTCGCTCGTAGTAGGAACACCGAGATAGTAGGCAGCCCCTTTGGGCTCAACAACTGTCAGATCTGACAGGCAGTCCGCTATGGAACCGGAATTGCGGATCCGGCGAACAGATGAGCTCGGCCTCCAGGCGACCGAAGAAGGCCACTCGCTCGCTGATGTCTTCGTCTGCGAACGTCTGTGCCAGGGCCAGGTAGTCCTGATAGTGACGCGCCTCCGAGCGCAGCAGGGAGACATAGAAGCGGCCCAGCTCCTCGTCCAGATGAGGGGCCAACCTGGCAAAACGCTCGCAGGATCGCGCTTCGATATAGGCACCGATGATCATCTTGTCCACCACGGCGGCCGGCTCGTAGGTGCGCACATGGGTCAGCAGGCTGCGGGCATAGCGGGAGGCGGTGACGGGACCATAGGGGATGCCCCGTGCGGCCATGATCTCCAGCACCTGCTCGAAGTGGTGCAGCTCCTCCTGGATGAGGCGCACCATGGGGAACAGCAGGGGATTGCGCTCCAGCTCGGCAAACACGCTCCTGTCTGATTCGCCCATGGTGCGCTTGCCGAGGATCTCCGCCTTCTCCGGCAAGGCATCGAGCTCCCGGTAGAAGGTCAGCTTGGGCAGCAGGTGACGCTTCTCCTTGGGCAGGCAGTAGCGGCGCACCAGGCTGTGGGCGGTGAGTGCCGCCTTGTTCTCGCAGTTGGCGTGATCGATAAGCAGGGTCGGCAACTGGGCGGGATCCCGCGCCATTTCCACCCACTCATCCGGGGTCTCGCAATGCAGGAACTGGCGAACGGGGGCTAACAGGTCATCCATCTGAACTCTCATCTGTTGATACGACACGCGGCGCCTGGCGCCGGGGGGCCTATGCTAACGGATCCCGCCCGGCCTGCCCACCGCCATCATGGCTCCGCCCGTCAGACGCCTGAGGGAGTCGCGGCGGATCAGGGTGCCGCTGAAGGCGGGCAGTGCGTCCCGGCTCCCCTCCTCCACCATGGTGGTCAGGCGGTTGATGGTCTCCTGGATCATCCCGTTCACCGGCATCTTGACGCTCGACAGCGCGGGAATGACGTAAGGGGCCAGGGGGATGTCGTCAAACCCCACCACCGAGACCTCGTCAGGCACCATCACACCGGCTTCGTGCAGCCGTTTGATGGCCCCGATCGCCATGTCATCGTTGCTGGCCACCAGGGCGCTGAAGCGAGCGCCTCGCGCCAGCAAGGTCGAGACGGCGGCCGCGCCACAGGCGGGGGTCCATTTGCCGGGGGCGATCAAGGTCTCCTGCACCGGGATGCCGTGCCGGATCAGCGCCTGCCGGTAGCCGGCCAGGCGCTCGGCGCCGGTGGGGGAATCCGCAGAGCCTGCGATGAAGGCGATCTCCCTGTGCCCCATGGCCACCAGCTTGTCCACCACCGCCTCCGCCGCCGCCTGCTGATCCGCATAGACGCAGTGGGCCGGATGGCGGCTCAGACGCCGGTTGAGCACCATGATGGGCTGCTCATGCTGCTCGATGATCTCGTCCATCTCCTCCACCCCAAGAAAGCGCGGATAGATGATGACGCCATCGCAACGGGAATCGAGCAGATACTGGATGGCCTGGCGCTCCTCGTCGGCTCTGTGCTTGCCGTCCGCCAGTATGAGCTGGCGCCCGCGATCCTCGGTCATCCGCGCCACCTGGGAGAGCAGCTCGCCGAAGTAGACGCCGTGGTAGAGGGTGTTGGTGACCACCAGTCCCAGGGTCCGGGTGTGCCTGGTCGCCAGCTGCCTCGCCACCAGGTTGGGGCGATAGCCGCACTCCTCGATGGCCTGCTGCACCCGGTCCCGGGTCTCCTGGCTGGTGTAACCATTGCCCGACAACACCCGGGAGACCGTCGCCTTCGACACCCCTGCCCGCCTTGCCACCTCCAGCATCGTCGTCATTGTGTTCTCCCTTGCTCGTAACGGGGCGCAGTGTACTGCACCGCCCCCGGCTTGTCGTCGCACGAATGGCGTGCAGGCCCGGGTTCAGTGATGCCATTCACGGATCCGGACGCTCGCTGCACAAGATGCTTGTCTCCCGCGCTCAGGCCGCGCACTCCATGTGGAACCGGTTCCACACTCAGTTTCATGCGCGTTCCCGCCCTTCGCGGCGGCGGGGGCGAGCAGGCCCACTTGGTTAAAAGGATCTACCTCGATGTCAAAAAACTATGCGGCTCTGGCCGGTACCGTCATCACCGCACTCGGCGGCGCCGACAACGTCGTCGCCGTGACCCACTGCATGACGCGGCTGCGCTTTGTGCTCGGCGATCCCGCCCGGGTCAATGGCCCTGCCCTCAAGGCCATCACGGGCGTGCTCGGGGTGGTGCAGGCGGACAACCAGTGTCAGGTGATCATCGGCAACACCGTCTCCCACGCCTATCGCGAAGTGCTGGCCCTGCTGCCCCAGGGCGGTGGGCAGACTCCGCTTCCGGAGGCTTCCGCTGGCTGGAGCCTGCGCCGCATGGGCGCCGCCATCCTCGACGCCCTGATCGGCACCATGTCCCCCCTCATCCCGGCCATCATCGGCGGCTCCATGCTCAAGCTGCTGGCCATGGTGCTGGAGATGACCGGCGTACTGGAGAAAGGCTCCTCGACCCTCACCATACTCACTGTGGCCGGTGACGGCGCCTTCTTCTTCCTGCCCCTGATGGTGGCCGCCTCCGCCGCCGTCAAGTTCAAGACCAATATGTCGCTCGCCATCGCCATCGCCGGGGTGCTGGTGCACCCCAGCTTCATCGAGCTGATGGCCAGGGCCGCCCAGGGGGAGCAGGTGACCTTCGCCCTGATCCCGGTCACTGCGGTGAAATACACCTACACGGTGATCCCGGCGCTGGTGATGACCTGGTGCCTCTCCTACATAGAGCGCTGGGTCGACCGCATCACCCCGGCGGTCACCAAGAACTTCCTCAAACCCATGCTGATCGTGCTGATCGCGGCCCCCCTCGCCATCCTCTTCATCGGCCCCGTCGGCATCTGGATTGGCACCGCCATCTCCGGCCTGGTCTACACGGTCCACGACTACCTGGGCTGGCTGTCGGTGGCCATCATGGGGGCGCTCTGGCCCCTGCTGGTGATGACCGGCATGCACCGCGTCTTCACCCCGACCATCATCCAGACCATCGCCGAGACCGGCAAGGAAGGCATGGTGATGCCCTCCGAAATCGGCGCCAATCTCTCTCTTGGCGGCTCGTCCCTGGCGGTGGCCTGGCGCACCCGAAACCCGGAACTGCGCCAGACGGCGCTCGCGGCGGCCGCCTCCGCCATCATGGCGGGGATCTCCGAACCCGCGCTCTACGGTGTGGCCCTGCGCCTCAAGCGTCCGCTCATCGCGAGCCTCATCAGCGGCTTTGTCTGCGGTGCCGTCGCCGGCATGGCGGGGCTCGCCAGCCACTCCATGGCCGCCCCCGGGCTCTTTACCAGCGTGCAGTTCTTCGATCCGGCCAACCCCATGACCATCGCCTGGGTGTTCGGCGTGATGGCCCTCTCGGTGGTGCTCTCCTTCGTGCTGACCCTGGTTATGGGGTTCGAGGACATCCCGGTCGAGAGCCCGGCCCCCCGCGCCGAGCCCGTGCAACCCGTCGCCACCAGCCAGGCGCAGGCCGGGCTGTGACACCCCATTCAGACATGACAAGAGGTAACCAATGTCGTTAACAAGATTTCCCGAGGGCTTTCTCTGGGGCGGAGCCCTGGCCGCCAATCAGGCGGAGGGCGGCTATCTCGAGGGGGGCAAGGGGCTGACCACGGTGGACATGATCCCCCACGGCCCGCGCCGCATGGCGGTCAAACTGGGCCAGGAGAAGCGCATCACCCTGCAAGATGACGAGTTCTACCCAAGCCACGGAGCCATCGATTTCTATCACCGCTATCGGGAGGACATCGCCCTGATGGCCGAGATGGGCTTCACCGTGTTTCGCACCTCCATCGCCTGGGCCCGTCTCTACCCCAGGGGGGACGAGCGCGAGCCCAATGCCGAGGGCATCGCCTTCTACCGTGCGGTGTTCGAGGAGTGCAGAAAGTACAACATCGAGCCCCTGGTGACCCTGTGCCACTTCGATGTGCCCATGCACCTGGTGACCCAGTACGGCTCCTGGCGCAACCGCCAGATGGTGGAGTTTTTCACCCGCTACGCCCGCACCTGCTTCGAGCAGTTCGACGGCCTGGTGAAGTACTGGCTCACCTTCAACGAGATCAACATCCTGCTGCACAGCCCCTTCTCCGGGGCGGGGCTGGTGTTCGAGGAAGGGGAGCACCAGGATCAGGTGAAGTATCAGGCCGCCCACCACGAGCTGGTGGCCAGCGCCCTGGCGACCCGGATCGCCCACGAGGTGAACCCGGCCAACCAGGTGGGCTGCATGCTGGCGGGGGGCAACTTCTACCCCTACTCCTGCAAGCCCGCCGACGTCTGGACCGCCCTCCAGAAAGATCGGGAGAACCTCCTCTTCATCGACGTGCAGGCCAGGGGCGCCTATCCGGCCTATGCGCAGAGGGTGTTTCGTGACAAGGGGATCACTCTGGTGAAGGAGCCGGAAGATGACGAGATCCTCAGGCACACCGTGGATTTCGTCTCCTTCAGCTACTACGCCTCCCGCTGCGCCGCCGCCGACATGAATACGGGCAACACCAGCGAGGCCAACGTGGTCAAGTCCCTGCGCAATCCCCACATCGAGGTGAGCGAGTGGGGCTGGGGTATCGATCCCCTGGGCCTTCGCATCACCCTCAACACCTTGCACGATCGCTACCAGAAGCCCCTCTTCCTGGTGGAAAACGGCCTGGGGGCGGTGGACGAAATGAACGAGCAAGGGGAGATAGAGGACGACTACCGCATCGACTACCTGCGCGCCCACATCGAGGCCATGGGGGACGCCATCGAGGACGGCGTGCCCCTGATGGGGTACACCAGCTGGGGCTGCATCGATCTCGTCTCCGCCTCCACCGGCGAGATGAGCAAGCGCTATGGCTTCGTCCACGTGGACCGGGACGACGCCGGCCATGGCACCCTGGCCCGCCGGCGCAAGAAGTCGTTCTGGTGGTACAAGAAGGTGATCGCGAGCAACGGGGAGGATCTGGCCTGAGGCCCCCTCAGTTTCGCCGCAAGGCGCATCCATGCAACAGGGGGGCCGAGGCCCCCCTGTTGTTCATCACGCTGGCAATCTGAAAACGTTTAACTGCCTTCGTTGAAGATCTCGAGGTTGCTGGTCCCTTCCTGCCACTCGCGCACGGCCTTGTTGTCGTCGCTGCGCAGGGCATTGAGGTGGTCCAGATAACCCTGATCCACGTCGGAGGTCACATAGTGACCGTTGAAGACCGAGGTCTCGAAGTGGCGCAGCTCGGGGTTGATCTCCCGCACCGCCTCTTCCAGATCTTCCAGATCCTGGAAGATGAGGCCATCGGCACCGATAAGCTTGCACACCTCTTCCACTTCACGACCATGGGCAATGAGCTCGTTGGCGGTGGGCATGTCGATGCCGTAGACGTTGGGGAAGCGAATTTCCGGTGCCGCCGAGGCGAAATAGACCTTGGCCGCCCCCGCTTCACGGGCCATCTGGATGATCTGCTCCGAGGTGGTGCCACGGACGATGGAGTCATCCACCAGCAACACCTTCTTGCCCTTGAATTCGGAGCTGATGGCGTTGAGCTTGCGACGCACCGACTTCTTGCGCTGGGTCTGGCCCGGCATGATGAAGGTACGGCCGATGTAGCGGTTCTTCACGAAGCCCTGACGGTACGGCAGGCCCAGGGTGTGGGCGATTTCCAGCGCCACGTCGCAGGAAGTCTCGGGGATGGGGATGACCACGTCCACGTCGAGATCGTCCCACTCCCGTGCGATCTTCTGGCCCAGCTTGCGACCCATGTTGAGGCGGGCGGCATAGACGGAGACCTTGTCGATGAAGGAGTCGGGACGGGCGAAGTAGACGTATTCGAAGATGCAGGGGTTCATCTGCGGGCTTTCCGCACACTGCTCGGAGAAGAGCTGGCCCTGCTCTGTGATGTAGATGGCCTCGCCCGGGGCGACGTCACGCACCGTCTCGAAGCCGATGGCGTCGAGCGCCACGCTCTCGGAGGCGAGCATGTACTCCACCTGCCCCTGCTCGTCGACCCGGCGACCCAGGATCAGCGGGCGAATGCCGTTCGGGTCACGGAACCCGATGAGGCCGTGGCCGATCACCAGAGAGACCACGGCATAGGCGCCGCGGATCTGCTGGTGCACCTTGCGCACCGCCGAGAAGATATCTTCCGGGCGCAGCGCCATCTTGTCGCACAAGTCCAGCTCGTGGGCCAGCACGTTCAACAGCACTTCGGAGTCCGAGGTGGTGTTGATGTGGCGGCGGGCCACCTTGAACTGCTGCTCCTTGAGCTCCTTGGCGTTGGTGAGGTTGCCGTTGTGGGCCAGCACCATGCCGTAGGGGGAGTTCACGTAAAACGGCTGCGCCTCTGCCGCACTGGAGCTGCCTGCGGTGGGATAACGGACGTGTCCGATGCCGATATTCCCTTTCAGGCGCTGCATGTGGCGCACTTCAAACACATCCTTCACCAGACCGTTGGCCTTGCGTTGCCGGAAGTTTCCACTGTCAATGGTCACGATCCCGGCGGCATCCTGTCCCCTGTGCTGCAACACCGTCAAGGCGTCGTAGAGGGCCTGATTGACGGGGGTGGTGCCAACTATACCGACAATACCGCACATGTCTTTGCTACCTCGAAGTCACTGTACCTGTTGAAGAAAACTGGACGAGTTCATCATGAACCCGAAAAACCACTGGATCACCGGCTTGAACTCCGGCACCAGCCTGGACGCCACCCACCAGTCGCTCTGGGAGAGGCTGGTGAAGGTATCCATGAAAAACAGCAGGGCGCTGACGATCAGCACCCCGCGAATGGCGCCAAAACAGACCCCGAGCACCCTGTCGGTGCCGGAAAGCCCGGTCTTTTCCACCAGCAGGCCCACCACGTAGTTCACCACGCTGCCGAGGATCAGGGTCGCCACGAACAGGGCGGCGATGGCCAGACCGTTGCGAACCATGGCATCGGAGAAAGAGGTGAAATAGACGGCGAGATCGGGATAGAAATGGCTGGCAATGAAAAAGGCGACGAACCAGGTGACCAGAGACATGGCCTCCTTGAGAAAGCCTCGCACCAGGCTGATGAGGGCGGAGAAACCGACGATGCCGATGATGGCGTAATCAATCCAGACCATAGAAAAAGATGTCCTGCGAAATTGCGGCGCAGTCTAACAAAAACGATTGCGCAATGCTTGATAAAATTGTGTTACAGGCCCGAAGGGAGCTATCCCTTCCCCTTGCGGCGGGTTTCCCGGGCCCAGAATGCACAACGCCATGGCATGCCATGGCGTTGTCGTCAGCAACGAGCGCTTACCCGATGTGGGTCAGGCCGCCCATGTAGGATTGCAGCGCAGCCGGGATGGCGATGCGGCCATCTGCCTGCTGGTAGTTCTCGAGCACGGCCACCAGGGTACGACCCACCGCCAGACCGGAACCATTCAGGGTGTGAATGAGCTGCGGCTTGCCGTCGATGCGCACGCGAGCCTGCATGCGGCGCGCCTGGAAGTCGGTGCAGTTGGAGACGGAGGAGATCTCGCGATAGGTGTTCTGGGCCGGCAGCCACACTTCCAGATCGTAGGTCTTGGCGGCGCAGAAGCCCATGTCACCGGTGGAAAGCGCCATCACGCGATACGGCAGCTCCAGCAGTTGCAGCACCTTCTCGGCGTGACCCACCATCTCTTCCAGGGCATCCCAGGATTTTTCCGGGTGCACCAGTTGCACCATCTCGACCTTGTCGAACTGGTGCATACGGATCAGGCCACGGGTATCACGACCGTAGGAGCCGGCTTCGGAGCGGAAGCAGGGGCTGTGGGCGGTCATCTTGATGGGCAGCTCCTGCTCGTCGAAGATCTCGTCACGGGCCATGTTGGTGAGCGGCACTTCGGAGGTCGGGATGAGGGAGAACTTGCGCACCTTGCCTTCGTCTTCCCCTTCCCCTTCGATGCCGGTATTGAAGAGATCCTGGGAGAACTTGGGCAGTTGGCCGGTGCCGTACAGGCTGTCCGGGTTGACCAGATAGGGCACGTAGCATTCGGTGTAGCCGTGCTGCAGGGTGTGCAGGTCCAGCATGAACTGCGCCAGGGCGCGGTGCAGGCGGGCAATCTGACCCTTCATCACCACGAAGCGGGCACCGGAGAGCTTGACGCCGTTCTTGAAGTCCACGCCCTTGGCCGCTTCGCCCAGATCGATGTGATCGCGCACCGGGAAGTCAAACGCGCGCGGGGTGCCCCAGCGGCGCACTTCCACGTTGTCGTTCTCGTCGCGGCCCACCGGGGTGGTGTCGCTCGGCAGGTTGGGGATGGCGTCGGAGATGGCCTTGATCTCGGCCAGCAGTGCCTCGAGCTCGACCTTGCTGGTCTCCAGCTCGTCGTTGATCTTGGTCACCTCGGCCTTGAGGGGAGCCACATCTTCGCCGCGACGGGCAGCCTCACCGATGGACTTGGAGCGGGCGTTGCGCTCGGCCTGCAGCTCCTGGGTGCGGGACTGCAGATCCTTGCGTTTCTCTTCCAGAACATTGACCGCCGCTACGTCCAGAACGTAGCCACGTGTCGCCAGACGAGCGGCAGCTTCGGTGATGTCGCTGCGCAGATATTTGGGATCCAGCATGGTTTACCTACTTTTTTTAATGGGATCTGGGCCCGGGTCATCGTGACCGGGTTGGGAAACAGATCCGGAAGTTAACATCGGTTGGCGCACCCCTTTGCCTTCGGAATCGGGCCTTCGAAATCAAGAAGATGGTGCAAGGCCAAGACAACCGGGGTCAGACGGGCAGTGTAGCAGACCGCCCCCCCGCCCGAACAGGGACTATTGCGCCCGTTTTTTCCGGGCCCCCCTCCCCTGATGCCCTTGCCGTGCGCTTTCCGGGCGAGGGGCTTGAAGGTCTTTCCTATCGCTTGCGCGGGCTCTGCTTGTCCAGCTCGTGCAGATAGTCGAGCTTCTGGGCTATCTGCTTCTCAAGGCCTCGCTCGGTGGGCTGATAGTACTGCTTGCCGGCAAGCTCCGGGGGGAAGTACTGCTCGCCGGCGGCATAGGCCCCCGGCTCGTCGTGGGCGTAGCGATACTCGGCGCCGTAGCCCAGCTCGCTCATGAGCTTGGTCGGGGCATTGCGAAGGTGCGGTGGCACCTCGAAGTCCGGCAGGTTCTTGGCGTCGTGAAGCGCCGCCTTCCAGGCGGTGTAGACCGCATTGCTCTTGGGGGCGCAGGCGAGGTAGACGATGGCCTGGGCGATGGCCCGCTCCCCTTCCGCCGGGCCTATCCGATGGAAGCAGTCCCAGGCTGACAGCGCCACCTGCATGGCGCGGGGATCTGCGTTGCCCACGTCTTCCGAGGCAATCGCCAGCAAGCGGCGGGCGATGTAGAGGGGATCGCAGCCGGCGCTCACCATGCGGGCATACCAGTAGAGGGCCGCATCCGGCGCCGAGCCGCGAATGGACTTGTGCACCGCCGAGATGAGGTCGTAGAAGTGATCGCCGCCCTTGTCGAAACGGGCCACGTGCTCCCCCACCACGGCGGCGAGCAAGGTACTGTCGATCACCCGCGCCCCTGAGCTGTCGGCCTCGGCCATGTCGGCCAGGAGCTCCAGATAGTTCAGAGACCTGCGCCCGTCCCCGTCCACGGCTTTCGCCAGCGCCTCCTTGGCCCCGGGGGCAAAGCGCAGGCTAGGGTCATTGAGACCGCGCGGGTCCTGCATCGCCTGATCGATCATGGCGAGGATGTCCTGCTCCTCCAGCCTCTTGAGCAGATAGACCCGGGCCCGGGAGAGCAGCGCATTGTTGAGCTCGAACGAGGGGTTCTCGGTGGTGGCGCCGATGAAGGTGATGGTGCCGTCTTCGATGTGGGGCAGGAACACATCCTGCTGGCTCTTGTTGAAGCGATGCACCTCATCGACGAAGAGGATGGTGCGCACCCCGCGCCAGCTGTTCTCCTTCGCCTTGTCGATGGCGGCGCGGATCTCCTTGATGCCGGAGGTGACCGCGGAGAGCCGCTCCACCTCGGCCTGGCAGTAGTGGGCCATCAGCTCGGCCAGCGTGGTCTTGCCGGTGCCGGGCGGTCCCCACAGGATCATGGAGTGGCAGTGCCCCGCCAGGATCGCTTTTCGCAGGGGCTTGTCCGGCCCCAGGATATGCTGCTGGCCGATGTATTGCTCGAGGGTTTGCGGCCGCATCCGGGCCGCCAGCGGACGAAAGTCCGAGGAGAAATCCAGGGATAAATTGCTCATCTGCATTGACCTTTCATCTGACCGGTCGTCCATGACGCCCGGTCAGACGATAACACCGGTAACGGCTGGCTCATCAGCGCTGGTCGTCCAGCTCGACCCCCTTCGGGATCTTGAACACGAACTCGTTGCCCTTGAGCACCGGCTTGCGGTTGAAGCTGCTCAGGGTGAACTCGCTCCACTGGCCCTGGGCCTCTTTCACGTCGAAGCGACTGATGTTGTTCTGACGGTCGAAGGTGATGCGAAAGGAGGCGATCAGCTCGTCCTTGTTGCGGCTGGTGACGGTATAGACATCCCCTTCCTGGGTCACGTCATAGTTCTTCCAGAGGCTGTTGTCGTTGCCCGCGATGAGCACGAAGGGGGTGTTGAGCACCGCATCCTTCATCTTGAGGGCGGTGACCTGCTCGACGAAGGGGTCGTACACCCACACATCCTTGCCATCGGCCACGATCAGGCTCTCGTCCGGGGAGGTAGTGTGCCAGTTGAAGCGGTTGGGTCGCTGCACCAGCAGGGAACCGCTCGCCTTTTGCAGCTCCTTGCCCTTGCTGTCATAGACAGTCTGGGCAAACGTCGCGGAGAAGACATTGACGGAGGAGAGCTTCTCCTTGAGATCGCTGGCCGCATCGGCCCATACCTGGCTGCTGGCGACCAGCAGAATGGAACCCATCAACAGTTGTTTTTTCATCAGGCTCTTCATAGGGAGGTTCTCGATAAAAGGCCACGCCCGCAGAGGGCATGGCCAGAATGATACAGGGGTTAGGCTTAGTCACGAACCGGCGGCGGTGCCAGCACGTCGCGCTGGCCGTTGCCACCCGGGGCGCTGACGATGCCCTGGTTTTCCATCTGCTCGATGAGACGGGCCGCCCGGTTGTAACCGATCTTGAACTTGCGCTGGACGCTGGAGGTGGAGCCACGGCGGGATTCCACCACGAAGGCCACCGCCTCGTCGAACAGGGGATCGAGCTCTTCATCGCCGCCCCCGCCGAAGTCGCCACCGCCGCCCTCGCCGTCCGACTCGCCGGAGAGGATCTCGTCGATGTAATCCGGCTCGCCACGCAGTTTCCAGTCCGCCACCACCTTGTGTACCTCGTGGTCATCGACGAAGGCACCGTGGACACGGGTGGGATTGGAGGTGCCGGCAGGCATGTAGAGCATGTCACCCATGCCGAGCAGGGATTCGGCGCCCCCCTGGTCCAGGATGGTGCGCGAATCGATCTTGCTCGACACCTGGAAGGAGATCCGGGTCGGGATGTTGGCCTTGATGAGGCCGGTAATGACATCCACCGACGGACGCTGGGTCGCGAGGATAAGGTGAATACCGGCCGCCCGCGCCTTCTGGGCGATACGGGCGATCAGCTCCTCCACCTTCTTGCCGACGATCATCATCATGTCGGCGAACTCGTCCACCACCACCACGATGTGGGGCAGTTTTTCCAGCTCCGGCGGCATCTGATCCATGGAGTCACCCGGACGCCACAGGGGATCGACCAGGGGATCCCCCGCCTCGATGGCGGCCAGCACCTTGTCGTTGTACCCCTTGAGGTTGCGCACCCCGACCGCGGACATCAGCTTGTAACGACGCTCCATCTCGCCTACGCACCAGCGCAGGGCGTTGGCGGCATCCTTCATGTCGGTGACCACCTCGGTCAGCAGATGCGGAATGCCTTCGTAGACCGAGAGCTCCAGCATCTTGGGGTCGATCATGATGAAGCGCAGATCCTCGGGGGAGGATTTGTAGAGCATGGAGATGATCATGGTGTTCACCCCCACCGACTTGCCCGAGCCCGTGGTACCCGCCACCAGCAGGTGGGGCATCTTGGCGAGGTTCACCACCACGGGTTCCCCCGCGATGTCCTGACCCAGCCCCATGGTGAGCGGATTGCGGCTGGCCGCGAACGCCTCGCAGTCGAGGGTTTCCCGCAGGTAGACGGTCTGGCGTACCCGGTTGGGCAGCTCGATCCCGACGAACGTCTTGCCCGGGATCACTTCCACCACCCGCACGCTGCTGGCAGAGAGAGAACGGGCGAGATCCCGGGAAAGATTGGTGATCTTGCTCGCCTTCATGCCCGGCGCCAGGTCCAGCTCGAAGCGGGTAATGACGGGACCGGGATAGACGCCCACCACCTTGGCCTGCACGTTGTAATCGGCGAGCTTCGCCTCCACCAGCCGGCCCATGCGCTCCAGCTCGTCCTTGCTCATCATCTGGGTCTTGGCGGGCGGCCTGTCCAACAGATCGATGCTCGGCAAAGGGGCCAGACCGGGCTGGGGACGGCGCTTGGCTTTCACCGGCGCAGCGGCAACGGGAGCATCGGGTTCGTCATCCCCCTCCGCCCAGGGCAAGTCGAGGTCATCTTCTTCCTGGCGCACGGCAGGACGCGGACGGCCATTAGCCACGCGCTTGCCCTTGGCGGCAGGCGCCGGAGCCTCGTCCTCTTCGTCGTCAAACTGCGGATCGAGCTGGAAGGTGTCTTCGTCAAGCTCCGGCAGCCATTCGTCAGCTTTTGTCTTTTGAGCGCGATTCTTCGCCTTGGGGTTGCGTGTCCAGCTGCCGTGGGGGTCTTCGTCATCCTCTTCCTGATCGAAGCTGCCCACGCCCCCTTCCAGCAGGGGATCCGGCCCCTCATAGCGGGGCTGACGCCAGCCACCGGTGAGCCAGCGGCCAAGAGTGGTGGGGAAATGGTAGATGGCGCTGACTGAGCCGGTGCAGGCGGCACCGATGCGCTCGACGATGGTGAGCCAGGACCAGCCGGTAAAGAGGGTGATGCCGGTCGCCACGAAGCAGAGCAGCATCAGGTTGGCCCCCAGGCCGCCAAACAGCGGCACCACGGCGGAGGCGATCACATCCCCCACCAGGCCGCCGGCGGAAAAGTTCTGCAAGTCGTTGAAGTTCATGCTGGCGATGGCGGACATGCCAAGCACCGTCAGCACGAAGCCGATGATCCGTACCGACAGAGTGAGGTAATCCACTTCCAGCAGCTTGCTCGGGCGCCAGAACAGGCTCCAGCCAAGCAGCACCACCAGAGGGGGCACCAGATAGGAGAAGGCCCCGAAGGTAAACATGGTGATGTCGGCGAGCCAGGCACCGGCGCTGCCCGCGAGGTTTTTCACCTCCCCTTGCCAGGAGGTTTGCGACCAGCCGGGATCGGCGGGATGGTAGGTCAGCAGGGCAAGCAAAAGATAGGCAGCCATCAGGGTGATGGCGATCAAGACGGCCTCGAAGATCCGTTGTGTACCTGATAAAGGAGTAAACAGCTTTTTATCGGCCAAACTCCGGCTCCTTTGTGAAAACATGAATGCGGGGATAGGGGGCCTAGTATCCCTGAAAAGCCCACCGATTGTCAGCCAGTGCCTGAGGGCGGGCCTGAAACTCTCTATAAGAAGAAACGAGCGGACCGGCCGCTCGTTTCTGACTATCGTGACTCGTCATGGAACTTGCAAGTCACAGCACAACCCCGCTTATCGGGTGCTGATCACCAGACGACTGCTCTGTTTGACCTCTTCCATCACCACGTAGGTGCGGGTGTCGTTGACGCCCGGCAGACGCAGCAGGGTTTCACCCAGCAGGCGGCGGTAAGCGGACATGTCGCTGACGCGGGTCTTGAGCAGATAGTCGAAATCACCGGACACCAGATGGCACTCCTGGATCTCTTCGAGCACCTGAACAGCCTTGTTGAACTGCTCGAACACATCGGGGGCGCCACGATTGAGGGTAATTTCCACGAACACCAGCAGAGACGCGTCCAGATAATGAGGGTTCAGAATGGCGGCATATCCTTCGATATACCCTTGTCGCTCCAGGCGACGAACCCGTTCCAGACACGGTGTGGGACTCAGGCCAACTCGTTTGGACAACTCAACGTTCGAAATCCTGCCATCCTTTTGCAGTTCATTCAGAATGTTGCGGTCAATCCTGTCCAAATCCTTTAGCCGACTCTTAGCTTCCATCATTTAATTCCATCCTTTGGCTATTTTTTGGTAAGAATCACCAGTCACTTTATAATAATGGTCACAAATCCTGTCAATACCTGAATATACTAGGCGCAAATGTCGCTTAACATCTAGGCAACATAAACCACCAATCGATAGACGAGGGATAGCATGATTATCGGTGTACCTAAGGAAATAAAAAACCATGAATATCGCGTAGGCATGGTTCCGGCCAGTGTACGTGAACTGACAGCACGAAACCATACTGTTTTCGTCCAAAGCGGCGCAGGAAATGGCATTGGCTTCAGTGACGCAGATTATCTGGCTGCCGGAGCCGAGATCCTGGCCTCCGCTGCCGAAGTTTTCGCCAAGGCGGAGATGATCGTCAAGGTCAAGGAACCCCAGGCAGTGGAACGGGCCATGCTGCGTCCTGGCCAGACCCTCTTTACCTATCTGCATCTGGCGCCGGACCTGGCCCAGACCCAGGATCTCATCGACAGTGGTGCCGTCTGCATCGCCTATGAAACCGTCACGGACGGTCGTGGCGGTCTGCCCCTGCTGGCCCCCATGTCGGAAGTGGCCGGACGCATGTCTATTCAGGCCGGTGCCCAGGCACTGGAGAAATCCCGTGGCGGCAGCGGCGTGCTGCTCGGCGGTGTGCCCGGTGTGGAACCGGCCAAGGTGGTGATCATCGGTGGTGGTGTGGTGGGCTCCAACGCAGCCCGCATGGCCGTCGGCCTGCGTGCCGACGTCACCATCCTCGACAACAACGTCGATACCCTGCGCCGTCTCGACAGCGAGTTCCAGGGGGCTGCCAAGGTGGTCTACTCCAACCGCGAGACCCTGGAGCGCCATCTGCTGGCGGCGGACCTGGTCATCGGCGGCGTGCTGGTGCCTGGCGCCACTGCGCCAAAACTTGTCAGCCGTGACCACATTGCTCGCATGAAACCCGGTGCGGCCATCGTGGACGTGGCCATCGACCAGGGCGGCTGTGTCGAGACCTCCCATGCCACCACCCATGAAGATCCCACCTTCATCGTCGACGAGGTGGTGCACTACTGCGTGGCCAACATGCCAGGCGCCGTGGCCCGCACCTCCACAGTGGCCCTCAACAACGCCACCCTGCCCTTCATCATCAAGCTGGCGGAACAGGGCTATCGCGGTGCACTGCTCAGCGATCCCCACCTGTTGCACGGCCTGAACGTGATGGCGGGCAAAATCACCTGCAAGGAGGTTGCCGTGGCCCACAACCTGGCTTACACGGATCCCCTGACCCTGCTGAACTGATCGCGTCCCTGCAAAGGGAGGTAGATGAGTGAAAATCCGCCCGCGATGGGCGGTTTTTTTATGCCTGCCATCCCCGGCTCACCCCTCTTGTTGGCGATTGCCCCAATCGATGCGCTGGCCTTTGACCACGGATCACGAATTACCTACAATCGCGCAAACTCATCACGTCTCGGAAATCACATCATGAGCCAAGTCACTCATAGCAAACTGCTGATCCTGGGGTCCGGCCCGGCGGGTTACACCGCCGCCGTCTACGCCGCCCGCGCCAACCTCAATCCCCTGCTCATCACCGGCATGCAGCAAGGTGGTCAGCTGACCACCACCACAGAGGTGGAAAACTGGCCAGGTGATGCGGAAGGGCTGACCGGCCCGGCCCTGATGGAGCGCATGAAAGAGCATGCGGAAAAATTCGATACCCGCATTCTGTTTGATCACATAAATGAAGTGGAGCTGACCCAGCGCCCGTTCCGCCTCAAGGGTGACAACGGTGAATACAGCTGCGACGCGCTGATCATCGCCACCGGCGCCTCCGCCAAGTACCTGGGCCTGCCTTCCGAGGAGTCCTTCAAGGGCCGTGGCGTCTCCGCCTGTGCCACCTGTGACGGCTTCTTCTATCGCAATCAGGAAGTGGCCGTGGTCGGCGGCGGCAACACCGCCGTGGAAGAGGCGCTCTATCTGGCCAACATCGCCAAGAAGGTGCACCTGATCCACCGCCGCGACGAGTTCCGCGCCGAGAAGATCCTGATCAAGCGCCTCAATGACAAGGTCGAGAGCGGCAACATAGTGCGGCACACTCACCAGACCCTGGACGAGGTGCTGGGTGACAACATGGGCGTGACCGGCGTGCGCCTGCGCAGCACCCGGGACGACGCCACCTCCGAGCTGCCGCTGATGGGGGTCTTCATCGCCATAGGTCACCAGCCCAACACCCAGATCTTCGAAGGCCAGCTGGCAATGGAAAACGGCTACCTCAAGGTCCGTGGCGGCCTGGAAGGCTTCGCGACCCAGACCAGCATCCCGGGCGTGTTTGCCGCCGGCGACGTGGCCGACCACGTTTACCGTCAGGCGATCACCTCAGCCGGTACCGGCTGCATGGCAGCCCTGGATGCCGAGCGATATCTGGACGCACAATAAGCACAAGGATATAAAGGGCATGCCAAGTGGCATGCCCTTTTCTTTTAAGGAGCCGGATGAAACGGAAAATATTGATTGTGGAAGACAGCCTGACGGTGCGCCGCATGTTGACCCAGGCCATTGCGCAGCAAACCGGGCTGGAGATAGATGCGTTCGATACCCTTGAAGGCGCCCGCGACTGTCAGGGCGAAGAGTACGTGGTCGCCCTGGTGGATCTCACCCTGCCGGATGCCCCGAGTGGAGAAGCCGTCAATGTGCTGCTGGCGCGAGGTCTGCCCGTGGTGATCCTCACCGCCGACATCAGTGAGGAGAAACGGGAAGCCTGGCTGGAGGCCGGTGTGCTGGATTACGTGATGAAGGATTCACGCCACTCCCTACAATACGCCGTCAGCCTGGTGCACCGCCTCTACCTCAATCAGGCTATCGAGGTGCTGGTGGTCGATGACTCCCGCACCTCCCGCCATCGCACCGCTGCCCAGTTGCGCAAGCAGTTGCTGCTGGTGCACGAGGCAACCTGCGCCCGGGATGCCCTGGCCCTGCTCGAGCAGCACCCGGCCATTCGCCTGATGCTGGTGGATTACTACATGCCGGAAATCGACGGCATCAGCCTGGTGCGGATGCTGCGGGAGCGCTACAGCAAGCAGCAGCTCGCCATCATCGGCATCTCGGTGTCGGACAAGCACGGCCTCTCTGCCCGCTACCTCAAGCAAGGGGCGAACGATTTTCTCAACCAGCCGTTCGAGCCCGAGGAGCTGCAGTGCCGGGTCAGCCACAATCTGGAGGCCCTTGAGCAGTTCAACAGCATCCAGGAGTCAGCCAATCGCGACTACCTGACCGGGCTCTACAACCGGCGTTACTGGTTCAACGAGGGGCAGAAGTGGTTCGAGGAGCATCAGCGTCAGCAGGCGCAGCTCGCCCTGTGCGTGCTCGATGTGGATCATTTCAAGCAGGTCAACGATCACTGGGGCCATGCCATCGGCGATCAGTTGCTCTGCCACCTGACCCGGCTGCTCACCCAGTTCTTCCCGGATGCCATGATAGCCCGTTTCGGTGGCGAGGAATTTGCCCTGATGGTGCCCCACTGTCCGGTTCCCGTGCTGCTCAAGCGGCTGGAAGGGCTGCGGCAACAGCTGCGTCAGCAGCCGCTGTCACGGGAAGTGCCGCTGTTCGTGCGCGCCAGTTTTGGCGTCATCAATGTCGGGCGGCTCTCCATGGACGAGGCGCTCTGCGAGGCAGATCGCCAGCTGTATCAGGCAAAGAACACGGGTCGTGACAAGATAGTCTCCCAGGACGCCTGAGCACGTCTCGAGTGAGACGCTTCGTGTAGTACCGCCCGGCGCCCCTTGCGGCCGCCGGGTTAT
>ERZ650307.599-NODE-599-length-20505-cov-8.390905_pt1 | contig 20505 bp, 22 predicted proteins | sample MGYA00376243_ERZ650307 | MGnify/ENA primary metagenome ERZ650307 (study PRJEB26733, sample SAMN07839242) | wastewater metagenome | biome: urban; feature: artificial channel; material: waste water | place: USA: North Carolina | collected 2016-03-31 ... | reverse complement strand
GCAGCAAGGTTGGACACCTTGCGAGGCTTTTTAACGCAGCAGATGCGTTTTCAGGGACGAAATACACCCATAAATCGAAATGTCAGGATACCCTACAGGCTGCGCTGCATCACCGAAAACGACACCAACACAATCACCAGCGGCAACAAAGCGCCAAACCAATAAAGCGAGAGCCAGCGGACCCGCTCGCTGCGCCATTGGCGCAGCAGCACCAGATAAGCCCAACAATAAAAGCCGAAAGCGGCTGCGGCAATCGGCGACATCTCGCCGCCCACCACCACAAAGCCCGCCACGCCCAAACACAAGCCGTAGGATAGCGCCCACGGCCAAACCGGGCCGTTGCGGCCCACATAATCCTGCAATTTTCCAAAAATCAACAACAACACACTAGGCAACATAATCGGTTCAGTTAAGGGTTTGATTTTGCGTATCCGCACGGCGGCGTTTGAGCTCGCCCAAGCGCACCACCACATAAGCCATCAGCGCCACCACGAAAAACACCAGCAGCATCCAAGCGATGCCTTGCAGCGATTCGATAATGGTGCGATACACTTCGAGCACCCAGCGCTCGCCGGTAAGCGGCACGATTTGGGCTTTTTCATCCCAGCGCCACGGCGTGATGTATTTTTCCAGCTCGCCGATACGCACGCCGGCCGACACGCCCACCACCAAAATGGCAAACTTCATATAGCGCACCCAGGCTTCGCTGATGGGGTCGTCGATAATGCGGGTGAGGATATTGTGCAGCGGCTGCGCAAACAAACGCGCCACTAAGGCCGACACCGCCAGCGCCAGCACAAATGTAACCAACAGCAAGGTGATAAACATCGTGGCCTTTCATAGTGTTATACCAATCCCAAAAAATAACCTAACTTCGTTGTCTCGCCTTGCCATACTATCTGTACTGTCTTCGGCTCGCCGCCTTGTTAGCTTACTTTTTTGAATGGGTATTAGATGCAGCCTGCGAAAACCGGCAGGCCGTCTGAAAAGCGATTGTATGTTTCAGACGGCCTGATTGCCAAGTGTTTCCTGAAGAAAGCGCCGATTCTTCGGCCGCTTCCTTTTCGATTTAATGGTTCAAAATTTTCGACAAAAATTGCTGCGCCCGCTCGCTGCGCGGGCTGCCGAAGAATTCTTCGGTGCTGCAATCTTCCACAATCTGGCCGGCATCCATAAACACCACTTTATTGGCCACCTGCTTGGCAAAGCCCATTTCGTGGGTAACACACATCATGGTCATGCCCTCTTTGGCCAAGCCCACCATCACATCGAGCACTTCCTGAATCATTTCCGGATCAAGCGCGGAAGTGGGCTCGTCAAACAGCATGGCCACCGGATCCATGGCCAGCGCACGCGCAATCGCCACCCGCTGCTGCTGGCCGCCCGACAATTCGGCCGGATATTTATGCGCCTGCGCGCTTAAGCCCACGCGGTCGAGATAGGCCAGTCCTTTTTTAAGCGCTTCTTGCTTGCTGCGGCCAAGCACCTTGATTTGCGCCACGGTGAGGTTGTCGGTGATGCTCAGATGCGGAAACAGCTCGAAATGCTGAAACACCATGCCCACGCGGCTGCGCAGCTTGGGTAAATCGGTTTGCGGATGGCCCACCGACGTGCCGTCGATCACGATTTCGCCTTTTTGGAAAGGCTCCAACCCGTTTACACATTTAATCAGCGTGGATTTGCCGCTGCCCGAAGGGCCGCACACCACCACCACATCGCCTTTGGCGATGCGGGTGCTGCAATCGGTAAGCACCTGAAAATCGCCATACCATTTATTCACATTGTTGATTTCAATCATTTTTACACCCGCAATCTTTTTTGCAAACGTTTCACACCAAAAGTGGCAATCGCGCTCACCGCAAAATACACCGCACCGGCAAACAGAATATACGGCGTGAGCATGCCCATCAAATCGCCGCGCACATAAGAGGCGCGGAAGAAATCCACCAAGCCGATGGCAAACACCAGCGTGGTATCTTGAAAAAGAATAATGCTCTGCTGCAAAATCAGCGGCAGCATTTTGCGGAAAGCCTGCGGCAGAATCACGAGCCGCATGGTTTGGCTGTAAGTCATGCCCAGTGCTTTGGCCGCATTCACCTGCCCTTTGGAAATCGACTGTATGCCCGCGCGCACCACTTCGGCAAAATAAGCCGCCTCAAACACCATAAACGCCACCGCGCACGAAGCAAAAGCCACGTTGATGGTGAGATAGCGCCCGGTGGCCCAGTTGTACATCATCGGCACGGCGAAGTAAAACCAGATCAGCACCAAAAGCAAAGGCACCGAGCGGAAAAAATTCACATAAAGCTTGGCCGGCAGCGACAAGATTTTAAAAGGCGATAAACGCGCCAGCGCCAGCAGCGTGCCGATGACCATGCCGCCGGCCACAGCAATCGCCACGATTTCCAGCGTGGTGGTGATGCCGGCCAAAAGGCCGGGCGATGCCGCCTGCAATTCTGCAATTCCAAAAGCCATCTTATTTGCCCTCCGCCATCAAGCCCGGCACTCTGTATTTGCGCTCGAGAAAATTCATTAACATAATCAAAACCAAATTAATCACCAAATAAATCAGCGTGGCATAGGTGTAGATTTCAAAATTGTTTTGCGTGTATTCGGCAATGGTTTTGGTTTGGCTGATTAATTCGGCAACGCCCACCAGCGATGCCACCGAGGCGTTTTTAAAGCAGTTGGTCAATTCCGAGCTCATGGGCGGCAAAATCACCCGGAAAGCCTGCGGCAGCAGCACTTGCCGGTAAACTTGAGCAGTGCTGAATCCCAGCGCATAAGCGGCGTGGCTCTGCCCCTGCGGCAGCGACTGAATGCCGGTGCGCACCTGCTCGGCAATGCGCGCGGCGGTGAAAAGCCCCAAGCCCACGCTGGCCGAGAGCATGGCCGAGGTGTTGGGCGCAAGGCCGAAATACCACCATTGGCGCAAGCCTTCGGGAAAAAAGCCCGGCACCACGTAATACCAGATAAAAAGCTGCACCAGCAAAGGCACGTTGCGAAACAGGCTCACATAGGCCGAAGCGATGGTTTGCAGCGGCTTATTGGGCAGCGTACGCATAATGCCCAACACCGTGCCCAGCGTGAGCGCGATAAGCCAAGCGATGCCGCCGATTAAAAACAGCCAGCCGAGGCCCGAGAGCATCCAGCTCAAATAGGTTTCGTTGCCGATGCCGGTGCTGTCAAACAGCACGCCCCAGTTCCAGGAATAGCCCATATTCCGTTCCTTCTGTTGTTTGGATTCTGCCCTGATACGACAGAATATTGGCTTTTATATACACCAAACGCCCTTTCCGTCGCTCCTGCGTAGGCAGGAGCACAGCCTGAAGCGCAGCTTCAGTTGTCGGGCAGCTAGCTACCATCAACACATAAAATCAAATATTTGATTTTATAGAGAATCTTTTATTTTCAGAAATGTGTGAGGCAAGCAAAGCGCTGCTTTGCACCGGGCACCTGCCTGCGCGGATGCGACAGATATCCGGTTTTGCAAAAGTCTCAGGCCGTCTGAAAACCATCCGGCTCGCACCGGCCATCTAAAGAAGGCGGCGGGCTTTTCAAACCCGCCGCCTTTTGCCACATGATGTGCCGGCTGTTTGAAATGTTTACTCTGCGGCTTTATCGGTGGGGTTGGCGATAATTTCTTTTACCTGCGCCGACATCGGAAATTCCAAATTCACGCCTTTGGGCGGAATCGGGCTTTCAAACCATTTTTTATACAGCGCATCGATTTCGGCGGTGTTTTTAAACGTGGCATCCAGCGCACCATCCACCACCGCTTTAAACGGCGCATCGCCTTTGCGCACCATGCAGCCGTAGCGCTCAAACGACATCGGCTCGCCCACAATCACCCAATTATCGGGGTTGGGCGTTTTGGCGCGCTCGCCCGCCAGCAAAATATCATCCATCATAAAGGCTTGCGCGCGGCCGTTAAACAGCATCAGCGCGGCTTCGCCGTGGTCTTTGGCGGAAATGATGTTCATGCCGAGCTTTTCTTTGTCGTTATATTCTTTCAACAAACGCTCGGAAGTGGTGCCGGCCGTGGTGACTACAGTTTTGCCTTTCAAATCGCCAAAGCCGTTGATGCCGGCATCTTTGGCGGCCATCAGGCGGGTGCCGATTTCAAAGAAAGCATTGGAAAAATCCACCTGCTTTTGACGCTCGAGATTGTTGGTGGTGGAGCCGCATTCCAAATCTACCGTGCCGTTGCTCACCAGCGGGATGCGGTTTTGCGAGGTAACCAAGTTGTAGCGCACTTTCAAATCGGGCATGTTGAGCTCTTTTTTCACCGCTTCCACCACTTTGAGCTGTAAATCATGGGCATAGCCTACCGGTTGGTTGGGCTGATCGGCAATGTAGGAAAACGGAATGGAAGAATCACGGTGCCCCAACACAATGGTGCCCGACGATTTGATTTTCTCCAAAGTGCCCTGCCCTGCTGCGGCCGGCGCGGCGCCTGATGCGCTGCTTTCGGCCGGTTTCGATGCTTCGCCGCCGCAAGCCGCCAAGCTCAATGCCGCCAAGCAGGCGAGGCTGAAAGGTTTGAGTGCTGTCAATTTCATTTCTTGCTCCTATGTTGTTGTCGTTATTCTGCACAAGCCCGCAGCCGCCGCAAAAAAGCCGCCCCGCCTTGATGGAATTTATCCTAGCTTAACCTATTTTATTTGACAACCCGATTAACACACTCAAATCATAAGTGGCTGATATTATTCAATCAATAAAATCAGAATATTTTACCGCTATCGATTTGATTGTTAACAATAAAAAGCTACTTTTCACTACATTGCAAACAATATTCATCTTAATCCCCATCACCCAAAAGGCCGTCTGAATGTTTCAGACGGCCTTTTTATGAACATATAATCATTTATCCGGCGCGCTTCAGCAATGATTGCCGTCTTTCGGATTGGGGTCGATTTGGTCGAGACGGGTGAGCGCTTTGCGGCGGATTTCCTCATCGCTCAGGGGCTTTTGCGCATAGGTAATCGCATCGTCCACCGAATCTTCAATTACCAATTCGCGCTCTTCCGCTTCCATTTCATCGGCGGTTGTGGGCTCGTGGCATTCGGAAATCTGGTCGGTGTTGAGCTCGACTTGCGGCTTGATGGCATCGAAATCCTGCTCGCCCGCTGCCACGCTGCCGGCCTGCGCCTGCTCGGCTTGGGCGGCTTCGCGGTGCAGGTAATCATCGCAGCGCTCTTGTATTACCGCATCGCACTCTTGCGATTCCATTACTTGGGCGTGCGTGGGGTTGGGCTTATTCATGATTTTCTCCTTGTGGCAGTTATTGTGTGAATGAGCGGCAAGGCTCAAGTGTTTTTATCATAACAAGAAAAAGGCCGTCTGAAAGCTTTCAGACGGCCTTTAGCAAGATTTAACCGATGCCTGAATGCCGACATCATTCGAGCATAAAGCCAATCAGGCCGTCTGAAACCCTGCACTTTCAGACGGCCTGATATAAACAGCAAGCTGCATCAGGCGGTGAGCGTGCCTTTGGTGGAGGGCATTTGACCGGCCATGCGCTCATCGTGCGCCACGGCCATGCGCAGCGCGCGGCCAAACGCTTTAAACACGGTTTCGGCTTGATGGTGTGCATTGATGCCGCGCAGGTTGTCGATATGCAGCGTCATCATGCTGTGGTTGACCAAGCCGTGGAAAAATTCGCTGAATAAATCCACATCGAATTTGCCGATCATGGCGCGGGTGAATTCGAGGTTGTACACCAAGCCCGGGCGGCCGGACAAATCGAGCACCACGCGGCTCAAGGCTTCATCGAGCGGCACATAGCTCATGCCGTAGCGGCAGATGCCGGCTTTGTCGCCCAGAGCTTGCTTGAGCGCCTGCCCCAGCGTGATGCCGATGTCTTCCACGGTGTGGTGGTCGTCGATGTGCAAATCGCCCCGGCAGGTGATGTCGAGATCAATCAGGCTGTGGCGGCTGATTTGGTCGAGCATGTGCTCGAGAAAAGGCACGCCGGTGTCGAATCGGCTTTGGCCGGTGCCATCCAGATTGATGGACACGGTGATTTGGGTTTCGCTGGTGTGGCGGCTCACGGTGGCGCTGCGCGTTTGCGCTGCTTCCGCAGCCATGGCCAGCGCGGCCTCGGCAGCGGCTTTTTCCGCTTTTTCGGCCTTTTCTTCTTTAGACAGATGCTTTCTGCCCATCCAGCCGGCGGGCTTGCCCATGCCGTTTTCTAGCTTGGCCTGCAAGGCCGATTGGATGCCGCGCCCTTTGGCGGTTTCATCCTGCGCCTGTTTTTCCAGGCGGTGTTTCAGCTGATACAGCGCGGAAGGGTTGTCGTAGCCGCTGCGGCGGGCCAGCTCGCCAAGCGAGCCGGCTTCTTCGATCAGCAGATAAAGGTTTTGCAGATGGGTTTGTATTTTTTTCATAATCCGGTCTTTTTTATCAATAAAAGCAATCACTTAAATGCAAAACGCAAATACGCTCAGGTTTGTTTGCATTTTATCTTTATTTTTCATACAGCGCGCGCATCAGCGCCAACACGGCATCGTTTTGCCCGGGCGCACCCATGGTGATGCGCACACATTGCGCCAGCAGCGGGTGCGCGCCGTGCAATTTTTTAATTAAAATCTTATTTTGCTTGAGCGTGTCAAACAATTGATCTGCATCGGGCACGCGCACGGTGATGAAATTGGCTTCGCTCTCAAAAGCTTGAATAGCGGCGATTTGCTGCAATTGCGCCAGCATGCGCTCGCGCTCGGCTTTGAGCTTGGCGGTGGTGGCAGCAATGGCATCGGCATGCTCGAGCGCAAATTTGGCGGTGGCCAGGCTCAGCTGGTTCATATTATAAGGCGGCACGATCTTGGCCAGCTCGTTGATGATTTCGGCGCAGCCGGCGGCATAGCCCACGCGTATGCCGGCAAAGCCGATTTTGCTCACGGTGCGCATCAGCACCAAATTTTCAATCTGCCCCGCTTGCGGCAAAAAGCTGTCGCCGCTGAATGCGCCATAGGCTTCGTCCACCACCACAACGCCGGGCGCGGCATTGATAATGGCCTGCACTTGGGCGCGCGAAAAGCCCACGCCGGTGGGGTTGTTGGGATACGACACAAACACCAGCGCCGGCCGATGCGCGGCAATGGCCTCAAGCACGGCCGGCAGATTCATGCTGAAATCGTCGTTCAGCGGCACACCGATATAATCGAGCCCGTAAACCTGCGCATTGTGCCGATACATCACAAAGCTCGGCTCCAGCGCCAGCACCGCAGCACCGGGCTTGGCCACCAGCATGGTGATGAGTTGGATTAATTCATCCGAGCCGTTGCCCAGCGCGATTTCGGCAGCGGCCGGAATATCAAAAGCCTGGCGCAGCGCGGCTTGCAGGCCGCTGGTGGCAGGATTGGGATAAAGATGAATCGGCGCTTCAGCCAAGCGGGCAGCCCATTCGGCCTGCAATTGGGGCGAGTGGGCAAACGGGTGATACGGGCTTTCCATGGCATCGAGCTTAGTGAAGCCTTCGGGCAGCGCGGCCACTTGATAAGCGCTCATGGCGCGGATGTCGGCGCGGATAATATCGGATAAATGGCTCATTAACGGCTTTGGTGTAAACAGGCCGTCTGAAACACGACGCGCCTTTTTTGTCGACAAAATGCTCGGGGCTGTTTACATTTATTCGCGGGTAAGATTTTGAGCGAAAAAGCGTATATGCAAGGCAAAAAGCGCAACCGGCACGTTTGATCGCCAAAAGATTGCCGCGAAATGAAATATAAACAGCGCCTAATGTATCATAAAAAAGCGTGTGTTGCAGGCAAAGAACGTGTATTGCAGGCCGTCTGAAAAATGCGGTTTCAGACGGCCTGCAACACTAGGGTCTGTTCACATTTCATCCGTGCGTAAGATTTTGAGTGCAAAAGCGCGTTTGCAAGGCGAAAAGCGCAGCAAGGTTGGACACCTTGCGAGCATTTTCAACGTGGCAGGCGCGTTTTTGAGCCAAAAGATTGCCACGAGATGAATTGTGAACAGACTCTAGGGCGTCCTAGCACCTGATTATTCAATGCCCGCCCATTTATGCGTTTGCACGCTGAGCTGCCAATGCACTTGGGCATCGGCGCGCGCGTTGAGCAGGCCGATTTGGCGGATGGTGTCGTAAATATTCATTTGGCCGTCGATTTCGCAGGGCGAAAGATAATAATGAGCGGCGCGGATTTTCTGCTCCATTTCGGCGCAAAAAGCCAACACATCGCCATCGGCCACAATGCGCACTTCATCGGCCGCTTCAATGCATTGCTGCCGGTATTTTTCCGCATAGCAGGCTTTGGGGCTGGCGGCCACATAATCGATTTGCACGGGCGCAGGCTTGAGGCCGTTGGTTTCGATGCACAAACGATAACCTTGCGCTTTGAGCGCATCGAGCAAAACACTCAAATGCGGCTGTATGGTGGGCTCGCCGCCGGTGATGATGATGTTGCGCGCGGCATAGGTTTGCAGGCGGCTTAAAATGTCGCTCAGGCGCATCATGCCGAATTTCAGGTAATCGGTGTCGCACCAGGCGCAGGCCAGATTGCATTTGCCCAAGCGGATAAACACGGCGCTCATGCCGGTGTTGTAGCCCTCGCCTTGCAGGCTTTCGAAAATTTCCACAATGCGGAATTCGGGGTTTTCGGGGTGGATGGTTTGCATTTCAGACGGCCTCACGCGCTGCACTCGCAATAAGAAGTGGGCGTTTCCCACAAACGCAGCGCGGATACGTTCAAGCGGCCTTCGTTGCGCAGCAGGTCAAACATATATTGCGCCATATTCTCCGCCGTGGTGCGTTTGGCCATCGGCAGGGTTTTAAGCTGCCAGCCTTCGAGCATGGCGGCGATTTCGCACTCGCGCGCGCTTTCGGTGTGGTAGATAAAGGCGTGGTCAAACGGCTCTACCACCAGCTTTTTCACGATGGTTTTCAAATCGGCAAAGTCGATCACCATGCCGTCTTTAGCGCCGCCGAGTATCAAATCGCCGCTGATTTCCACTTCGAGTTTATACGTGTGGCCGTGCAGATTTTTGCACTTGCCGTCGTGATGGTCGAGCATGTGCGCCATGTCGAATGAGAAGGTTTTGGTGATTTTCATCATTTATGTTCCGAGGCCGTCTGAAGGTTTCAGACGGCCTATTGTTAAGTAGATTGTCACATTAGCCGATAATATCCGGCCACAAATCGCGCCAAGCTGAATTATGTTGTTCAATCAAATCAAGCTTCCATTTACGCTGCCATTTTTTCAATTGCTTTTCGCGGCCAATCGCACTTTCCATATTCTCGTGCAATTCATACCAAACCAGCAGGGATATTTGATAACGGTCGGTAAATCCTGCCACTTGATGATTTCGATGTTGGTAAACGCGCTGAATCAGATTGGAGGTTACGCCGATATACAGCGTGCCATTGCGCTGACTGGCCATGATATACACGGCAGGCTGCATGACTTTATTCATTGATATACACTTTGATATACACTTTCCATTCCGTCATTGTCGGGCTTTGACCCGACAATCCAGTCTGTTGGGATACTGAGCAAAGAGAATCGTTTTTGGAATCGGCGTTCTGGATTGTCGGGTCAAAGCCCGACAATGACGAATGACGGTTACTGAAAATTCAAGCGCCTTTTTGCGCCAGATATTCCGCCAGCCCGCGCTCGCGCAGCACGCAGCTGGGGCATTGACCGCAGCCGCCGGCCACGCCCATATAGCAGGTGTGGGTGTGGGTGCGCACATAATCGAGCGCGCCCAGATTATCGGCCAGCGCCCAAGTTTGCGCTTTGGTGAGATACATCAGCGGCGTGTGGATTTGAAAAGCATAATCCATCGCCAGATTGAGGGTGACATTCATCGATTTCACAAACACATCGCGGCAGTCGGGGTAGCCTGAAAAATCGGTTTCGCACACGCCGGTGATGATGTGCACAATATCCCGGCTTTTGGCGTAAATCGCGGCATAAAGCAGAAACAAGGCATTGCGCCCGTCTACAAACGTGTTGGGCGGGCCGCTATCGGCGGTGCGGATTTCGGCTTTATCGTCCATCAGCGCATTGTGGGTGATTTGCTGCATCAGGCTCAAATCGAGCACGGTTTGCGGCACGCCCAAATCGGCGGCAATCCAGCGCGCTTTTTCCAGCTCGACGGCGTGGCGCTGGCCGTATTGAAAAGTGACGGCCTCGACATTTTCGCGGCCGTAAGTTTGAATCGCCTGAATCAGGCAGGTGGTAGAATCTTGGCCGCCTGAAAAGATAACCAAGGCTTTTTGCTGTGGCATTTCGGTTTCCTAGTTTTGATTGGGAACGCAGGTTCCGGGCGGGATGGTTGCGAACCGCCGCTAAAAAAGAATCGGCATTATAAGCCAAATCAATCGGGAAATCCGTTAAAATATCATGCTTTACTTTTCAGACGGCCTCTGTGTTGATTCACAAAAAAAGGCCGTCTGAAACCGATCGCTATTTTAGGCAGGAGCTGGCAGCAAATGTTGGTATTGGGAATCGAATCTTCATGCGATGAAACCGGCGTGGCGCTTTACGAGCACACGCACGGCTTGTTGGCGCACCAATTGCACACGCAAATGGCGATGCACGCGGAATACGGCGGCGTGGTGCCCGAATTGGCCAGCCGCGACCACATCCGCCGGCTGGTGCCGCTCACCGAAGCAGCCTTGCAAGAAGCCGGCAAAAGCTATGCCGATATCGATGCCGTGGCCTTTACACAGGGCCCGGGCTTGGGCGGCGCGCTTTTGGCCGGTGCAAGCTTTGCCAACGCGCTGGCTTTTTCGCTGGGCAAGCCCGCCATTGCGGTGCACCATCTCGAAGGCCACCTGCTCTCGCCCTTATTGGCCGCTGAAAAGCCCGAATTTCCTTTTGTGGCCTTGCTGGTTTCCGGCGGCCACACGCAATTGATGGCCGTGCGCGGCATAGGCGACTACACCTTGCTCGGCGAAAGTGTCGACGACGCGGCCGGCGAAGCCTTCGACAAAACCGCCAAGCTGCTCGGCCTGCCTTATCCGGGCGGCGCGAAATTATCCGAGCTGGCCAGGCTCGGTTCGCCCGATGCCTTTCAATTGCCGCGCCCGATGCTGCATTCGCCCGATTTGCAGATGAGCTTTTCCGGCCTCAAAACCGCCGTGCTCACCGCCGTGCAAAAAGTGCGCGCGCAAAGCGGCAGCGATGAAATACCCGCGCAAACCCGCAACGACATCTGCCGCGCTTTTCAAGATGCGGTGGTGGACGTGCTCGCCGCCAAAGCGCAAAAAGCCCTGCTCGACACGGGTTTTCGCACGCTGGTGGTGGCCGGCGGCGTGGGTGCCAACTGGAAGCTGCGCGAAGTGTTCGCCCGCTTGAGCGTGCGCAGGCCGTCTGAAAAAGGCCGCCCGAAACCGGCGGCCGAAAAAATAAACGTGTTTTTCCCGCCGCTCGAATACTGCACCGACAACGGCGCGATGATTGCCTTTGCCGGCGCCATGCGTTTGCAAAGCGGCCACAGCGCCGGCGCGTTTAATGTGAAGCCGCGCTGGCCGCTCACCGAGATTGTGAAAAGCGCTTGAGAAAAACCAACCAACAGGCCGTCTGAACGCCGCATTCAGACGGCCTGTTTGTGTAAAAAAACCACAAAACATGCCATATCGCGCCATCAAACCGTAAAATCCGGCAGAAAATGCCCACATTGCCGAACCCTCTGCCCCAAGCGCACTCCAAACAGCCGATTCTGCACAACCCGAAAGGACAAGCATGAAAAAGCCGACAACTGCACTCGCGCTCTCCGGCATTATGGCGCTCTTTTCCGCCAGCGCCTTTTCCGCCGCGCTGCCCAACGAGATTTTCCAGCCGCGCGGCGCGCAAACGGTTTTGGCCGACCAAAAAAGCAGCGGCGGATTTGCCGCCGAATTCAGCCTGCAAGCGGGGCAAAACAGCGTGCAGGCGCTGGCGCGGCAAGTACGCAACCACGCCCAACGGCACGGCTTCAAAGTGGTGGCCTCGGCCATCGAGCCGGATGACGCCGATTTGAAATTCACCCGCCGCGGCCAGGCGCTGGATGTGTCTATCGGTCGCAACCGGCACGGCACGATTGCCTATAAAGCCGATTTGGATACGAATCCGCGCCAAAGCGGATAACGCAATCCCTCAGGTAAAACAATGTTTCAGGCCGTCTGAAAAAACTTTCAGACGGCCTTTGCGTTTTATGCAGCCATGCATATTCATGCGCATGATGACGCCGCCAAAGCGCGGCGTGCGTAGCTGCACATAATGAAATTTAATGCCAATCCAAAAAATAATCATACGGCCTTGTCTCACCTTGCTGCGCCATAGTGAAATGCAAGAACAAGTGATACAAAACAATGCTCTATAACGGAACAGCTTATGTTGATAAGCCAACGTTTCAGACGGCCTATGGGCTTGTTGTGTCACTTTTTCGTGCATTCCACTACAGGCTCCTGCCTACGCAGGAGCGACAGACTGTATGTGTACGATTGCACCGCAAAAGCTGCGGCTTACGCTGCTGATAAAGTCAAGGCCGTCTGAAAAACTTTCAGACGGCCTTGGTTTTGATGTTTGCCGCTAAACGCTTAACGCCCCGGCACCGTGCCCATGCGCTGTTTCAGCGAGGTTTGCGGCTCGTTGAAGAGGCTGGCGTAATAAGTGGCGTTGGTCATCACTTTTTTCACGTAATCGCGGGTTTCGTTAAACGGAATGGTTTCGGCATAAATCGCGCCCTCGAGCGGGGTGGCGGCCTGCCAGCGGCGCGCGCGGCTGGGGCCTGCGTTGTAGCCGGCGGTGGCCATCACTTCATCGTTGCTCAGGCGGCGTTTGGCGTCGCCCAAATACCAAGTGCCCATGCGGATGTTGCCGTCCATGGTGTGCAATTGGTCGGGGCTCATGCCGATTTTGCCGGCGATTTCGCGCGCGGTGGCGGGCATCACCTGCATCAGGCCGTGCGCGCCCACATTGGAGCGTGCGCCTATCATAAAGCGGCTTTCCTGGCGGATCAGGCCGTATACCCAGGCCGGATCTACGCCGGCCTGCGCTGCGTAGCGTTCGGTGAGGTCGCGGAAGGGCGAGATATAGCGCAGGTTGTAGTTGAGCTTTTTGTCGGTGCGCTCGGCGCTGTTGATGGCCATTTCGTAAAATTGGTTGTCAAATGCCAATTGGGCGGCGGCGAGCAAAGTGTTTTCATCGGCACCACGGGTGGCATAGCGCCATTCGGCTTGCGCTTGGCGGCGCATGTTCCAATCATCGCCATTTTGGGCGGCGCGAAACAGGGTGAGCGAGCGGTCGACGGCGCCGTCGCGTGCAAGTTTGTTAACATCGCTTTTGGGCGCTGTGCCCACATTATTGCGGGTGTTGATGCGCCCGCCCAGCTCTTCGGTGGCCAGCACGGCATAGAAATTGCGCCCGCTCTCGGCCACTTTTTCATAAAGGGCTTTGGCACGCGCCTGCTGCCCTTGTGCAGCATAGCTGCGGGCGAGCCAATAGCGCCAGTCGGGGGTGTTTTTCAATTTATCGGGCATGCTGTTGATGATGCCGGCCAAATCGCTCCATCGTTGCAGGCGCAAGGCGGCGCGGGCATACCATTCGAATTGGTCGTTGGAAAGCTGGCTGCGATCGGCGCGGTTGTAATAGCTCAGCGCGGCGGGCATGTTTTGGTTGAGCGCTTGCGCGTGGCCGAGCACGCCCCAAGCAAAGCCGCTTTGCGCGCGGCTAAGGCTGCCGGACATGGCTTCTAAGCGGGCGGCGGCTTCGGGCGTGGATTTGGCATTGCGGCCGATGATGTTGACCATGCTGTATTCCTGCGCGCCCTGCCCTGTGCCCTCAAACGGGCTGCCCAAAGCGGCGGCCAAGTTGCGGGCATCGGTGATTTGGTTGTTGCTGATTAAGCCGCGCACGCGCCGCCAGGCATCGGCCTGGTTCAGGCGGCCGCCGGCAGCGGCGGATTCGAGCAAGGTGTTGCAGCCTTGCGGCAGGCGGCCGATTTCGCGCACCAATTCATCGGCCAGCGCGCTCTTGCCGCCGCCGATATAGTCGGCATAGCATTGCACTTCTTGCGCGCGCCCTTCTTTATCGAGCAAGGCATATTGCTGCTGAAATTGCGGCCATTGGCCGCGCCGGCCGAGGCTTTTGAGCCATTCGTTGCGCACGGTTTCGGCCATGGCGCTGCTGCCGGCTTGGCTTAAAAATTGGGCGGGCAATACATCATCGTTGCGCTTGACGGCTTCCAGCGCACTGCGGTAAAGGCTGTAATCCGACATGATTTTGGCGGGCGTTTCCACACTGCGGCTGCCGGGCAGGCTTACGCCGGAGGTGTCGCGGGTGTTGATCGGCTCCAGCGGCTGCTCGGGCGAGGAGCAGGCGGCCAGCGCCAAGGCGGCGGCGGCCAATGCGGTGAATTTGAAGGTGCGGTATGCAGACATGTGTGGCCTCTTGATAAATGCGGGCTGACGGGGTCAGCACATGGTGTGGCGGGAAAGGGGTTTGGCCTATGCGGCTTTGACGGCCATTATAGTGAATGACAAGCATTTTGGGCGCGGCGCGGGCGTGTGCGGTAGAAGATTTACATTATCCGGCATTCAGACGGCCTAAAAACCAAGCAACACGGCGGGGGCATGCGTACGATTACGCTGCGCTAATCGTGCCTACGCATGTCGTACCTGTGCATGCAGGCCGTCTGAAATTATTTTTTCCAATAAGCGGGGGTGAGCAACACCAGCACGGTGAAAATTTCCAGCCGCCCCAGCAGCATCACCATGGTGCAAAACCATTTTTGGCTGTCGGTGAGCAAGGCGTAATTGCTGGCGGGGCCCACTTCGCCCAAGCCGGGGCCGGCATTGGTGATGCAGGCGATCACGGCGGTGAAGGCCGACATAAAATCGAGCCCGGTGGCCATCATCAAAAAGGTAAACAGCACCACGGTGATGAAATACACCGAAATAAAGGCCAAAATCGTCAGCGCCGTGCGGTCGGGTATGCTGCGCTTGTTGATTTTCACTGTGCGCACGGCATGCGGGTGCAAAAGCAGCACCACTTCGCGCAGGCTGAATTTAAACAGCACCAGCGCGCGCACGTTTTTAATGCCGCCGCCCATCGAGCCTGAGCTGGCTAAAAGGTTGGAGAGGAAAAACATCCACAACGAGGCCAAAAGCGGCCAGGTGGCAAAATCGGTGTTGGCAAAGCCGCTGGCCAAGCCGATAGACACAAAGTTGAAGCCCACAAAGCGAAACGCATCCGAGAGGCTCGTGTAATACTGCTGCTGCCACAGATAAAGGCTGGCGGCGATAATGCTGCCGCCCAGCACCACCAGCATCACCCGGCATTCTTCATCGCGCCAATAGCTTTTGAGCGAGCGGTTGCGCACGGCGGCGAAATGGCTGGCATAGTTGATGGCACCGGTAACTGTGGCCACGATAATCACCATTTCAATGGCCACGGAATTGAAATAGGCAATGCTGTTGTCGTGGGTGGAAAAGCCGCCCAGCGACACCGCCGACATGGCGTGGCAGATGGCGTCAAACCAGCTCATGCCCGCCCAATGCAGCGCCAAAAAGCACGCCACGGTGATGGAAAGATAGGCCATCCACAGCTTTTTGGCCACTTGCGAAATGCGCGGTGCCAACTTGCTGTCTTTATCCACGCCCGGGATTTCGGCTTTGAAAAGCTGCCTGCCGCCCACACCGAGCATGGGCAGAATCGCCACCGCCAGCACAATAATCCCCATGCCGCCGAGCCAATTGAGCATATGGCGCCAGAAATTGAGCGAAGGCGCGAGCGTGTCGAGGCTGTTGATTACGCTGGCGCCGGTGGTGGTAAGCCCCGACATCGCCTCGAAAAACGCATCGGTGTAGCTCATATTGGGAAAATAAAGATAAAACGGCATCGCGGCGATGGCGGCAAAGCCCACCCACAGCATAAACACCAGCGTGAAGCCGTCGCGCTGGCGCAGCTCGCGGTTGTAGTGCCAGGTGAGCAGCCACACCGATACCGAGCCGATAATGGTCACCAGCGCGGTGCGGCCGAATGCGGGCAGCGCATCGTCGAGAAACAGATACGACACAAACGTCGGCACCAACAGCAGCACGGAAAACAACACGCCGAGCTTGGAGAGCACGTGGATAATCGGAATAATTTTATGCATGGCGCAACAGCGTTCAGACGGCCTTTGATTAAAAGAAAACAAATGCATTCAGACGGCCTAGTTTGCCCGAGGCCGTCTGAAACCTTATTTTATAGCGGATACAGGGAATAAGCTATCTATCATTGCTATCGGGCAGCGGGCAGCGCAAGAGGTGTTGCGCGGCTTATGGCTGATGATGCCACAAGGCCGTCTGAAAAGTTTTCAGACGGCCTCTTGGCAAGATTCATCATCCCACCGCTTCAAAACCCATCAGCCGAATTTGCCGGTGATGTAATCTTCGGTTTCTTTGCGCGAGGGGTTTTTAAACACTTTTTCGGTGCGGTCCACTTCGATTAATTCGCCCAAATACATATAGGCGGTGAAATCGGACACGCGCGCGGCTTGCTGCATGTTGTGGGTGACCATGGCGATGGTGTAGTCTTTTTTCAGCTCGGTTACCAATTCTTCGATGTGGGCGGTGGAAATCGGGTCGAGTGCGGAAGTGGGCTCGTCGAGCAGCACCACTTCGGGCTTGTTGGCCACGGCGCGCGCGATGCACAGGCGCTGCTGCTGGCCGCCGGAGAGCGAGTTGCCGCTTTGCTTGAGCTTGTCTTTCACTTCGCCCCACAGCGCGGCTTTGCGCAAAGCCCATTCCACGCGGTCGTCCAATTCGCTTTTGCTCAGCTTTTCGTAAAGCTTCACGCCGAAGGTGACGTTGTCGTAAATCGACATGGGAAACGGCGTGGGCTTTTGAAACACCATGCCCACTTTGGCGCGCAAGAGGTTCAGGTCGATATCTTTGCCGAGAATGTTTTTATCGTCCAGCAGCAAATCGCCCTCGGCTTTCATGCCCGGATAAAGGTCGTACATGCGGTTGAAGGTGCGCAGCAAGGTGGATTTTCCGCAGCCGGAGGGGCCGATAAAGGCGGTGACTTTGTTGGCGGGAATATCCAGATTGATGTTTTTCAGCGCGTGGAAAGAGCCGTAGTAAAAGTTGAAATTGCGCACGGCGATTTTGGTTTCCATTGTGATTCCTTGGTGTAATCAAATAAGTGTAAGCAAGTGTTCGGTGTTTCAGGCGGCCTCGGTCAGCTGTTTCTGCTGCTGATGTAGCGCGCCAGAATATTGGCAATCAGCACGGTGAGCGTAATCAGCAGCGCGGCAGCCCAGGCCAAGTCGTGCCAATCGCTGTAAGGGCTCATGGCGAATTGGTAAATCACGTTGGGCAGGTTGGCAATCGGCTGATTCATGTTGGTGCTGAAAAATTGGTTGTTGAGCGCGGTGAAGAGCAAGGGCGCGGTTTCGCCGGAAATGCGGGCAAATGCCAGCAACACGCCGGTGAGCACACCGGCCTGCGCCGCCCGCAGCGTGACCATCATCACGAGCTTCCATTTGGGCGTGCCCAGCGCATAAGCGGCTTCGCGCAGGCTGTTGGGCACGAGCTTGAGCATGTTTTCCGTGGTGCGCACCACCACCGGAATCACCAACAGCGATAAGGCCAGCGAGCCTGCCCAGCCGGAAAAATGGCCTTGCTGCACCACCACCAATTCGTAAATAAACAGGCCGATTACGATAGAGGGCGCGGAGAGCAAAATGTCGTTCATAAAGCGGGTGGCGGCGGCCAATTTGCTGCGCTGGCCGAATTCGGCCAGAAAAATGCCGCACAAAATGCCGATGGGTGTGCCGATCAAAAGGCCGAAGAGCGTAATCATCAGGCTGCCCAAAATGGCATTGCGCAAGCCGCCTTCCATGCCCGGCGGCGGTGTGTCGAGCGTGAAAATATGCGTGCCCAGGCCGCTGAAGCCTTCATAAAACAAGGTGTAGAAAATCCAACCCAGCCAGAAAAGGCCGAAGGCCATTGTGAGCCATGCCATGGTGAGATTGAAGCGGCTCACCAAGCGGCGGCGGCGGTAAACCGCGTTATTCATATTGCTTTGCATCAGGTTTTCCTCGAGCTTTAGTGTGAGCGGCCTTCATTGCGCTGCATGCGCAACAACATCACTTTGGAAATGCACAACACCACAAAGGTAATCAGGAAGAGAATCAGGCCCAGATATAAGAGCGATGATAAATGCAACGGGTCCACCGCTTCGGCAAATTCGTTGGCCAGCGCCGAGGTGATCGACACGCCCGAGTTATACAGGCTGGCGCTGATGTTGAAGGTGTTGCCGATAATAAAGGTAACCGCCATGGTTTCGCCCAACGCGCGACCGAGGCCGAGAATGATGCCGCCCACCACACCGGCTTTGGTGTAAGGCAGCACCACATGGCGCACCACTTCCCAAGTGGTGCTGCCCAAGCCGTAGGCCGATTCTTTCAGCATCGGCGGCGTTACCTCAAACACATCGCGCATCACCGAGGCGATAAACGGAATAATCATAATCGCCAGAATCAGGCCGGCGGCAAACATGCCGATGCCCATGGGCGCGCCTTGAAACAGCATGCCGATCAGCGGCAGATCGCCGAAATATTTAATGAAAAACGGCTGGATATAATCGGCAAACACGGGTGCAAACACAAACAAGCCCCACATGCCGTAGATAATCGAGGGAATGCCCGCTAAAAGTTCCACCGCAATGCCCAGCGGCCGGCGCAAAAATGCCGGGCACAATTCGGTGAGAAACACGGCAATGCCGAAGCTCACCGGCACGGCAATCAGCAAGGCGATGGCCGAGGTAACCAAAGTGCCGTAGATGGGCGCGAGTGCGCCATATTGGCCTTGCACCGTGTCCCAATTGGAAGATGTAAAAAAGCCGAAGCCGAATTCGCGCATGCTGGGCAAAGCGCCGATCACCAGCGAAATCAGAATGCCGCCCAAGCTGGCCAGCACCAAAAAGGCAAACAAACGGGTGGTGCCGACAAATAAGGTGTCAAGCAGGCGCTGCTGCTTGAGCTTTTGTTGGAGTGAGCTCATAAGATGTGTTCTTTTGCATAAGTGTTTGCTGCACAAGCACCATCGTTTGCACAACTTTAAAAAGGCCGTCTGAAACAATCCGCAACCGCCGAATTGCCGTTCAGACGGCCTTTTGCTTCATCAGTAGATCGCCGCACCGTTGGCATCGGTGATCTGCTTCCACTCGGCGCGCACCAAATCTTTCACCGATGCGGGCAGCGGCACATAATCAAGCTTGGCAGCCGCATCGTCGCCGTTTTGATAAGCCCAGTCGAAGAAGCTCAGCGCCGCTTTGGCTTTGGCCGCATCATCGGCTTTTTTGTGCACCAAAATAAAGGTGGCGGCAGCCAAGGGCCACGCTTTTTCAGCCGGCTGATTGGTCAGCACCAAGCTGAAGCCCGGCACGCTTTTCCAATCCACATCGGCCGCAGCGGCAAAGCTCTCTTGCGAAGGCTGCACAAAATGGCCGGCTTTGTTTTGCAGCTGCACGTGCGACATATTGTTTTGCTTGGCATAAGCATATTCCACATAGCCGATGGAATTTTTCACGCGGTTTACATAAGTCGACACGCCTTCATTGCCCTTGCCGGCCGCGCCCGAGCTGGAAGTGGGCCATTTCACCGTGTTGGCCGCGCCCACCGATTCCTGCCACTTGGGCGAAACCTGGCTCAGATAAGTGGTGAAAATAAAGCTGGTGCCCGAGCCGTCGGAGCGGAACACGGTGGTAATCGGCGCATCAGGCAGCTTCAGGCCTTCGTTTAAAGCGGCGATTTTCGGGTCGTTCCATTTGCTGATGGTGCCCAGATAAATATCGGCCAACACCTCGCCGGTGAGCTTCAATTCACCCGGCTTGATGCCTTCCACATTTACCACCGGCACCACGCCGCCGATCACAGTCGGAAACTGCACCAAGCCTTCTTTTTCCAAATCTTCCGCTTTCAGGGGCGAATCAGACGCGCCGAAATCCACGGTTTTGGCGGCAATCTGTTTCACGCCGCCCGAAGAGCCGATAGATTGATAATTAATGCGGCCGCCGCTTGCCGCCTGATAGGCTTGCGCCCATTGCACATAAATCGGCTGCGGAAACGAAGCGCCGGCGCCGGTGATGTCCAGCGCCACTTTATCGGAAGCGGCAGCAGGCGAAGCGGCAGAAGCGCCCTCTTGTGCGGCCGGAGCAGTGTTGTTGGAGCCGCCGCAGGCGGCCAGGGCGAAAGCGGCGATCAGCGCAGCGCTCAAAATACGGATTTGCATAATGTTTCTCTCTATCGTAAAGAAGGGGCGGTTTCAAACGTTGCCAGTTTAAGCAAGCTTTGTTTCAACTGTGTGACAAAACTTACAAAGCCTTACATATTCGCTGAAACATTTAATAAGCAATTGATTTTAATTAAATTTCAAATGAAACAACCTTCATCCGGCAAAGCGTTTCAGGGCAGCGTGTCGGTTTTGGCAAAGGCCGTCTGATACCCATTCCAAAAATAACCTTACAAAATAAAAGCAGTTCGGCAGCATCATCCGCGTAGGTCGGA
>ERZ650307.592-NODE-592-length-20614-cov-4.184250_pt1 | contig 20614 bp, 17 predicted proteins | sample MGYA00376243_ERZ650307 | MGnify/ENA primary metagenome ERZ650307 (study PRJEB26733, sample SAMN07839242) | wastewater metagenome | biome: urban; feature: artificial channel; material: waste water | place: USA: North Carolina | collected 2016-03-31 ... | reverse complement strand
TTCCAGCCAGAGCAGATCCCTTGTACTAAGACGGTCTACAATATGCTTTGGGCAGATAAGCTGCCGTTATCCCTATTCGATACATTCGATGAAGTCTATTTTATTGATAATGCTTCTTGATTATTTTTGTTCAATTTCAACTTGCAATTTACCTCTTTTTTCACTGTCTATTTTTTAGGATACAGTCCAGACGAGGTCCGCAAACTGGCTGAGCAGTCACATGACACTGCAGAGAAGATTCAGGCCCTTACAGGCAAGGTTACGGGTTCGGTCCAAAATCTGTCCGATGGTGCCTTTGGTCTGCTGACGTTTATGGATACCAACGTCAATAAGGATTATGATCTTATTGATAACACCGCTGTTCAGTATCAGGCTGACGCAGGCTATCTTAATGAATTTGCCCGCAAGAGCAGTTCGTCATCCGAACGACTTACTGAGTCTGTTGAGACTATGAGTCAGGCGATGGATGAGATCGCCAATGCAACGCATGAAGGCGCTGTCGGCAATACGACGGTAGCCGAAAAGGTGACAAATGTTGCTGATAAAGCCCATGATATCATGGATAAGATCAACGCCTCGAGAGAAGGCGCTGAAAATTTAAAGAATCAGGTTGCAAGGTTCAAGATTCAGTAACTGCATGATGAATTAGTTTGCGGCGTTGGTAATGTACCGCATGAGAGGGGCCGGTATCTATAATGATTCATAGATACCGGCCCTTTAGGGTGACCGTTGGTGACTCTTGGAGCATAAGGCTATAATGGAGATGGTTTAGAGCTCATCTATCTAGTGGAGTGAGGTATGTTTGTGAGTTTGAAGCTGTTTTTTTGATAGGACGGCAGGTTTTTCTTGATTTCTGAAGTTGTTGGTGGCTGTGGCTGCTACTCGTATTTATTGACCGATCATCATATTGATGATTTCCTTATCCGTTTCTTTCATGCCGACGCGGCCCAGGCGGCTGATGTTGCGGATGGTATTTTCAACGCCTTTGAGGACGAGACCGTCGCCGCCGTAGAATTGCTGGCCGTTACGGTACATTTCGAATCCCAGAATGCCGGCATCGACAGCGGCTGAAATCTTGGCGGCACAGGATGCCTTGGCGCCGTCACAGACGATACCGGAAGTGATGGCAAGTGCATTGACGATCGTATGGATGACGGCTTCGTAGTCGCCGCCACAGAGCCAGGCGATGCCAGCACCGGCACCGGCTCCGGCACTGACGGCACCACAATAGGCAGACAAACGGCCGATGCCTTCCTTTTCATGCAGGGTTACGAGATTGGAAAGCAGCAAGGCCCGATAGAGCTGTTCGGGAGAGGAATGGAGCTCTTTGGCATACTCGATGACCGGCAGGGAAACGGTCATACCCTGATTGCCACTGCCGGAATTGATGACGACTGGCAGTTCACAGCCATTCATACGGGCATCTGAACCTGCTGCTGCGCGGGCGCGGGCGCGAATATGGATATCTGTGCCATAGGCCTTGATCAGGGTTCGGCCGATATTGGCGCCGTAGTTGTTCTTAAGGCCTTCATCCGCGATGGCGGTATTACAGGCGATCTGTCGGTCCAGAATATCCTGGACATCGGAAAGGTCTGCAGTCATGGCAAAGTCGTATATATCCTCGATGGTCATACAGTCATAGTCAGGTTTGCCGGTATCGGCAGTAGCGATGATTTCTTTCTCGAACAGGACCTTGTCGTTGCGCGTGATCCGTACGATGTTGGTATGCTCGTTCACAATCTGAACGGTTGCCGTGTCCAGACCTTTCTGGACGCTGATGGTAATGTCGAGCACATGTGGCGATTGTGCAGCTCTGACGTGGATTTGCGTATCGGCCAGATACTGACCGAGTGTGGCACGGCTTTCCGGACGGACGTGGGCAATCACTTCCAGTTCTGCAGATGGATCACCTGCAAGTGCGCCGATGGCGGCTGCAACTTCGATGCCTTTGCGGCCATCGGTATTGGGGACGATGACGCTTTTAACGTTCTTGATAATGTTGCCGCTGGCCGCTACTGTAATCTGGTCCGGCAGAGCTCCCAGAGCGGCGCGGGCTTTTGCCGCACCGTAGGCTATGGCAATTGGCTCAGTGCATCCCATGGCTGGAATCAGTTCCCGCCGTAGAATCTCGATATAGGCCTGATAGGTCTGACAATTCTTATCCACGATGATTTCCCCATTTCTAATAACGTAAGCAGTTGAAGTGGTGCTATTATACCGCAGCCTGCTGGCGGTGACAATTTCAGGGCAGGACGGGAAAAGGAACTACAGCGCTCAGGCGGTAGTTCCTTTTCGGTTAGTTGGTAACGCCGTACTTGCGGCATTCATTGAAGAAAAAAACGGCATTCGTATCCTTGGGACTTTCCGACCAAAAGCGGATGAGTTTTATTGCCGTCTGATAGCGTTCCTGCATGAAAGGCAGAAGGTTCTCGGCGGTTACTGGTTCGCCCACGTTCATGAAGACCTCGATGTTATGTCCGAGGGTGTCCAGCATCTCTTCCGTACAGGTATTTTGGGCCAGTGCTTCCACAAAACGCAGGCCTTGCTCCAGGTCATCGGCATAACCGCGCTGCAGGAGCCAGACGGCCAGTTGTTTTTCCATAGGAATCCCCTCCATTCTTGGTTACTTGTTCTTTACTATTTCGCGGAGACATCAAAGAAATCCTGCCAGAGATGGCAGGATTCGTAAAAAAATCAGTCGTTCTGGTGAGCAGATTTTTTTTGTTCATAGAGATGCAGGTCGGCAAGATGAATAGCAGATGATGCATCAGCTGCAGTATGGACGTCTGCCAGTCCGCAGCTGATGGAGACGTGGACACAGGATGTCTCATTACATATCCGCAGCGTGTGTGTTTGCGAATCAATAGCTGCTTTGACGTCAGCCAGTACAGTTTCGCAGCTTTGGCGGTCTTTTTCACGGAAGAGGATGGCGAATTCATCACCACCAAAGCGGGCTGTAAGTCCGTCTTGTTTTCGGACCCCTTTCTTCAGGGCCTGGGCGACACTGAGGAGCACCTGATCCCCGGCATCGTGTCCATAAGTGTCATTGACCTGCTTGAAGTGGTCGATATCCCAGAGTGCCAGATAAAGCGGCTCATCGTTCTGTTTTGGATCGTCATGGCATTGTGACAGAGCAGCAGCAAGCTCTTTGTGCAAATAATTCTTATTGTAAAGGCCTGAGAACGAATCCAGGGATGAAACAGTTTCTAATTCGTGGATGAGATTCATCACGAAATTATCTTCACCGGGAACACTGACCGTAAATTGGCGGCTTACATCCATAATGAGTTCCAGTACATAGTGCTGGTCCTGCAGGTGCACTGGACGGGCAATGAGAAAATAATAGCGGTCGTTGAGGTACTCGAACTTGACTCGTTGGCGATTTTCAGCGTAGGCCATCCTTGATACGCAGTTTGAGCAGGCCTGTGTTTTGTTCCAGATGGAGAAACACGATTCCTCCGTTAGTCGGAAGCCGCCTCCGGGCTGGGCTTCGCAGACATAATGGCAGTCGGGGTCGATGAGCCGGATGACATCAAACATCTGGTAAAAGACCTGTTCTTTTCGCAATAAATCCTCGAGTGCTTTATCTAGTTCCATAAGAATGCTCCTAAAATAAAATCCTCTCATAAAGGCCTTGCAGCCTTCGTACTCTATAAGAAGGATTCTAACAGGAATAAGGAGAAAAGTCCACTTTTGTTCTCCTGTATGATTAGTTATTTGATGAGGACCTGCCCGCATCCAGCATTCCCGCGCTTTGTTTTATCAATAGAGAGTGATGTTTATCACATGAAAGACAGAAGTATTCGGATAAAATAAGAGTCAATATAATGGTTTGGATTGGGGGAGGATGTCAACGTGAGCAACATTTTCAAGAAATTCAAGTATCTTGTTCCAAAAGCGCATTCTGACAATGGGCATCAGCAGCTGAATCAGGGCGGCCGTGACTGGGAGAATATGTACCGCGATCGCTGGTCGTTTGATAAATGTGTGCACTCCACGCATGGTGTAAACTGCACAGGGTCCTGCAGCTGGAATATTTATGTGAAAAATGGGCTGGTGGCCTGGGAGAATCAGATTCATGACTATCCGGAAACAGGGCCGGACATGCCAGACTTTGAGCCGCGTGGATGCCCGCGGGGGGCATCGTTTTCATGGTACCTTTATAGTCCGCATCGCATTAAGTACCCATATCTGCGCAGTGAACTGGCTGAGCTTTGGCGTGAGGCCCGCAGAAATCACAAGACGGTGCTTGAGGCATGGCAGAGTATAGCCCGAGATCCTTTAAAGATGAAGAAGTACAAGGAAGTGCGCGGACTCGGTGGTTTCGTTCGCTCTACCTGGGAGGAAGCGTCCGAAATCGTGGCAGCGTCCTGTCTGCACACGGCCGTAACGTATGGTCCGGACCGGAATTTTGGCTTCTCGGTTATTCCCGCAAAATCTATGCTGTCTTATGCGGGCGGTCTGCGATTTATGCAGCTTATGGGGGGCACCGGGCTTTCGTTCTACGACTGGTATGCAGATCTGCCGCCAGCCAGTCCACAGGTCTGGGGCGATCAGACGGACGTACCAGAGTCTTCGGACTGGTATAATGCCGGTTATATTATTACCTGGGGCTCGAACGTGCCGCTTACGCGTACGCCGGATGCCCATTTTCTCGTTGAATCCCGTTATAAGGGGACGAAAGTTGTCTCGATTGCTCCGGATTATGCAGAATCGACGACTGTTGCTGATACCTGGATTGCTTTGAAGGTCGGCAGTGATGCCGCAATGGCAATGGCGATGGGGCATGTCATTCTCAATGAATATTATTGGGGTGAGCCGGCGGATTTCTTTATCGAGTATACGCGCCATTATACAGATTTTCCGTTTCTTGTGCGTCTCATACAGCGGGACGATGGCAGATATGATACCGATCGTTTTCTTAATGCGAAGGATTTTGGGCGTACGGATAAGCACGCAGCCTTCAAGCACTATGTCATTGATGAGAAGACTGGGCGGCTGGTCATCCCGAACGGGACGATGGGCGATCGCTGGGATCGCAAAGAGAAGTGGAACCTGCGCGAAGAGGACAGCGATACAGGCGCGAAGATTATGCCGCAGCTCTCGGTACTTGGCAGTATGAGCGATGTTGTGGAAATTGAGCTGCCTTATTTCGGCAATGAACGTGAGCAGCGCATATTGACGCGGATGGTTCCGGTCAAACGGGTGCAGACTGCTGCTGGCGAGGTGCTCGTCACGACGGTGTATGATCTTACCCTCGCCAACTATGCCATTGATCGTGGTCTTGGTGGTGAGGTGGCTCATGCCTATGAGGATGATGTACCCTATACCCCAAAATGGCAGGAAAAATACACGGGTGTCCCGATGGAAACCGTCATTCATACGGCGCGCGAGTTTGCGGACAATTCGCTCAAGACCAGGGGCCGGAGCATGGTCATCATGGGGGGCGGGATCAATCACTGGTTCAATGCGGATGTCATCTACCGTACAATTCTCAACCTGATTCTCTTTGTCGGAGCGGAAGGACGAAATGGCGGCGGCTGGGCTCACTATGTCGGACAGGAGAAGCTGCGCCCGGCTGAGGGCTGGCAGCGCATCATGACAGGACTGGACTGGAAAAAACCGCCGCGGCTGCAGAACAGCACCTCCTTTTATTATTTTGCGACTGACCAGTGGCGCAGCGACGAGATTGATGTAGGCGATCTTACCTCGCCGCTGTCAACTCCGCGTTACCGCCACCCGGGGGATTATAATGTCCTGGCAGCCCGCATGGGCTGGCTGCCATCATATCCGACCTTCAACAAAGGCGGGCAGCAGCTGCATGATGAGGCCAATCGGGCCGGGGTGAATGTCAAGCAATACATCGTGAATAGTTTAAAGGATAGAAGTCTGCAATTCTCGGTGGAAGACCCGGATAATCCTCAGAATTTCCCGCGTAATCTCTTTATGTGGCGCTGCAATCTTATCGGTTCGTCATCCAAGGGGCATGAGTATTTTCTTAAATATCTGCTTGGAACGAAGAATGGGCTCTTTGCTGAAGAGCACTGCCCAAACCGGCCACAGGAGATCCGATGGCGGGAGGATGCTGAGCTGCAGAAGCCTGATGGTGCGGCCAGTGGTAAGCTGGATCTGTTAATCGATCTTGATTTCCGTATGGCAAGCTCGGCACTCTATGCTGATGTCGTGCTGCCGACAGCTACCTGGTATGAAAAGGACGATCTGTCATCGACTGACATGCACCCTTTTGTGCACCCTTTTCAGGCTGCAGTAGATCCGCTTTGGGAAGCTAAGACTGACTGGGAAATCTTCAAGACACTCGCGGAGAAGGTGTCAGAAGTGGCAAAAGAAGCCGAGATCAAGCCCTATCATGATGTGGTAGCAATGCCAGTGCAGCATGACAGCGAAGGCGAGGTCGCGCAGCCGGAAGGCAGGATCCGTGACTGGAGCAAGGGAGAGTGCGAGCCCATACCGGGGAAGACAATGCCGGGACTCATTGAGACTGAGCTGGATTTCACGAAGATATATGAGAAGTGGATTGCACTTGGACCGGGCGTCTCACAGAAAATGGGATCGCAGACGATGACCTGGGATTCTGGCGAGGAGTATCAGGAAATCGCCCGGCGCAATGGCACGATCCAGAATAAGGAGTATATTTCTTATGGGATGCCGGCGATTGCCGATGCGAAACAGGCAGCGGATGCAGTGCTGGGGCTGTCCACAACCACCAATGGCAAAGTGGCTGTCAAAGCCTGGCAGGCGCTGGAAAAGGAGACTGGAATCGACAATCTGAGCCGGCTGGCCAAAGACCGCGAAAGCGAGCGTTTTACGTTCGAACAGGTCGCTGTTCAGCCGCAGGCGACGATTACATCGCCATCCTTTACGGGCAGCAATCAGAACCGCCGGTATACGCCATTCACCACGAATATCGAGGAGCTGGTGCCGTTTCGCACGGTCACGGGCCGTCAGTCGTTTTTTCTCGATCATGAAATGATCCGTGAAGCTGGTGAGACGATGGCGACTTATAAGCCGATTCTCGATTATCTGCCCATCAGGAATAGGATTGGCGGGGGCAAAGAGATCACGCTTAAATATCTGACTCCGCATAACAAGTGGAGCACCCATTCGATGTACTTCGACAGCCAGCAGCTTCTGACGCTGTTCCGTGGTGGCCAGACGGTCTGGTTTAATGAGAAGGACGCTGCTGAGATCGGCGTCAAAGATAATGACTGGGTTGAACTCTATAACCATAATGGTGTCGTGGCTTCACGGGCAGTGGTTTCACCACGCCTGCCGCGTGGCGTGGTCTATATGCACCATGCGCAGGATCGTCACATCAACGTGCCGGGCTCGAAGATTTCTGGTACGCGTGGCGGCACGCACAATACGCCGACGCGTATCCACATGAAGCCGACCCATATGATCGGCGGCTATGGCCAGCTGAGCTATGGATTCAATTATTACGGCCCAACGGGCAACCAGCGTGATATGTACGTGGTGGCCCGCAAGATGCAGGAGGTAGATTGGCTTGAAGATTAAAGCACAGATTTCGATGGTCATGAATCTTGACAAGTGCATTGGCTGCCATACGTGCTCCATCACCTGTAAGAATGTCTGGACCAATCGTCAGGGCGCGGAATATATGTATTTCAATAATGTTGAGACCAAACCGGGGATCGGCTATCCAAAGAACTGGGAGGACCAGGGGAAGTGGAAGGGCGGCTGGGAGCTAAAGGATGGTGAGCTCCAGCTGCGCTCCGGTTCGAAGCCGGAGCGTCTCTTGAAGCTTTTTTATCATCCGGATCAGCCAGAGCTTAATGACTATTATGAGCCGTGGACTTATGATTATGAGACGCTGATCAACTCCAAACGCAAGAATCATCAGCCAATCGCTCGTCCACGGTCCCTGATTACCCAGAAACGCATGGACATAAAATGGGGGCCGAACTGGGAGGACGACCTGGCAGATGGACAGTCAGCCCGTAAGGACTACAACCTCCAGCAGATGGCAGAGGAGATCACGCTCGAATTCCATGACCTGTTCATGAAATATCTGCCACGTGTCTGCAACCATTGCCTGAATCCCGCCTGCGTCGCAGCCTGCCCGTCCGGGGCTATCTATAAGCGGGATGAGGACGGCGTGGTCCTGGTCTCACAGGATGGCTGCCGTGGCTGGCGCCATTGTGTGCCAGCCTGTCCCTACAAGAAGGTCTATTTCAATTGGAAGACCAATAAAGCGGAGAAATGCATTTTTTGCTTTCCGCGGTTGGAAAATGGTCTGCCGTCGGTCTGTGCGGACACCTGTGTCGGCCGTCTGCGCTATATGGGCGTGCTGCTCTATGACATGGACAAAGTCCGGGACGCGGCCTCAACGCCGGATAAGGGGCAGATTTATAGCAGCGTTCTCGATATTCTGCAGGATCCAAATGATCCGGCAGTTATTGAAGCGGCCCGCGAGGCTGGAATCCCGGAGAACTGGATAAAGGCGGCGCAGGACTCGCCTGTCTATCGTCTGGTCAAAGAATGGAAAGTAGCATTGCCACTTCATGCAGAGTATCGTACTTTGCCAATGGTCTGGTATGTACCGCCACTGTCACCGATTAGCCGTCGGGTTGAGGCTGACGTATTCCTGCCGGAGGTTGAGGATATGCGTATTCCGCTGGTATATCTGGCTGAGCTTTTTTCAGCCGGCAATGTGCCGGTCATCGAGCAGACCCTGCAGCGGCTGCTTGATATGCGGCTGGTTATGCGTGCCCAGGAGACTGGTGATCCGCTGCCAAGCCGGTTGGAGTATGATATGTCTACCTATCAGGCAATGTACCGTCTTATGGGCATCGCCAAGTACAAGGATCGCTTCAACATTCCTGCCGGGATACAGGAAAAATCGCAGGAGAAACTCAGTCAGCTGCAGGGCAGCTGCGGCTATACTTGTCCGGGGGGGTGTTGATGATGCTTGAAAAAGCACAACAATATAAAGATACATTGTCGCTGGTGGCGTATTTGTTTGGCTATCCGGATGCCGAGTGGTGGTCAGCGCTTGCGGATTGCCGGGGCGAGGCCAAAAAAATCGAGTCGCGTCAGAACGCTCAGGTTATCCTGGATTTTCTGGACTATGTCCAGGAATTGGGGCAGAAAGAATATGAGGAAATCTATGTCCGTGTGTTTGAGTTCTCATCCAACACAAACCTTTATCTGACCATGCATGACCGGACGGATTTTGGCAAGCAGGCGCGCGAGATGCAGTCATTCAAGACCTTGTTTCTGGATAACGGGTATGATCTCGATAAAGAACTGCCGGACTATCTGCCCGCAGTTCTTGAGCTTACGGCATCGATTTCGGCCACGCAGGCCCGTAAGGTCCTGAAAGCGGCCCAGCCCAAGATTGAGCTGTTGCGTGATCGCTTTGTGGAAGCAAAGCTGGTTCATACATTGCTGCTTGATATTATTCTGACAGAAACCGATGAATTGAAGGAGGAATCAGCATGAGCATCTTCTTGTATGGTGTACTGCCCTATATCGCACTGACCATCTTTGTCGGCGGCACCATCGTCCGCTATGCTTTTTTTGAGCGGGGCTGGACGACGAAGTCCAGCGAGTTTCTGTCGAAGAAGGATCTCAAATGGGCAAACCCGGTTTTTCATATCGGCGTGGTCATGGCCGTAGGCGGCCACTGCGTGGGAATTCTGGTGCCGAAGTTTATGACGGAAGCAGCTGGTACCGATGAAGCGGCCTATCATATGATATCACTGGCTGGAGGTATTCCTGCCGGTGTCCTGTTCCTGTTTGGATTTCTGCTCCTGCTCAGACGCCGTTTTGCCGGGTCTGGCTATATGAAGGTCAACACAAGTACGATGGACAAGTGGTTATATCTGATCCTGTTCCTGACTATTGTGTCTGGCTGCGTCGGCACACTCAGCAATATTCCGGGTACCTTTGATTACCGGGAGTCGATCTCGCCGTGGTTCCGTTCGGTGCTCATGTTACAGCCGGATGTAAGCTATATGTCTGGGGTACCTGTCGTGTTCCAACTGCACATGCTGATGTGGATGTTGCTGGCAATTCTGTTTCCGTTCACGCGGCTGGTCCACTGCTTAAGTCTGCCGGTTGAAATCCTGTTTCGGAGCAGTATTATCTATCGCCGGAAATGATTCTTTAGAATATATAAGTCCCTTTCGCAGCAAAACAGCCGCCCGCAGAGCCTGCCAGCGGTTGTTTTGTGCTGCCTTGCTGCAGGCAGATCTCAACGGAATGCTGGTTCAGGGTTGTGCTTTTCGTGTGGTTAGGGTAGTATGTAGTCGATAGGAAAGCGAAAGGGGAATCTCCATGACAGAAGAACGCTGCGCTTGTGGGCATCATCATGAACACGGGGCTGAACACCAGCAACATACTCCGGCGGAACTGGCCGGACTGCGCGAGCAACGGAAATCACTGACCGTACTGCAGGCAAATATGCGCAAGATTCAGGAACTGCACGATAAGATTGATGCGGTTTTGGCCGAAGTAGACCGAAGGAATGTTGGCTATATCCTTACCCAGAAAAAGACGCTGAAAGAGCTCAAAAAACTGGCTGATTCAGCACTGGGCAAGGGAAAAGAACCATTGTTTGCCAACCTTTATGCGGTTGAGCAGGATTATATCCGGACCATCGATGATCTGATGCATCATGCACAGATACTCAAACGGGCCGGGCGGGGACAAGTTACGCCCGAAGTTCTGGCTAATATGGAAAAGAGTCTGGCGGCGGCTGAAAAAATAAATGCTTCAGAAGTTGAAACGGCAGACAGGAATTGAGCATCAGTCAATAACCTGTCGATTGTAGCCGAAGAACTGCAGGATGACCTGAAAAATCTGAAGATAAAAGGAAGAGTCTGCGACACAGAGACAAAGACGAGATCAGCGTGGAAAAATTTCCGCTGATCCCGCTTTTCTGTAACGTATATTAACTGAAAATTACTACTTTTATAAAACATATTGCATTTTTCATAAAACACGCTATAATAATAATTAAAGAAATCGTTTACTATTGATTCAGGCGAAGGATGATTTCTATGTATTTAAAATGAAGAGCGGTACATCCCGATTGGGCGCCTTTATTTTTTATCAGGCTAGAAAACGTTTACATATGTAGGGAGGAATTACCATGAGTGAGAATCCAGTAATCACAATCAGTCGTCAGTATGGTGCTGGCGGACGCGAGCTGGCTGAGATCCTGTCCAAGAAACTTGATATCAAGCTGTATGATCGTCAGATTGTCCATATTGCGGCAGCCAAGCTGGGGATCGATGATCTGAGTGAAGAAGATCTGCTTGAGATGGAGAATCAGGTCAAGCCGCTCTCGATGAGCTTTATCCCGTTCCATTCCTTCGGAACGCACATGGGCGAATCCAGTCAGGGAATGTTCATGTCTGAGTCAGCAGCTATCCGCAAGCTGGCCAAAGATGGCCCCTGCATTATTCTTGGGCGCAGCGCAGATTATGCCCTGCGTAAATTCGACAATGCTTTTTCGATCTTTGTCTGTGCAGATGATGAATATCGTGAAGTCCGCGGCCGTGAAGTCTATGGCGGGAAGACGCTCAAAGAGCTGAACCGTGAGGATGAGAAGCGTGCCCGCTATTATAATTACTACACGGGACGTACCTGGGGGGAAGGCCAGAACTATGATATCGTAGTGAATACGAGCCATGAATCCCTGGATAAGATCGCTGATGCAATTATTGCTTATATCGAGGCAGTGAGAGGCTGACGTTAGCAGCTGCCGGAGATTCTCAAATTAGGAGGCATTATACTATGTCAAAGGAAAAAAGCAGTGTTTGGCCGCGGATAGCTTATGCATGCGGCACCTTCGGTCATGATGTGTTCTACGCAATGCTGGCCACATACTTCATGATCTTCGTTACCAGTAACCTGTTCCACTCGGACAATCCGACGCATGATGCGTATATGATCGGCGTTGTCACGACGATTATCCTTGTCCTGCGTATTGCGGAGCTCTTTATTGATCCGTTCATGGGTAATATCATCGATAAGACAAAAACCCGTTGGGGCCGTTTTAAGCCATGGGTCATCGTGGGCGCATTCGTCGCTGCGATTACATTGGCGCTGCTCTTCACTGACTTTGGTGGCATGGCAGTTTCTAACTCGACTTTATATCTGATTCTTTTTGCTATTGTTTACTTCGTGATGGATGTGTTCTATTCGGCCAAGGATGTTGCCATTTGGTCGATGATCCCGGCACTCTCCTTTGATTCCCACGAACGTGAGATCACAGCTACGGTTGCCCGTATCGGTTCGGTTTTTGGTGGCCAGCTGGTTACCATTATGGTCATGCCGATCGTCCTTTATTTCTCGGTTAACCAGAACGGTGGTGCTGGTGATCCGACTGGCTGGTTTGCATTCGCTTGCATCGGTGGCGGTATTGCTACACTGGGCGCAATCATCCTTGGTTTGGGCACGAAAGAAAAAGAATCGGCTTTGCGTGAAAATAAGAAAGATACGTCTTTTAAGGATGTATTCAAAGTCCTGACTCAGAATGACCAGTTGCTTTGGATTGCCTGTGCTTACCTTATCTTAGGCTTGGGCCAGAACCTTGTCAACAACTTCAACCTGTATTACTTCATCTATGTAATTGGCGATGCAACGCAGTTCTCTTTCCTTGGTGTTATCAATGTTATCATCGGCCTCATGGCTGTTGCCCTGTTCCCGGCGCTGACAACGAAATTCAGCCGTCGTAAGCTGTTCTTTGCTTCATTGACTATCATGATTGTAGCGCTGGTTCTTTATGCGATGTCTGGCACGAGCGTAGCTATGGCACTGATCGCTGCAGGCCTGTTTAATCTGCCGCAGCCGCTGATTTTCCTGGTGGTACTCATGACGATTACGGACTCTGTCGAGTATGGTCAGCTCAAGCTTGGCCATCGCGATGAGGCCGTCTGCCTCTGCGTTCGTCCACTGGTCGATAAACTGTCTGGTGCTATCACGAGTGGTATCATTGGCCTGACAGCTGTATGGATTGGCATGACCGGCGGTGCTACAGCAGCTGATATTACAGCACCGAACCTCCTGCATTTCCAGCTCGTCATGTTTGCTCTGCCAATCGTACTTATTGTCATTGCTTCGCTGGTTTACAAAGCGAAGGTTACGCTGAATGAAGCCGAGCATGCCCGTATCCTTGAAGAACTCGAGGAGAAATGGGAAGACATGAATAAATAAGCTTTCCCCCTTGGAGTGCATCCTATGTGTTCTGAGTGTAATCAATACCTCCATGAAGTGCCTGATGAAGATCCTGTGATCCTCATCAGGCACTTCTGCATATAAAAATATTTTTGTTTGTTCGGCAGGAGAAATGATGGGCAGCGCGAATATATAGAGTAAACGTTCGATGATTATTAGTTTAGGAGGAATCAAAACATGAGCAAGTATACTGGTACACAAACCGAAAAGAATCTGTCAGCAGCTTTTGCCGGCGAGAGTCAGGCCCGTAACAAGTACACGTATTTCGCTTCCCGTGCGAAAAAAGACGGATTCGAGCAGATTGCGGCGTTGTTCCTGAAAACGGCAGACAACGAGAAAGAGCATGCCAAGCTGTGGTTCAAGGAACTTGAAGGCATTAATGATACGTCCTCCAACCTGAAAGATGCCGCCGATGGTGAAAACTACGAGTGGACGGATATGTATGCAGGGTTTGCTAAGACGGCAGAAGAAGAAGGCTTCAAGGAGCTGGCGGCGAAGTTCCGTATGGTCGCTGAGATCGAGAAACATCATGAGGAACGTTATCGTGCCCTGCTGAAAAATGTAGAATCCAAGGAAGTCTTTGCCAAGAGCGAAGTCAAGGTATGGGAGTGCCGCAACTGCGGTCATATCATTGTGGGGACGAAAGCGCCGGAAATCTGCCCGGTCTGCGCACATCCACAGAGCTATTTCGAGGTTCATGCCGAGAACTATTGATCCTGTTGGGATAAAGGTGAGCCGGAGCATCATTGCTCCGGCTCATTGCGTTTGTATAGGAGGTTGGCGGATTATGGAACGGCTGGTCATGCATGTTGATATGGATGCGTTCTTTGCCTCAGTGGAGCAGCTGGATCATGAAGAATATCGGGGCAAGCCGCTGATTGTGGGCGGCCTGGGTGGTCGCGGCGTCGTATCGACCTGTTCTTATGAGGCCCGGCGATTCGGTGTTCATTCGGCAATGCCAATGGGCAGAGCGCAGCAGCTATGTCCGCAGGGGATCTTCATTGCGGGGAACTATCCGCGCTATGCTGCCGTATCGACGCAGATCTTTGCGATTTTTGCACGTTATTCACCGGTGATCGAACCGCTGTCAATCGATGAGGCGTTCCTCGATCTTACCGGGATGGAGCGGCTCATGGAGTCACCACGTCAGTATGCGCAGGCGTTGAAAGCGGAGATTCGTGAGCAGACAGGCATCGTGGCATCGGTTGGTATTGCTCCCAACAAGTTCCTGGCAAAATTGGCCTCAGATATTGAAAAGCCGGATGGACTGGTCATCGTAACAAAAGAAAATATGTCAGCGATACTTGAGCCGTTGCCGGTCGGGCGGATCTGGGGAGTCGGCAGGAAGATGGGCGGTGAGCTGGCGGCGATGCATATCCGCACGATCGGCGATTTGCGGCGAATGGATCATATCCGTCTGGCGGCAAGGCTCGGGGATCGCATGGCCGGGCATCTGTTGGCGCTGGCACATGGCATTGATGAGCGGCCAGTAGCTCCGCGCGAACAGGCAAAATCTATTGGCAAGGAAGTCACATTTTCTGAGAATCTGCAATCTGCATCCGAAGCGGAACGGATTTTACTGGCATTAGCTGAAAAAGTCGGCTGGCGGCTTAGAAAAGCAGACCTTAAGGCGCGGACCATTCAGCTCAAATTGCGACGGGCAGATTTTAAGACGTATACTCGCAGCCGGACACTGCCAGAGGCTACCTGCTATGATGAAGTGATTTATCATACGGCACAGGCATTGTTTCGCGAATTAAAGCTTTATCGTGGTATCCGTCTGCTTGGTGTGGCGGCTTTCGGCTTCGATGATTTTACGGCCATGTCCCTTTTTAGTGAGGAAGAAAAGAAGGAAAACCTGTATGAGGCTATTGATAAAATTAAGCAGCGCTTTGGCGAAAAGGGAATAACCAAGGCAAATCTCATAAAATAATCGATTGGGATTATATTTTTGGTGAATTGACAAGAGGAGGCTGCTGCACATAGCGTGCAACAGCCTCCTCTTGTGGATAGTTAGTTAAAACATACTTTATGTGGATTGAGAATGTGATTCGGATCGAATGCATCTTTGATATGCTGCATAAGACGGATTGTTGGTGCATCGAGGGATTCTTTGAGGTAAGGGCGTTTGGCAAGTCCGATGCCATGTTCGCCGGATACCTGTCCGTCCATACTTTTCGCCATGGTGTACATCTTTTCCATGCCGGTTTCCAGAATGCGATGCCAGTCTGCATCAGACAGATCATCTTTCAGGAGATAGACGTGCAGATTGCCGTCACCGGCATGACCAAAGCATTTGATGCGCATGCCGAGCTCCTTCTGGAGACCGTGGATATATTCGACGAATTCATTGACATGGCTGCGTGGTACGACAACATCGACCTCATCCATGGCGCTGGTCGAGCTCTTTATGGCTTCCAGGAAAGCACCACGTGCTTTCCAAATGGAATCACTGCGTTCGTCGGTATCAGCAATAAGCAGATCGACAGCGCCCTGATCGAGACAGATCTGGGCTACACCGTCATAATAGGAAGCAATCTCTTCCATCGTATTGCCGTCAAATTTCAGCAGCAGGTAGGCATTGGCCTGATTATCCGGGAATTTGCGGCCCAGATATTCTTCGGCATCCATGATGACTTCGCGTTCCATGAACTCGATTGCTGTCGGGATGGCCTTGGACTTGACGATCAGGGGGACCGTGCCAATAGCCTGAGCCAGCGTCGGGAAAGGGACCAGCAGGCTGACATTTTTCTGTGGCAGGGGGAGCAGCTTCAGGATGATCTTTGTTACGACGGCCAGTGTGCCTTCGGAACCAATGACCATATCCTTAAGGTCGTAGCCGGAGCTGTTCTTGACAACTTTGCCGCCGACTTCAAGAATCGTGCCATCGGCCATCACCAGTTCAAGTCCGCGGACAAAATCACGGGTGACTCCGTATTTCACAGCGCGCATGCCGCCGGCGTTGGTGCTGACATTGCCGCCGATGGTGGCCGATTTTTCACCCGGATCTGGTGGATAGAAAAAGCCGCGCTCTTCCACATAGGCGCTGATTTCCATGAGCAGAACGCCTGGTTCCAGGGTCAGGGTCAGGTTTTTTTCATCGAGTTCAAGAAAATGGTTCATGAGTGTGGTATCAAGCATGATGCCATGCTCGACAGCAACGGAAGCGCCGACCAGTCCGGTGCCTGCGCCTCGCGGCGTGACGGCGATATGTTTCTCATTGGCATAGGCCATGAGACGAGAGACTTCGTCGGTCGACGTGACACGGACAACCATGTCCGGATAAGACTGTTCACTGCTGAGTTCGTCATGACTGTATTCTTCATTGATTTCCTGGTTCCAGAGGATGTGATCCCGGGGAATGAAGCAGGCAACAGCCTGCAGATCCGCTTCGTCTAATTTTTTATATGCTGTCATGCTGAGACCTTCTCTCCATTTTTGATTTTCTCGATGAGTTTCGGCAGTACGTCATAGAGGTCGCCGGTAAGGGCATAGTTGGCCGACTTAAATATCTGTGCATTCGCATCCTGATTGATCGCGAAGATGTTTTCTGCGTGATTCATGCCGGCAGTAAACTGTATGGCCCCGGATACGCCGCAGGTAATGATGAGTTTCGGCCGTACCGTACGGCCGGAAAGCCCGATCTGATGTTTAGCATCCATCCAGCCAGCTTCTACCAGCGGGCGGGTACAGGCCATTTCTCCGCCCAGACAATCAGCCAGTTCCTGAACCAGCGCAAGATCGGCTTTCTTTTTCAGGCCACGACCGGCAACAACGAGAATGTCAGCATTTTCGATGCTGCTTTCCCTTGGTTTTTGGGTGACATCGAGTACCTCGGTCCGGCTGTGGCGAATTGAGGCCGGCGGCATAAGCGGAATAATCTCGCCAGTTGCGGCTGTACTTTTCTGTGGTGCATTCATGATCTTATAACGAACTGTTGCCAGCTGCGGCCGGGTATTCGGGGTCAGGATTTCCGCCATGATATTGCCGCCGAAGGCAGGGCGGATCTGGACCAGATCGCTATTCTCATGAATGTCGAGGATCGTGCAGTCAGCAGTCAGTCCGGTTTTGAAGCGCGCCGCAACACGCGGAGCCAGCTGACGTCCGACAGGGGTAGCACCTACCAGGATGGAGGAAGGATGGACTTGTTTGATGAATGTCTCGAAGACGCTCGTATAGCGTTCAATATCAAAGGATTTGAGGTCAGGATCATCGCAGACGAAGATTTTATCTGCTCCATAATGGCGCAGTTCCTGTGCTTGGGGGGTAATCTCGCTGCCCATAAATAAAGCGTAGACAGGCTGATCGACTTTAGCGGCCAGCTCACGCGCTTTGCCCAGCAGCTCATAGGTTACCGGGTGAATCTTACCATTTACATGATCGACATAAACGGTAATCCCCTGCCACAGACTTTTATCAATGGCGGCGGGTTTTTCATCTTCGAGGTATTCCATGACGCCGGCTGGGCCTTTGCGTATGCAGAGACGGCAGAGGCGGCAGGCGGCAGAGATTTCGACCGCCCCGTTATTTTCTTCTATGGCACCAAATGGACAAATCGCAAGGAGTGCCGGGATATCTGTGATTTTTTCTTGATGAACAATAAGCTTACCCATACAATTGCCTCCAATTTATCTTGTTTTCAGGAAATGAATTTCTTTTGCTGCAGTTTGTGGAAGAGCTGGTCGGCAAGTTCATCGGAACTACCCGTCCAGTGTTCCTGTACTTTGTCGGAGACCGGTGGGAAGATGCGCTGAACCTGAGTGGCTGAGCCAGTGAGGCCGTAGTGATGTTCATCCTGATCTTCCATGTCGGCAAAAGAAAACATGGAGATCGGGCGGTCAGTGGTCGCCTTTTTTCTCAAATAGGAAGGAAGTCGTGGCTGCATGATATCTTTTTGGACCGTCAGCAGACAGGGAAAGGATACACGGAGACGCTCGATATCTTCAGACATTTCCATGTCAATCAGAATATGGTCGTCCTTTACATCTTCGATATGCCGTACATTGCAGACGCTGGGCATATTGAGCGCCTCGGCCAGTTCTGGCCCGACTTGGGCGGTGTCGCCATCGGTTGTCTGCAGCCCGCAGAGGATGAGATCGAATTTGCCAAATTTGCGTATGCCCTGTGAAATGGTATAGCTCGTGGCAAGAACGTCGGCACCACCAAATTTCCGATCGGAAATAATAGCACCAGCATCTGCGCCCATGGCAAATGCCTCCTGAATGACTGCTTTTGCTTGTGGCGGTCCCATCGTAATGACGCTTAAGTGCCCTCCGTAGGTTTCCTTGAGCCATAGACCCGTTTCTAATGCGTAAAGGTCATATGGATTCATCTTACTGTCGGCACCATTCCGCTTTAAGACACCGGTTTCTGGATCGACTTCTACTTTGTTTGAACCTGGAACTTGTTTGATACATACAAGGATTTCCATGATCATCCCTCCTGGTAATAGGATACTTATCGGTAAAATTCATCATACCTTTTCTCGTTTTTTAGTTTATCAAAGTTTGCCTATTTTGTAAATATAGTGAAAAATATAACTACCATTTTTGATTATTTTTGATTATTTATTATTGATTTAACGATGGCGCGAGACTTTGCAAGAAAGTGTATTCACAGATAGGAATGGCCTGACTGTGAGAAATGTTATAGGCAATTTTGATTTTTTCGTGTAGAATAAAAACGTAAATGCTGAATTTTATAGAGAAAACTCCGAGCAAAAATATCTAAGGCGATGCTATGATATTGCGCCGGGGCTCCGGGGGAAACGCCGGAACCTTCCGTAGTTGAAAAGGGGTAGCAAAGATGATAGGTGAAGACTATCCTTTTTCGGTTACAGACTGCGGAGGATAGTCTTTTTTGTTATGCAGTTTGTGTTGCGATATGGGGGCGATGGCTGATGAAGGAAATGAAGACGGTTGATGCAGTAGGGCAGATCCTCTGCCATGATATCACGCAGATCATTCGTGGGGTGACGAAGGATGCTGTTTTCCGCAAAGGACATGTGATCCGGGAGGAAGATATCCCGGTATTGTTGTCGGTCGGAAAGGAGAATATCTATGTCTGGGAGAATGATGAGTCGATGCTGCATGAGAATGATGCGGCTGAGGTTCTGCGTCAGTTATGCCAGAATAAGTACATGGAAGCGACGGAACCAAAAGAGGGAAAGATTGAGCTGAAGGCTGCAGTCGATGGGGTTTTTCAGGTTGATGAAAGCCGTTTTGATGAGGTAAACGGGCTTGATGATGTGACTATTGCAACGTTGCCCCAGAATATGCCGGTCAGGGCAGGTACGAAACTGGCTGGAATGAGGGTGATCCCACTGGTCATCAAGAGGGACAAGATGGAACAGGTCCGAAAGCTGGCTGGTGATGAGCCGCTTATGCGGCTGAATCCGTACCAGCAGGACTGGAAGGTCGGCGTAGTTACGACCGGTACGGAAGTATTTGAAGGCCGTATCGAGGATACGTTCACGCCGGTTATCGAGGGAAAGCTGCGTGAATATGGATTGACCATCAATGAACATCGGCTGTCGGATGATATTATGGAGCATACGAAGCAGAACATCCAGGAACTGCTGGCGCTTGGCATGGATATGATTCTTTGCACGGGCGGCATGAGTGTCGATCCGGATGACCGGACACCGGCTGCTATCCGCGATGCAGGGGCAAAAATTGAGACCTATGGTGCGCCGGTGCTGCCGGGGGCGATGTTCCTGTTAGGCTATTTCGAACGGGAGGGGCGGAGCATTCCGGTCATGGGGCTGCCGGGCTGTGTCATGTATAGTGCGCGTACGATTTTTGATATGGTCCTGCCAAGAATTCTTACGGGCGAGAAAGTTCGGCGGCGCGATATTCGTCATTTCGGTATTGGTGGTCTCTGTATGAATTGCAAGGTCTGTCATTATCCCGTTTGCGGGTTTCAGCATTGAGGAGGGCGCAGGATGCAGGATATTTCTTTGGAGCAGGCAGTTCGTGTGCTGCTCGCTCATACGAATGAGGTCAGGGAATCGGAATCGGTGGAGATCATTGATGCCTTGGGGCGCACACTGGCCGAAGATTGTATGGCGGCGTTTGACAACCCGCCATTTGACCGGTCACCGCTTGATGGTTATGCGTTTGCTGCAGCTGGAACCGACGGAGCATCGGCTGCGAAGCCTGCTGTATTCCGGATCATTGGCGAGGAATGTGCCGGGGATTATTACGAGCAGGAAGTAGCGGCAGGCTGTGCCATTCGCATTATGACGGGCGGAGCTATACCGGCAGGCTGTGATTGCGTGGTGAGGCAGGAGAGTGTCATCGTTCGGGATGGTGTACTGCAGGTGCCGTTTCCCCTGAAATCGCATGAGAACTATTGCTTTGCGGGGGAAGATGTGCGCAAGGGAACC
>ERZ650307.589-NODE-589-length-20624-cov-3.953036_pt1 | contig 20624 bp, 21 predicted proteins | sample MGYA00376243_ERZ650307 | MGnify/ENA primary metagenome ERZ650307 (study PRJEB26733, sample SAMN07839242) | wastewater metagenome | biome: urban; feature: artificial channel; material: waste water | place: USA: North Carolina | collected 2016-03-31 ... | reverse complement strand
GGCCTTAGGCAGTCCCCATTGCGTCGCAATACGCTCACCAATCTTGCCCGGCACAAAAATCAGATCCGAATAGCCCGCGGCTTTCGCCACATCGATCTGCGGCACCAGCGAATTCTTGAATCCTTCTTCAGACATAGGCCGCAGCACACCGGTTGTGCCGATAATAGAAATACCACCTTCGACTCCCAGGATTGGATTGAGCGTCTTTCTGGCCAATTCTACCCCTGCCGGGATGGATATGGTCACCGCGATCGGAACCTCATCAGTACCTAGAACCTCACGAACAGCACTGCGTATAAGCGCACGCGGCCCCGGATTGATTGACGGTTCACCTACAGGTACCGACAGACCCGGTTTAGTGACCGTACCAATTCCCTGTCCCGCCCGAAAAACTATGGGTGACGGCACTCCCGTGAGATGCTGTATCTCGGTAAAGACGGATACGCCGTCGGTGATATCCGGATCATCACCAGAGAACTTGACTACTTCCGCCTGAATCCCCAGATCCGTACGCACTACAGCCTTGACTGGAATATGCAGCAGCGTGCCATCCAGTGCAGTCAGATCTATCTCCTGCCATGCAGCACCAGCTTCATAAAGCAGCGCTGCTTTTACGCCGGCAGCTGCACAAGCCCCCGTCGTATAGCCGCTGCGCAATTGTTTTGCCATGACGTCACCTCATTTGTTCAGCTGGCGCGACAGGAAGTCGCGGCCAAAGACCGTCAGCGTATAGTACAACCCGATCAGGAACGGGATATACTCTGCAATCAACCGCCAGCAGACCGCCATGATGCCAACAGTCCCAGCCGGTACCGTCTCACTGAACAGCAGCACAAAACCGCCCTCGGCAATGCCGGAGCCACCGGGTGTCGGGGTAAAGTACAGCAGCATATTGAGGAATATCATACGCCCCATAACGGTATACCAGTCTGCATCGGTAACACCAAGTCCCAGCAGCAGACATGGCACAACAGCATAAATGCAGAGCAGGTTCAGCCCTGACTCCACAAAGACCCGCAGCATCTGCCACGGTGCTTTCGAAAGCAGGCTGATTGCACATTTCGTATCACGGTAAAAGGCAAATACCTTGCGCCGCCGCGTCGTTTTCATGCGCTTCGTGACCCGGACCACGACATAGTCCAGATAACCACGCCGTGCCCCAAAGACAATGCCGATAATAACGACAAAAGCCGTCAAGGTGATTGCCATGAGCGTCTGATTCGACACTCCGGGCAGGATGCCAGCATCATGCATGAAGATAAACGGCATGCAAAGTACAAGGAAAAAAATAGACAGCAGCGTCCGCACAATGACGAGCACCGTCGCCTTACCGGTCGGTACGCCCGCATGACGCAGAAACATAAGCTGCGCCACGGCACCGCCTGTTGCGCCCGGCGTCAAAAGTGCCAGAAAATAGTTGCCGAATACAACCTGCACCGCCTGGTACAATGTAATCTTCTCATTTGAAATTTTTACCATATGCATCAACCGGCTGCCATCAAAGAAAAGTCCCAGGCTCACAACCAGTACGGCCAGTGCAATTGACCATGGCTGGAACTGATTCAGATTGTGCAAGGTATTGATATCAACGGTCGTATAGATGACGACCCCTGAAATCACAAGCACCAGCAGGATCAAAAACACAAACCGCTTATAAAATTTATTCATTAAAACCGTCCCTCGGGATAGTTAATCGATACTCATCTCAAGCCTCAGCCAGAGTTTCCTCGTGGCTGGCAAAGGCGCTGTGATTATGGATAGACTCATAATTCTCACACTCAATCGAGAACCAGGCGAGACCTTCCAGTCCTCGCAAAGCGAGGACTGTATCACGCAGGATATCCTCGACAAATTTCGGATTCTCATAGGCTCGCTCCGTCACATACTTTTCATCCTCCCGCTTGAGCAGTGGATAAATTGGCGAAGATCCCTGCTTTTCCAGCAGCAGCGCCAGATCTTCGATGTAAATGCACTCAATGCCGCGTCTGAAGCGCAGCTGGACACGGGATACCGAGCGCTGGTTATGTGCACCATAGGCTGATATTTCTTTGCTGCAAGGGCAAAGCGAGGTAAATGGCACATCGATGCCAAGCTGGAACGTCATCGGTTCGCCCAGCCGCTTGCGCCCCGTAAAAAGGCAATCCAAATCGAGTATTGACGCACGGCCGCTGACCGGTGCCTGTTTATCCACGAAATACTTGAACGACAGCTCGACCTCGGCCGACTGCGCATGCAGACAGGTAAGTGCCTCCTCCAGCATCTGCTCCATCTCCTGCTCAGCCAGCGGTTTCTGTCTCCAGGGCATGAGAATCTCAAGGAAGCGGCTCATATGCGTGCCTTTGTACTCGCTGGGCAATGCAACGGTGAAACGGACACGGGCCAGCACCTGCTGGAAACCGCCTTCCTTCGTCTTGATCAGGAATGGCAGATGCGCATCCTTGATGCCAACCCGCTGAATGGCAATGCCCCGGGCATCTGCCTGGTTCTGTACATCCCGCATATCAGATTTCCCTCGTTTCGTACTCCACCGGGTCCTCTACGCCAGCCTCGGCAAAGCCGCGCAGACGCAGTTTGCAGCTGTCGCAGACGCCGCAGGCCTTCTCGCCGCCCTTATAGCAGCTATGCGTGAATTGCAGCGGCGCGCCAAGCTTGACGCCAAGCTTGACAATCTCTTTCTTGTCAAGCTGCTGCAACGGTGTCTCGATGGTGATTTTCTTACCCTCGACTGCCGTAGCTGTCGTCGCAAAATTAGCCAGCGACTGGAACTTCTCGATAAACTCCGGCCGGCAGTCCGGATAACCGGAATAGTCTACGGAATTCACACCGATATAAACATGGCTTGCACCGAGCACCTCGGCATAGCCCATCGCATAGGACAAAAAGATCATATTGCGAGCTGGTACATAGGTGACTGGAACCGTGTCACGGTCCACATCTCCGTCCGGTACGTCAATCTGCGTATCCGTCAGTGCCGAGCCGCCAATGTCTTCCATATTCGTCTCGATGATCAGGTGCTTTTTGACTCCGTAGAACTCCGCGATCTTCTTGGCGCCGGTGAGCTCAATGCTGTGGCGCTGGTGATAGTTGAAGCTGATCGGATAGACCTCATAGCCCTTGCTCTTCGCAACGGCCATGCAGGTACAGCTGTCAAGACCGCCTGATAATAATACGACTGCTTTTTCCATTTTATCGGTACTCCTTGTTCTCAATTTGCCCGGACTCAGCCCCGGATGGCTTTGATAGCTTCCGCTGCATCCCCAGCGCCGTAAATGGCACTGCCAGCCACGATGATATTCGCGCCTGCCTGGCGGACCAGCTTGCTTGTCTCGGCATTGATGCCGCCGTCCACCTCGATATCACAGTCAAAATCCATATCCTGAATCGTATGATAGAGCATATGAATTTTCTCCAGCTGCGACTCGATGAATTTCTGTCCGCCAAAGCCAGGATTAACGGTCATGATGAGGACCATGTCTACATCAGCTATGAGTTCTTCAATCATAGCGAGCGATGTGCCCGGATTAAGGGCAATGCCTACCTTGCATCCAGCAGCTCTGATCTGCTGAATGATCCGGTGATGATGACGCGCTGCCTCCACATGGAATGTGATGATATCCGCACCAGCCTCAGCAAAAGCCTCAATCTGATTCTCTGGATGATCAACCATCAGATGCACGTCAAATACAGCCTTGCTGGTTGCCCGCAGGCTCTTGACCACCGGCGACCCCAGCGTGATATTCGGCACGAAACTGCCGTCCATGACGTCGATATGCACATATTCAGCTCCGGCGTCGGTCACCTTTTGTACCTCATCGGCCAGGTGGGCAAAATCGGCGGACAGGATGGATGGAGCAATTTTAATCATTTATATTCCTTCTTTCGTGCAAGTTGTTGATTTGACTTGATTTCTTCGTAGATATTCACATAGGCATCATAGCGTTCCTGCGTAATTGTCCCCGCCGCCACAGCGGCCTTGACCGCGCAGTCCGGCTCATGCGTATGACTGCAGGGAGCAAAGCGGCAGGTATCGAGCTGCGGTTTGAACTCCGGGAAATAGCCCGACAGGTTCTGGATATCCAGCTCCGTAAGCTCCATCGCCGAAAAGCCCGGCGTATCGACAATGAATCCATCGCCATATGGCAATAGTTCCGCTACGCGCGTCGTATGCCGGCCACGCTTGATCTTCTCACTCACATGGCCGGTCGTCAGCTGCAGATTCACATCAATGCAGTTAAGCAATGAGGACTTGCCGACACCGGAAGGACCGGCAAAGACGGTTGTCTCCCCCGCCAACTGCTGCCGCAGGGTATCAAGCCCCTGTTTTTCTTTGGCTGACACACGCAGGACCCGATAACCAATCGACTCATAGTCCTGCAGGAACGTATCCGCATCCCCATCGTAGAGATCCGTTTTATTGACACAAATCGTGATTTTAGGAATACCAGACCACTCAGCCAAGACAAGGAAGCGATTGAGCAGCAGCGGATGCAGATCTGGCTGGGCAGCCGCAAAGGTCAGCATCACCTGCGTGATATTAGCGACCGCGGGCCGGCGAAGCATGCTGACCCGTGGCAGTTGTTCCTCGACAACGCCACTGCCATCATCCAGCCGGGAAATAATTACCTGATCGCCCGGCACCACCCCGACGCTTTTCCTCGTCTTCCGGAACTTGCCACGAAGCTTGCAGGCAATAAGTTCTCCCCCTGTCTGCACGTAGAAAAAGCTGTTATAGGCTTTGATAACCCGGCCCTGCTGCCGGCCCTCCGCCAATCCGCTTTGCTGCTCTTGCATTAACGCTCCTTTACTCAGCGGCTTTTACTGGACTCATTCTTGCCCGGTACCACTGCATTATCGTTCTTGTCATTATTCTTGTTGTTATCCTTTGTATCCTTGGCGGAATCTTTTCCCTCTTCGGCAATTACCAGACTGATGGATGCACCGTCGGCAACATCACTGCCGCCAGACGGGCTCTGGCTGATGACCGTACCAGCCGCCTGCTTGCTGGCCTGATGGGATACGCTGCCGACCCTAAAGCCGGCACTGCTGATCGCACCGCGGGCAGCATCCAGTGGCAGCCCCGTTACATCCGGTACCGAGGCTTTCTTTTCCTTCTCGCCCTTGCTGACGGTAATGTCGACGCTCTTGCCACGGCTGACTTTGCTGCCAGCTCTTGGATCGGTCCCAATGACGGTACCAGCTTCCTCATCAGAATTTTTCTCGTAGACAGACCCCACCTTAAGCCCCATCTTCTCCAACTTAGCAATAGCATCACTCTTGCTCAGGCCTTTGAGGTCTGGCATGTCCACACTCTCGCCGCCCTTGCTGACATATATGGTAACCATCCGCTCTTCTTTGACTTTCGAACCAGCCTCCGGCGTCTGGGACACAACCGACCCGACCGGTACATCTGCGTCAAAAGTCTCAGCAACATTGACGCGCAGCTTCTTATCCTCTAGGATCTGGCGCGCCAGTACCATCTGTTTGCCCGTGACATCAGGGACTACAACTTCCGCCGTGCTCCAGAACTTACCAAAGCTCAGGAAAGCACCCACGAAAAAGCCCAGCAGCAGAACTGTCACCAGTCCGGCTATAAACTTCTTGGATTTGAATACAGACCGCTCCGGCTCTGAATCTTCATATGCCGGCTGATTCGGCTGACGGCGCGAAGGCATCGACTGCGCGGGATCTTGTACCCGGGGCAGAACCTGCGTGGCATAAAGATCCTGCTGGGGAGCCGCGTAACCTGTACCTCCCCCCAGCATCTGTTCAGCCTGAGCAATATCATGTACCAGCTCATCGCTGCCCGGCCGTATCGCAGGATCTTTGCTCATAGCCCGCGACACAATAGCCTCCACTACTGGCGGAATTGACGGATCAAGCTGGCGTACAGACACCGGCTCCTCCTGCAGATGCTTCATGGCAATGCTCACCGGAGTCTCTCCATTGAATGGCAGCTGACCAGTCAGCATCTCATAAAGCACAACGCCCAGCGAATAGACATCCGATTTCGGGGTAATCATCGTTCCCTTGGCCTGCTCGGGTGAGAAATAATGCACCGAACCGACCACATTGCCCGAATAGGTCATTGTCGACTCAGTCACAGCGCGCGCTATCCCGAAATCGGCTACCTTGGCACTGCCATCTGCCATCATTAAGATATTGTGCGGCTTGATGTCACAATGCACCAGATTATTTGTATGGGCGTGTGAGAGCGCACGGGCAATATCACTGGCGATCCGCAGCGATGCATTCACGCTCAGATGGCCCTCCTGTTTGATCTTGTCTTTGAGCGTGCTGCCCGGCACATACTCCATGACAATATAATGGGCCTCTCCCGTTACGCCGACATCAAAGATATTGACAATGTTCGGATGGCTCAGCCGGGCTGCAGCCTGAGCTTCACGATGGAAGCGATTGATGAATTCCGTGTCGCTCTTGAATTGTTCATGCAGGATTTTCACGGCTACCGGACGGTCCAGCAGCAAATCCCGGGCTTTATAGACATCGGCCATACCGCCGCCGCCAATAAGCTCCTGGAGCTCATAGCGCTGATCTAATACACGCTGGTTCATTTATACGTTCCTCCCTAAAGAGTAAAAACAATGTACTTTCGGCATTTATCGAATTCCTCCAAGGATAAAATCCAGTCAATTCTGCAGACTCAGGATAATCTTGCGAGCTATTGGCGCGGCCTGTGTGCCACCGCCGCCACCATTCTCCACAATGATCGCGAAAACGATACGCCGGTTGCGCAGTTCCGCTGAGCCAATGAACCAGGCATGATCCTCACCTTGTGCATTCTCCGCCGTACCGGTTTTTCCCGTCACGCGGACACCGCTGACCTGAGCCGCCCGGCCCGTTCCCTTTGTCACGACATTTTCCATAAAATGATCTATTTTCGACGCCATTTCAGGCGTTGTCGCGGTCAGCCATTTCTCAGGGCGTGCCTCATATACCACCAGTCCGCCCGGCGTAATGGCCTGCTGAACCAGATAAGGCTTCATGACAACACCACCATTGGCATAGGCTGCAGCCAGAAGTGCCATATGCATGGGCGTGACCAGAAGTGTACTCTGACCAATCCCCATCTGAGCCAGATCACCATTTCCCAGTTTGCCAAATGCTGGCAGATGAGACTTTGTCATGAGGATATCTCCGCCGATTTCCTGATTAAAGCCAAAACGCTCAAACGTTTTCTTAAGCTTCGCATCGCCCAGCCTCATGCCCAAGGTACCGAAAGTGACATTACAGGATTCAGTAAGTGCCTTGCTGATATCTACCTTGCCATGAACTTCGCCATGACTCTCACGGATAGAATTTCCGTCGCCAAGATCAAGCGCGCCTTTGCAGTCAAATATTTCCTGCTCATTCGTGGCTCCCTCAGTAAGGGCCGCATCGGCAATCATCGGTTTGATGGTAGAACCGGGAGGATACAGTCCCTGAACCGCCCGGTTCAGCAATGGGCCGTCAGACTCCTTGGAAAGCTGCTGCCAGTTGGCTTCGATGTTGTTCGGATCATAGGACGGCGAGCTCACCATCGCAAGCACAGCACCCGTTCCGGCATCCAGCACAACCACTGCACCTTTGCGTCCGGCCAGACCATCATAAGCTGCCTGTTGTGCATCAGACTCAATGGTGGTTTTCACATTATTCCCCTGATCGGATTGAAACAGCTGCGCCGCTGGTCCCAGCCGGCTGATATCATCCGTCAGGCCTAAAAGTTCACGATTCGCATGTCCTTCGATACCCGCACTGCCAATCGTCTCACCATTATACCCCGTGACAGCTGCCAGCGCTGCCCCCATCGGATAACTGCGCGTTCCATTTGGCCGGTTCTGAGCCAGCACCCGGCCCTGCGCATCGAGGATTGACCCACGCCGGATATCTGCGCGCGCAGCTGCTCCACGCATATTAAGCGGATTTGCAGCCAGGCTGTCCGCCTCCCACGTCGACAAATAGATAAGATAAACAGTAAGACAGCCCATGATCAGCATCAGGAAGGATGCTGCCTTCAGGACTTGTCGTTTTAATTTCCAATCAGCCATGTTCCTGCTCCTTTGATAATGATAATAGGATGCCCAGCAGGATAAAGCCGGATACCATCGAGCTGCCGCCATAACTAATGAACGGCAGCGTAATCCCGGTCAGTGGCAGAAACTTCGTCACACCAGCAATGATAATGAAGGCCTGCAGCAGCAGCAGCGCACTGCTGCCAGCTGCCACCAATGTCCCCTTCTCATTACGGCAGGCCAATGCGGCCATGATGCCCCGCCAGAAGAGCAGGATATAGCAGCCGATCAGCATCAGCGAAGCGACCAGTCCCATCTCTTCGGCAATCGCCGAAAAGACAAAATCGGTATGAACCTCGGGGATAAATCCCGGATGTCCAAACCCGAAGCCCGTTCCCCAGATTCCACCTGTTCCGATAGCAAAAAGCGACTGCACAACCTGATAAGCCATACCGTTTGGATCCTGCCATGGATGAAGCCAGATATCGAAACGCACGCGCACATGTCCGAACATCGCGTAACTGGCGGTCGAAGCCACGGCCATGAAGATCATGGCCAGGAACACATACGACTTGCTGCCTGTTGCCATGTACGTCATAAGCACAGCCATGCCGAAAAACAGCAGCGCCGAGCCAAGATCTTTCTCTACCACAAACATTAGCACGGCCAATCCCCAGATGCAGATCAGCGGTGCAATGAAGCGCAGCGGTGGCAGCTGCAGGAACAGGAAACGGTGCGATGGCAGCGTCAGTACACGCCGGTGATCCGACAAGTATGACGCCAAAAAGAAAATAATCAATATTTTACCGAATTCAGATGGCTGCATCGAGACCGGACCTAAAACAAGCCAGTTCTTGCTGCCACCGATCTCTGTCCCAAAAAGCAATGGCAGACCAAGCAGCAATACACAGCCAACTCCTAAAAGATAGGGATAGTCCAGCATACGCCGGATGCGGTCCCATAAGCGCACGACGAGGAGCAGCACGATCATGGCAATACAGATCCACTGCAGCTGCCTTACCAGCAGCGACGGCTTGAGACGCGCAATCTCGACCACGCCAATGCTCACCAGCATCAATGACATGGGGAACAGGAACGTATCCAGCCGACGGCGGATCAGCACAGCCTGCACGAACAGCGCCAGCAGCGCTGCAAGTCCCAGCCAGGGAAGATAGAGCATCGGACTCTGTATTATATCTGGTTTAGCGGCTGCCGGATTTACTTTGAGATAGAGCACGCTTAGACCACATATGACCAGCCCCAGCGGTGCCAGCATTAATCGCCAATTCTTCATGCGCTGCACACCACCACAACTGCCGTAATATTATCTGATCCACCGGCATCGAGTGCCCGCTGGATCAGCGTCTGCGCAGGATTCGCGTTTTCTGCCAGCAGCAGTTCCGCAATCTCTTCATCCGATACATGTTTCATAAGACCATCGGTTGCCAGCAGCAGGACATCTCCGCCCTTCAAAGCCAGCCGGCCCGTATCGACAGACAGATCCCGGTCGACACCAACCGCGCGGGTCAGGAGATTACGGCGCGGATGGACCTTGGCCTCATCCTCGGTAATAGACCCCTGCGCAACCAGATCCTCTACATAGGAATGATCGCGGGTAACCCGCTGCAAAGCAGCCCCATCACGCAGCAGGTAAAGTCTGCTGTCACCGACATGTGCCCAGCAGGCCTGCCGCTCGTCCTCATCGATGTGGAGCAGCGTAGCCGTCGTGCCCATTCCCTGATAGGCCGGCGTTTCCGCTACGCAGGTGAGAATAACATCATTAGCAGCCAACACCGCCTGACGCAGGGAATCCTCCACAATATCCCTGCTGCCTGCCAGCGTCTGCCGGACCGTATCCACCAGTAAATGGCTGGCAACCTCGCCGGCAGCCTCTCCTCCCATGCCATCTGCAACAACATAGACGGACGGTTCAAATACAACCACACTGTCCTCATTGCCCTGACGGACCCGGCCAACATCGGTTGCCTGATATACCTGTATCATTTCTTCACCTCTCGAACCTTAGCGCAACCATACCGATACGGACAATATCGCCAGGTTTGATATACGCCCGGCCTTCCATCTTTTGGTCATTAACATAAGTATGGTTGACACTGCCAAGGTCTTCAATGACATATTGACTTCCATGCGGATAGATGACGGCATGATGATGGGATACGAATCCCTCAGGGATCACAATATCATTATCCTCACCACGCCCGAGCGTAATCTGCTCACTGAAAGCGAACCGCCGCCCATTAAGACTCTCCTCACTGGCTTCCAGCACTACGAGTACCGCTTCATTCTGGCTCGTTTCCGGCCGGCGCTGGCGGATGGTCTCACGCCGGACCTCGGTGAACATTCGCTTGGTAAGCTTCAAGGAAAACCAGATGAGCCACAGGAGCATGCCGTATTCCAGCACCACCCGGACCCCTTTCAATAACATCGCCGACATAGGCAATCAAATCACCTCGTATACTAAAACCGTCGCCCCCACCCGGATTTCATCCCCGGCCGAGAGACAACAGGATTCAATGCGTGTTCCATTAACAAACGTGCCGTTCGTACTCTGAGCGTCATAAAGTACATGCCGGTGCTTTTCATAGGCAATCCACGCATGCAGCCGTGACGCATTAGTATCCGTCAGAATAAATTCATTCTTATCCCGCCGGCCAATATAGATTTGCTTTTCCCCGAAAGCCAGATAGGAATCCAGATCCGGTCCCTCGATAACCGACAGCGAAACCGTCTGATAGTCTTTCGGCAGGTTCAACGGCTTTGACTCCGAAAAAGCCGGCCGTTCCAGCACAATCGTATGGGATACCTCTGTACAGGAAGTTACCTTCTCCGCCTCAGCAAAACGAGACTTCAGCGCATAAGTTCCCTTGGTCCTCGCCTCATCCGGCTGGCAGGATACGATCAGAACCCCTTCCATCGTATAGTCCTGCAGGATGACCTGTTTCTCAACCGATTCGTACAGCTCATCAATGACCCGTTGGGCACAAAGCCGCTGATAATCTTCCGCCGCCAAGGAAAAAGCATACTCATTTGGTACCAGATGCTTCGGCTTCCCACGCCCTTCGCGGGCAATTTCCTTTTCCAGCCCTTTCATGAGTTCCACCGGCTCGAGATCGCTGCTAAATCGTTTATTAAAGAATCCCTCGATATGATTTTCAAGGAAGGATTCCAGTTTACCTATTCCCATAAAACAGACCCCCTTCATAAAAACTATCTGCCCGTCTGTTTCCTGTTGTCCATTATAGCAGAAAGAATTCGTAATGTCTGCCTTACGTTCCGGATTCCTGACTGCACATTCATTCTGTCAGATGCTTGTTGCGCAGCTGGCCGCAGGCAGCCTGGATATCTGCTCCCATTTCACGACGAACCGTTACCGTTATATGCCGGTCGGTCAGATAATGTTCAAACCAGTCAATGCGTTCCTTGCCGGGACGCATGAGATTTCGTTCAACCACCGGGTTAATCGGAATCAGATTGACACTGGCCAGCTGACCGCGCATAAGTGCCACCAGCTCACGGGCCTGCGTCTCACCATCATTGACCTGATCAATGAGAACATACTCATAAGTCACACGACGCTTGGTTTTATCCGCATAGTTCTTGGCGGCCTTGATAACATCAGCCAATGGATACTTGCGGTTGATTGGCATGAGTGCTGAACGCAACGCCTGCTCCGGTGCATGCAATGAAACCGAGAGTGATATGGGAAGTCCCTCGTCAGCCAGCAGGTACATTTGCGGCACAATCCCCGAGGTAGACAAAGTGATATTCCGATAACCCATGTTCAACGTATACGACTCATGCACCAGATGCAGGAAACCGATGACATTCTCATAGTTCATGAGCGGCTCACCGCTGCCCATAATGACGATCGTATCAACCTTCTGTCCATTTTCCTCATCCCGCAGCATATCATTAATCGTGATCGCCTGGCCCAGGATCTCGCCTGCCGTCAGGTCACGGGCCAGCCCATGCAGAGTCGAAGCACAGAATGCACAGCCCATGCTGCAGCCGGCCTGACTTGACACGCAGATGCTGTTGCCGTATGCCTGCCGCATAAGCACCGTTTCCACGGCCGTGCCATCATTAAACTCCAGCAGGAACTTCGTCGTTTTCGTATCCTTGGAATCCAGCCGGGTCCTGATGATTGGCCGGCCGATGATCAGCTCTCCGGCCAACGTCTCGCGCAGCTGCTTGGACAGGTTTGTCATCGCCTCAAAGGACGCGGCGCCTTTCTGATACATCCATTCGGCAATCTGCTTGGCCCGGTACCCCGGCACCTTATAGGGTTTAAGCGTCTCCTGTAACTCAGTGAGCGTCATCCCAAAAATATTCGTCACAATGTTTTTCCTTTCATTCCGTTCCATATAGGTCCTGATGTCGGCCGTCTTTCAGGCTTCCAGTGAGCGGCGCATGCGCGCGATGAAGAAACCATCTGTTCCATCCCGCTGCGGATAAAGCTGAACCATCGCTTCCGGCCGTTTCACGGGCAGATAGTCGCCAGCCGGTTCCAGCTGGAACTGCGGATGCTTCGCCAGAAATGCCTCGACGATAGCCTGATTTTCCGCAGGCTCAATGGTACAGGTACTGTATACCAGTACCCCGCCCGGCTTCACAGCTGCTGCCGCACTCTCGATGATCGCATGCTGCAAGGCCGGCAGCTCGCTGATTTCCGCCTCACTCTTATTCCAGCGGGCATCCGGCTTACGGCGCAGCACACCAAGTCCCGAGCAGGGCGCATCGACGAGTACGCGGTCCGCCTGCGCCGGATAGCTTTGTCCGACCTCACGGGCATCCAGCAGCTGCGTCTCGATGATGGAGATCCCCAGCCGATCGGCATTTTCCTGGATTCGATCAATTTTGTGCTCGTAAATATCGCCTGCAAGAATACGGCCTTTGTCCTGCATGAGCGCTGCCAGATGGGTTGTCTTGCCGCCTGGTGCGCTGCAGCAGTCGATAACAAACTCGCCCGGCTGCGGATCAACCACATGCGCCACAAGCATGGAGCTCTCATCCTGTACCTGGCACAAGCCATCCTGCAATGGCTGCAGGCGGTCCAGCGAACCATGCGCCGTGATGATGACGCCCTCCGGAGTCCACTTGGATGGTTCCGCTTCAGTCCCGGCCTCTTTCAGGGCTGCCAAAAGCGTATCACGGTCAGCCCGAAGTGTATTGGCACGTACCGATAACAGTGCCTGCCCATTATTGAAGTCGCATAACGACTGTGTTTCCTCAAAGCCGAAGGCCTTGACCCAGCGCTTCACCAGCCATTGCGGGTGCTGGCTGGCCAGAGCGAGCCCCTCTGTCGCATGCCCCTTGCCCTCTGGGAACTTCGCCCGTTCCGGCTCACGAACCGCGGTCCGCAGGACCGCATTCACGAACTTCACGGTCCCCGGATGACTGTATTTCTTGGCCAGATCCACGGCCGTATTGCAGGCAGCAGAATCCGGTACCTTGTCAAGATAAAAGATCTGGTAGAGGCCAAGCCGCAGAATCTCCCGGATCATCGGCGGGATTTTCTTCAGCGGCCGGTTGACATAGCGACGCAGGATCCAGTCCAGTGTATCGCCAGCCTTCACTGCCCCGTAGACAAGTTCCGTCACGAAACGGCGATCTGTATCGTCAAGCTCTGCCTTGCGCAGCTGCCTCGTCAGTGCCACATTGGCATAAGCGCCATTCTCGTGGACTTCATTCATGATCTTTATCGCGGTATCACGCGCTTTATCCATAATTTATTCGTTCCCTTTCGGAATAATGATTTGTTCCAGCTGACGGCGAACCTCGGCCATATCCACATGCGTATTAAAGCACGGACCATTAGGCCGGATATTGAGCACCCCTACGGCTGGCAGCGGATAGACATCCTGAATACCGCTCATAAGGTCACGCTCACAGGCAATCGCCAGTACAGCTTTCGGCCGGGTCTTATAAACAATCTGCCGGGCAAGTGTCCCGCCCGTCGCCACGAAGAAATGGAATCCCATCTCTTCAGAAAGCGCCACGAGAGCGCCAATGTCACAGCCCCCGCAGCGCTTGCAGTTGTTCGGGTCCCGCGTAATCTTGTGCGGACAGGTCGCCAGCTGGAGACAGTGCGGTGTCACCACCAGCAGACGGTCAGCCGGCACCCGAATCCCCAGCCGGCTGAACAGCAGATTGCTGACCGCAATAAACGATCCCTCCAGCTGCCGCTTACCGATGCCAAATGGCCGGCCCAGCTGTACAGCCAGAGGGAACAGCAGATTGACAAATGCATACGACTGCTGTCGCAAAAACGGCAGATAGCACAGTCCTGCCACGGCCAAAGCCATATTGATAAGGCTCATGGCAGCCGCTGCCGCCATGACGGCAAAGATGCCGCCGACCACAGTCGGCAGCACCGGAGCAATCCCTGCCAGTCCGGGGCGGGCAATATACCAGATGCCATAAAGCAATATCGATGCCAACGACATCGTCAGCGCAAGCAGGCTGATAAATAGCCGCTTCTTCGGACGCCCCGGAATTACAATTTTCTTTTTTACAGGCTCAGCCTGAGTACTTTTGGTTTGATCTGCCATAGAAAACCTCCAACAAACCGCCCCTGTATCGATACGGGACATAACGTACAGACTCATTCATCGCTTAATGAATAAGCCCCTGCACTAAAATTGCCCCATTTTATCATATCTTAATGAAAAACCGCCGGAAGGGTGATGCCATGACCGTTCAGATAATCAGCCGCACGCATTTTCTTCTTGCCTGGGGCCTGAAGCTCAAGAATTTCAAGCAGTTCATCTCCGGCAGCCACCAGCAGCCCTTCATTCTTATTTGCCTTTACGATAGTTCCACCCGCGGCGGCCGCCGGTTCGCCCGTCCGCCGCGTGCGCCAGATCTTGTACTTGGCACCATCCAGTGCAGTATAAGCGCCCGGCCAGGAATTAAGTCCGCGCACAAGATTGTGAACCTCAGCGGCCGGTTTCGTCCAGTCAATATGCCCAGTCTCCTTGGTGAGCATAGGGGCATAATTGGACTCTCCCGTCTGCGGCGTACGCTGCAGCACACCATCTGACAGCTGGGCCAGCGTCTCCATGAGGACCTCAGACCCTAATGCCATCAGGCCGTCATGGACTTCCTCCAGCGTCGTATCCTGCCCAATCGCCAGCTCACGGGTAAGCAGCATATCGCCCGTATCAAGACCTGCATCCATGAACATCGTCGTGACGCCCGTCTTTTCCTCACCATTGATGACACACCACTGCATCGGCGCAGCTCCGCGATAGCGCGGCAACAGCGACGCATGAACATTGATACAGCCATATGGCGGAATATCGAGAATACGCTGCGAAAGTATCTGCCCGAACGCTACCACAACCATAAGATCCGGTTTCATTTCCTCCAGACGGACCGTGAATTCCTCCGTCTTGATCTTCGCGGGCTGATAGACTGGCAGATCATGCGCTTGTGCCCAGGCCTTCACCGGCGATGGCACAAGTTTCTGGCCTCGTCCGCGCGGCTTGTCCGGCTGCGTGATCACCCCAATGACCTCGCATGTTTCATGAAGCGCGGCAAGACAGGGAACCGCAAACTCCGGCGTTCCCATGAAAATGACACGGAATTTCTTCACGCTTCACTCCCCCTATGTATACTGGTTGCAATATCGATGAACAGCTGGCCGTCAAGATGATCCAGCTCATGCTGGATGCAGCGGGCGAGCAGTCCCGTTGCCGTCAAATGCTGAAGCTTGCCACGGCGGTTCAGGAACTCGACCTTTACCTTCTCGGCACGCTCAACTTCACCGAAAATATCCGGCACAGACAAGCAGCCCTCCGTATCAACCTCGGAACCTTCGCGATACGTAATGACCGGATTGATAAGCTCAATCAGCCCATAATCGTCCTGACAATCCATCACGACCATGCGCAGACTCTCTCCAACCTGTGGTGCTGCAATACCAATTCCATCGTTTTCATACATCGTCTGCGCCATATCATCCAGCAGTTTCTTAAGCTGCTTATCAATTCGCTCCACAGGCACGCATACCTTTTTAAGAACGGGATTACCGGCTTTCTTAATATCCAATAATGCCATATATTTCATCTTCTCCTTATTTCTTCAATGCTGCCGCGCCTGTCACGATGCCGAGGACTGTCTCAGCCGCCTTCGCAAGGGACTCCAGCGGCAGGTACTCGAACCGGCCATGAAAATTGGCACCACCCGTAAAGAGATTGGGGCACGGCAGACCACGGAATGACAGCTGAGCGCCATCAGTGCCCCCACGAATCGGCTGAATATCTGGTGTCACGCCGGCACCAATCATGGCCTGCCTGGCCAGCTCAACCACGAACATATTCCCATCCTCGATTTTCTCGAGCATATTGTAATAGACATCATGTGACTTAACTGCTACTGTCCCTTCACCATATTTCGTGTTGAAAAAGTCCGCCAGCTGGTGAAGATAGGCCTTGCGGGATTCAAACTTCTGACGATCGTGATCACGGATCAGCATGTTCATCGTACATTCCTCAACCCCGCCGGACAGCTTGTGCACATGGAAGAATCCTTCACGCCCTTCCGTATACTCCGGCTTCTCGCCTGCCGGCAGCATCTGCTGCCATTCAGCAGCCAGGGTAAGCGCATTGATCATCTTTCCTTTCGCCTCACCGGGATGCACACTGCGGCCATGGAACGTGATAACCGGGTTGGCTGCATTGAAATTCTCATACTCCATTCCGCCCAGCTCACCACCATCGACAGTATAACCAAAATCCGCTCCGAACTTTGCCACATCGAAAAGTGCTGCACTGCGGCCCGTTTCCTCATCGGGCGTAAAGCCGATACGAATCTTGCCATGCTTGATTTCCGGATGCTGCATCAGATATTCCATCGCACTGACAATTGCCGTCACACCAGCCTTGTCATCAGCTCCCAGCAGCGTCGTTCCATCAGTGAACATGATGTCCTGCCCCTGATACTTCCGTACCTCCGGGAAGTCCTGCGTACGGAATACGACTGGACCATCCTCATTAAGCACGATATCCTTGCCATCATAGTTCGTCACGACCAACGGTTTGATGGGCCCGCCCGCAGCGTCCGGGCTCGTATCTACATGCGCAATAAAACCAACCACGGGTGCACCGCTCACGCCATTCTCCGGCAGTGTCGCCATAATATAGCCGTGGTTATCAAGCTCCACTTCACTCAGGCCAATATCTTTCAGTTCTTCTGCCAGATGCTTCGCCAGCACCATCTGCCCTGGCGTACTGGGACAGGATGCCTCATTCTCCTCATCCGACTGCGTATCAAAACTAATATAATCCTTGAACCGTCTGACTAAAACATCCATATTTAATTCCATGGATAAACACCTCGATTAAATTTTTCTATTTATATATCTTCTTATTATAGCAAATTTCCGGACAATAAAAAAGGGCAGTCTGTCCTGCCCTCTTTCAAACAACAAAATAATCAGATTTTAAACTTGCTGACGGCACCAACACCGACTGTCGTAAGCAACGAAGCCCCGACCATCAAAGTAATGAACTTTCCTCGTAATGTCATCGCTGCCTGCATAACAAACCCCCCATTACCAAATGAAAACTACGTCTTATCCTTACTGCACTTCCTCGATTCTATATAGTTATTATTCCACACGATTCTCATAAATCCTTTCCTATTCTTTAAATTTTCAAAATATAAGCATTTTATATTATATATGCGTATAGAAATGTATCCTCGGTATTACTTCTAATTTCTCCGCGATTAAGCTATAATGAACTATGTTTCTGTAATTCTTATTCAGCTGACATCTCAGCTGCAGGAGGTTTGCCTTATGCATCAATATCTTTTCTATATCGGGCAGTTTCCCGTACGCGCTTATGGGCTCGTACTCTCATTGTCCATCATCCTGGCCACAGGCGTCGGGTACTTTCTTGCCAAAAGCGATGGACGCGGCTACGAAAAACACCTCGTTGACATAGGGATCTACTGCGGAATTGCTGGCCTTTTGGGAGCCCGTCTCTGGGATGTATTTTTCTTTGATTGGGACTATTACAGCCACCATCTGACTGAGCTCCTGAATGTCTGGCAAGGCGGTATGGCCATTCAGGGCGGAGTCTTTCTCGGAGTCATTACCGGTATCCTATATTGCCGCCATCACCATCTGGACACCGTTCACCTGATGGATGTACTCGCACCAGCCATTATTCTGGGGCAGTCCCTCGGCCGCTGCGCCAACCTGCTAAACGGCGATGCTTTTGGCGCACCAACTGGCGGTGCCTTCGGCATCATCTATCCGGCTGCGACTTTGGCGGCCCACACCTACGGCAGCCAGCCACTCTGGCCAGCTGAAATCTGGGAAGGACAGCTTGATCTTGTTATTTTTGCCCTATTGCTCATGTTCCGTACCACCATGCATGCCAAAGGACAATGTTTTGCCCTCTACGTCATGCTTTACAGTCTCGCCCGCTTCGCACTCGAATTTCTGCGCGGCGATTATGCTGAAAAAGTCCTTGGTTTCATGACCAGTGCCCAGACCACCAGCTTCTTTGCCTTTCTCATTGCAATTATTTGCTTCATCGGATTAGAATTACATCAGCATCGGCAGCAGACACAAAAATAAAACCGACCAGAACCAATGCATCCTTCAATGTGATTTGACGAATTACACCTGAATCAACTATAATAGTAACCATATGTGTCATTAAACCACAATGAAGGAGCGAATGAGCTAATGAAAATCTTAGCCCGTCATATGACTGCCGACCTGTTCAATTGCCAGAACAGCCAATTGAACGATATTGCACTCATAAAAGAAACACTGCGGGATACACTTGCTGACCTGCAGCTGAAACTAATAAATCTTACTACTGAAAAACTCGACGAGGAACACTATGTATTCATGGTTGTTTTTGGTGACGGCCATTTGACTCTGCATGTCTACACCCAATTGAAGTACGTTGCCATGGACATCTTTATCTGTCAGGAAGATGCTGCACCAGATAAGATTGCTCAAAACATACGTGGTTTCTTCAAACCAGATAAGACAAAAACCACCGTATTAAAACGTGGAAATTTTGGCAGTGCCAAAGAGCTGAAGCCAAAAGTAAAGACAAAGGTTGCACCGCTGCGCCGAATCCACAATACTGGTGCAAAAGTCATCCGCATTCTGGCACATCGCAATCATCAGTAACTGCATCGGATATACAAAAAGACCTTCCCGTTCAAGGAAGGTCTTTTTGTATATCCGATGCGTTGCTTATTTGAAATTATCCACAAAACGGCTGAGCTCTTCAGCTGCTTTTGTCACCCGGGACAGATGTGCCGTAATTTCTTCCGTTGAGGCTGCCTGTTCCTGACTGATGGCCCCCGTCGTTTCAATCGACTTCGATATAGCGACAACGGCCTTGTTCATCTCAGTCAAGGTTGACTGGATCTTTTCCGTCGCAGTACGAGACTGCTCCGCCAGCTTACGGACTTCCTCTGCTACAACAGCAAAGCCGCGTCCCTGCTCGCCAGCACGAGCGGCCTCGATTGCCGCATTAAGCCCTAAAAGGTTCGTCTGACCAGCGATATTATTGATGAAATCAATAACCTTGATGGTTTCTGCGTTGCGTTCCTCCAGCGCTCTGGCCTGCGCTACAGACTGCTGCCCTGCATTGGCCAGTTCGCCGGCACTCTGCGCTACCTGTTCAACAGCCTGATAAACCGTCTGCGTTGAAGATGCAATCTCTTCCACTGCCTTGACCAGATTCATATTGTTCGCCATATCGACACCCGTACTGAGCGTACCAATCAACTCACCGTTGATGCCATGGATCGGCGTAAAAATAGTCTTGATAGGAACGCCATATACTTCTGCTGGCTGATCATCGTAAGTATCCTGATTCTTTCGCAGGCACTCCTGAATAGTAGAGATATCCTGGATTGGTTTGCCGGCTTCCAGATCAATATTTAATTTTTTGCCCGGAATATAATCGAGATACTCCTTAGTATCGGTAAGACCAATAACCACATCTTCACGCACAATATGATTGATATAAGGAATAACTACTTTAAACGCGTTAAGAATGTCTTCATTTGTCTTAATGCTTGCTGGTAATGCCATAATATTTTCCCCCTTAAACTACATCACTACATCATCATTATTTAAAATTTCTCGAGAACTGATCCAACGACTCTGCAGCTTTGGTCACCATGAACGGATTCTGGCAGATCTTCAGCAATATCACGCCCCGACGCAATTGCATTAGCAATCTCCCCGGATATCGGTTTTCCGGCCTCAATGTTAAGACGAAGCTTGGCTCCAGGATCAAACTCCAAAAACTCCTTGGTCGAAGTAACACCTACAGCCAGCTCTTCGCGGACAACATGATTGATATATGGGACTACTAATTTGAACGCATCTAAAATATCCTCATTTGACTTGATATTTTCTGGAAAAGTCATCCTATCCATCTCCCTAACTATATTCGCATCTCTAATATCCTATATTTCGACAAAAAATAAAAAATTCCTTCTACTCTATCAAATATATCAGGGAAGTAAAATACAAGTATAAAAAAAGAGTCCGTATAAACGAACTCTTTTTGCTTAACCAGCAACGCCCTATCCTCCCAGCCCGTT
>ERZ650307.582-NODE-582-length-20741-cov-11.093735_pt1 | contig 20741 bp, 19 predicted proteins | sample MGYA00376243_ERZ650307 | MGnify/ENA primary metagenome ERZ650307 (study PRJEB26733, sample SAMN07839242) | wastewater metagenome | biome: urban; feature: artificial channel; material: waste water | place: USA: North Carolina | collected 2016-03-31 ... | reverse complement strand
CCAAATAGGGATTTAATACTCAAGCAAAACGGGATGGCGGTATCAGAGAAAGTCTGAGCACGCCCCCGTTTGCCGCCCTTGGCGGCAAACCATGCCCTATCTTTGTCGATCGAAATCAGCAAGGCTCCACGCGACTTCAGGGCGGCATTGTAGGCGTTTCAGTTGCTGGGGGCATCGGGATCAGTAGGGTGTGTTCGGTGTGCCGTACTCAAGCAGCCTTTGTGCCTGATTTGTGCAACAAAGCCAACCATTTACACCATGACCAGCCAATTTGAATTCCGATTCCCCAAGCCCGCACTTTCGCCCCACCCCCCCGCCCGATTGTGCAAAAATCCCCCCTCCAGCACGGCAGCCACTTTTTGCCCTGCCTCCTCCCCCGCCCCTTGGATGCCCCCATGCTTGAAACCGACGCGCTCACCAGTCAACCCGCTGACCGGCTGGTCACCGCCCGCCCCCTGTCCGCCCAAGAAGACATGGCCGAACGCGCCCTGCGTCCCCGTCAGCTTGATGACTATGTAGGGCAGGTTAAGGCGCGGGGGCAGCTTGAGATTTTTATCGAGGCCACCAAAAAACGCGGCGAAGCCCTAGACCATGTGCTACTGTTTGGCTCCCCGGGACTGGGCAAAACCACCTTGGCGCACATCATCGCCCGTGAACTCGGGGTGAATCTGCGCCAGACCTCCGGCCCCGTGCTAGAACGTGCAGGCGATTTGGCCGCGATTCTGACCAACCTCGAACCGCACGACGTGCTGTTTATTGACGAAATCCACCGGCTGTCCCCCGTGGTAGAAGAAATTCTCTATCCCGCGCTAGAGGACTACCAGCTCGACCTGATGATCGGCGAAGGCCCCGCCGCACGCTCGGTCAAGCTCGACCTGCCGCCGTTTACCTTGGTCGGTGCCACCACCCGCGCAGGGATGCTGACCAACCCCCTGCGCGACCGGTTTGGGATTGTGGCGCGGCTAGAGTTCTACACCCCCGAGGAGTTGGCGCGGATTGTGACCCGCTCGGCTGGGCTGCTGAAGATGGAAATGGCAGCAGAGGGCGCGGCAGAAATCGCCCGCCGTTCTCGTGGCACACCCCGTATTGCCAACCGACTGCTGCGACGGGTGCGTGACTTTGCCGAAGTCCGCGCCGATGGCCATGTCACCCGCGACATTGCCGATGCTGCCCTGTCAATGCTGGATGTGGACCACGCTGGTTTGGATGTGATGGATAGAAAGCTGCTGTCCGCCGTGATTGAAAAATTTGGCGGTGGTCCTGTCGGGCTAGACAACATCGCTGCCGCCATTGGCGAAGCCGCTGACACCATCGAAGACGTGCTAGAGCCGTACTTGATTCAGCAGGGCTTGTTGCAGCGCACGCCGCGTGGCCGACAAGCCACCGCCCTTGCCTATGCCCACTTTGACTTGACCCCACCCCCACCCCGTACCTAAGCCCCGTTTAACCCTTATCAACAAGACACACCGCCCTTTTTTAGGATTATGGCAAATAACAGGAGAATCACCATGCAAGATGTAATTAAGATCGGCGTTGTGGGTGCAGGCGAGACCGGCACCCCCTTGCTGGCACAGCTGATTGAAGCCCCGTTTATCGAGCTGGTCGGTGTCGCTGACCTTGACCTCACCCAGCCAGGCATCGCCCTAGCCAAAGCCCACGGGGTGATGACTACCACCAATTTTATGGACTTTGCGCGGCTGGGCACAGATGTAGACATCGTGATGGATGTCACCGGCGTCCCGATGGTGTGCGAGCAGCTTCGCCACTATATGCAAGAAACCGGTAATGACCACACCCTCATCATGCACGAACGTATTGCCATTTTGTTGCTGTCACTATTTTCTGGTCGGCTGGTGCGGGGCAAGCACGGTGATTTGGAATACCACTGACCTATGGTTTGATATCCTCCCCAGCCTGAAGGCTCGGGATGCCTACGGCGGTCAGCCCGATCTGGGCTGGCACGCTTCGGCGGGTTCTTGCTTCACCGAGCGGACTCACTGCGCCGACTCTCCACAAGCTAACAAGCGGTGTCCCCACGCTAAGAACCTGTTTACGATCTGCGAAACTCGGGTGATCCTGCGTTCAAATTCACAAAAAAATGCGTGTGGGTTCAGTTTCAATGGTGCTTTTTTGGTTCATTTCCCCTTGGCTGACCCTTCACTCCGTCGATCGTCAACCCCTTCTTGCTGGGTGGGCGCAGGGCGAGCATCCTGCTAGGATGCGGGTTTGTGCGGCGCAAAACAGTACTGTGCCGCACCCTGATTTCCCCCTGCGAAAGCCCCCATGTCCAAACACATTGCCCGCAAACGCTTCGGTCAAAATTTTCTGCAAGACCCCCGCACCATCGCCGACATTGTCGAAGCCGTCCGCCCTGCTTACGACGACCTCGTAATTGAAATTGGCCCCGGCTTAGGTGCGATTACCCGCCCCCTGCTGGCACAACTGGCCACCCTGCATGTGGTCGAAATTGACCGCGATATCATCGCCCGTCTTAAACGCGAATTCCCCGCCGACCGGCTGACCATCCACGAAGGGGATGCGCTGGCCTTTGACTTTGCCAGCATCGGCGGCAGTGCACCGCTCAAAATTGTCGGCAATCTGCCTTACAACATCTCCACCCCGCTGCTCTTTCACCTTGCCCGCTTTGCCCACCGTGTCGTAGACATGCACTTTATGCTGCAAAAAGAAGTGGTTGACCGCATGGTGGCCGAGCCCAGCACCCCCGATTACGGGCGGCTGTCGGTCATGTTGCAGTACCACTTTTCGATGGAACGCATCCTAGACGTGCCCCCCGAAGCCTTTAGTCCGCCGCCCAAGGTCGATTCTGCTGTGGTACGGATGATTCCCTACCCCACCCTGCCCCACCCCGCCCAAGACGAAGCCCTGTTTGCCAATCTGGTGCAAACCGCCTTTGGTCAACGCCGCAAAACCCTGCGCAACAACCTCAAAGGCGTGCTGGACGATACTGGCTTTGAAGCCCTGCACATCGACCCCAGCTTGCGTCCCGAAGCCCTGCCGCTGGCGGGCTTTGTCGCAATGGCCAACTATCTGAGCCAAGCCGGTTGCACAGCCGCCCAAGCCAAGCGTCCCGAAGCCGAATAATTTTTTCAGCCTCCCCGCCTGCTGCCCTAGACTGGGGGCGGGCGGGATTTTTCCCCGTTCGTTTGCTTTGGCCTTGCGCGTCTTGCCCACCGCTGCACGCTGCCGGCCTTTCCCTCTCTACTTTGGAGCATTGCCATGCGCGTATCCCTGATTGCCCTTGCTGTTGCCAGCACCCTGACTGCCGCTCCCGCCTTGGCAGAAGAACTGACCGGCACCCTGAAAAAAATTAAAGACAGTGGCGTGCTCAACCTCGGCCACCGCGAATCCTCCATCCCATTTTCTTACCTCGACGACAACCAAAAGCCCATCGGCTATTCGATGGACCTGTGCAACCGCGTGGTTGAAAACGTCAAAAAAGAACTGAAGCTGCCGACGCTGCTGGTCAAATACACCCCCGTTACTTCACAAACCCGCATTCCGCTGATGACCAACGGCACGATTGATATTGAGTGCGGCTCCACCACCAATTCGATTGAGCGGCAAAAGCAGGTGGCGTTTGGTGTGTCCACCTACGTGACTTCGGTGCGGATGCTGACCAAAACCAACGCCGGAATCAAAACCCTGAATGACCTCAACGGCAAACCCGTGGTCACCACCACCGGCACCACCTCTGACCGCTATATCAAGCAAAACGAAAAAGGCCTGAGCATCGACGTGAAAAACGTCTACGGCAAAGACCATGCTGATTCGTTCTTGATGGTGGACACCGGTCGCGCTGCTGCATTTGTGATGGATGATGTGCTGCTGGCCGGCTTGATTGCCAATGCCAAAACCCCGAAAGACTTTGCCATTGTCGGCCCCGCACTGTCGGTTGAGCCTTACGGCATCATGCTGCGCAAAGACGACCCGCAATTTAAAACTTTGGTCGATAAAACCTTGGTCGGGCTGATGAAGTCAGGCGAAATCAACGCGGTGTATAACCGCTGGTTTATGTCGTCCATTCCGCCTAGAAACATCAACCTCAACCTCCCCATGAGCCCCCAGCTCAAAGAAGCCCTGAAAACGCCGAACGACAAGGGCGTTTAACCTTCCGTGCCCTACCCACTCGCGGCAGGGTGTCTCCCCCTTTAAAACCTGTTCAAAGTCTCCCAAACGAAGAGTCAGCCGCGTCTCGCAGTGCGTAAACAGATTCCTAGAACCGGTTTGCCCCCCGCGCGTTATTCCCGCGAAAGCGGGAATCTAGGCCGTGCCGACCGGCGCACCATTCGCCTATTGCTATGCTGTAACCAAGACTGGATTCCCGCCTACGCGGGAATGACGGGGTGGCTAGGCGGGTGGGGCTATAGAGACTTTCAACACGTCCTGAGGAAACACCGATGAGCGCGTACCAATGGCACTGGGGGGTGATTTTTGAGCCTGTCCCCGATACCGGCGAGTTTTACTATCAGTGGCTGCTGTCTGGCCTCGGCTGGACGCTGACCACCGCCCTAGCCGCATGGTGCATTGCCCTTGTGGTTGGCACCTTGGTGGGGGTGGCGCGGACGGTGCCCAACCGGCTGGTGTCGGGACTGGCCACGGCCTATGTGGAGCTGTTCCGCAATATCCCGCTGATTGTGCAGATGTTTTTGTGGTTTTTTGTGCTGCCAGAATTTTTGCCCGCCGCTGTGGGCAACTGGGTCAAGCAAGACATGCCCTTGCCGGCCTTTTCTACCGCCGTGATGGCACTGGGCATCTACACCGCCGCACGTATCGCCGAGCAAGTCCGCACCGGCATTCTGACCCTCTCTCGCGGGCAAAAAAACGCAGGGCTGGCGATGGGGCTGACGCTGTGGCAAACCTACCGCTATGTGCTGTTGCCGGTGGCATTTCGGGTAATTACCCCGCCGCTGACCAGCGAGTTTATGAATATCTTCAAAAATTCAGCCGTGGCCTTGGTTATTGGGCTCACCGAGCTGACCTTTCAAATGCGCCAAATCACCGGCGAATACGCCCCCGCCAATCCAATTGAAGTCATGACCATCACCAGTGTGCTGTATCTGCTGGTGGCCTTTTCGGCCAACCGGCTGATGGCATGGCTGGAACGCAAAACCCGCATTCCGGGCACGATAGGCGGAGGCCAATCATGAACTTTGACATGGGCGCGATTACCCCTTCACTGGGGTTTTTAATGCAGGGCTTGCGCTACTCGGTGCAGCTCACCTTGGTGGCCACCGCTGTTGGCATTGGCTTTGGCACGCTGCTGGCCTTGGCGCGGCTGTCGCCATTGCGCTGGCTGAATCTAGCCGCAGCGGGCTATGTGAACCTGTTTCGCTCGGTGCCGTTGGTGCTGGTGATTTTTTGGTTTTACCTCTTGGTGCCGCTGCTGATGGGGGTGCAGGTGGGCGCGGAACGCTCGGCTTACCTGACGTTTGCCATTTTTGAATCGGCGTATTTTTGCGAAATTATCCGCGCAGGGATTCAGTCCATTGGGCGGGGGCAAGTCAGCGCGGGCTTGGCGATGGGGTTTACCTACGGGCAAAACATGCGCTACGTCATTTTGCCGCAGGCCTTCCGCAACGTCGTGCCCTTGCTGCTGATGCAGGTCATCATTCTGTTTCAGGATACGTCGCTGGTGTATGTGGTGGGTGCGACCGATTTGTTGGGTGCGGCCAGCAAAGTCGCCAACCGTGATAACTCGCTGGTGGAAATGTATGTGGCCGTCGCGGTGATTTATTTTGTGATTAGCTTTGTGCTGTCGCGGCTGGTGAAGCGGCTGCATAGCAGGATTGCGATAGTGCGCTGAGAACCTGTTCAAAGTCTCGCAAACACAGGGTCAGTCAATGTGCCGCCGCTGCCACGCGCGGCAGGGCTTCAGTCCGACCCAGCCGCTGCGTTTAAAAAGACTTTGAGCCTGTTCAAAGAAAGGAAAAACCATGCACACCCTAACGATTAACCAAGCCCGTGCCAGCCTTTCACGGCTGGTGGACGAAGCCACGCTCCGCCATGAGCCTATTGCCATTCGCAGCGAACATCACCGTGCCGTTCTCGTATCAGCCGCTGATTGGGCAGCCATTCAAGAAACCTTGTTTTTGCTGTCTGTGCCGCACATGCGCGAAACCATCCGTGAAGGCCTAGCCACCCCTGTCAGTGAATGTGCTCAGGCGTTAGATTGGTGAGCTGGGCACTGGTCTACACCAAGCAAGCCCAAAAAGATGCCGAAAAACTCGCCGCCGCGCACCTGAAAAGCAAGGCCGTGACCCTTTTGGCGGCGTTAAAAGCAGACCCTTTTCAGAATCCTCCACCCTACGAAAAACTGGTGGGCGATTTGTCGGGCGCGTATTCGCGGCGGATTAACATTCAGCACCGCTTGGTTTATCAGGTTGTTGAAACCCAGCACACCGTCAAAGTGCTGCGGATGTGGTCGCATTACGAATAGCCGTCCAACGATTTGAGGCCGCCGCGCTTTGTTGCAGGTGAGCCGTCTTTATTTAGCGAGAAAGCCATGATTCATATCAGCAACCTTTCCAAGTGGTATGGCGAATTTCGCGTGCTGACCGACTGTTCCACCTCCATCGCCAAAGGGGAAGTGGTCGTGGTGTGCGGGCCGTCTGGCTCGGGCAAATCGACGCTAATTAAGTGCGTCAACGCCCTAGAGCCGTTTCAGCAAGGCGACTTGGTGGTGGATGGCCTGTCGATTGCCGACCCCAAAACCAACCTGCCCAAGCTGCGTAGCCGTGTGGGCATGGTCTTTCAGCACTTTGAGCTGTTCCCCCACCTGTCGATTATCGACAACCTGACCCTTGCCCAAATCAAGGTGCTGGGGCGTAGCCGTGACGCGGCCAACACCAAGGGGCACGCCCTGTTGGCGCGGGTGGGGCTGACGGCACAAGCGGATAAATTTCCGGGGCAGCTATCGGGTGGGCAACAGCAACGGGTGGCGATTGCCCGTGCTTTGGCGATGGACCCGATTGTGATGTTATTTGACGAGCCCACCTCGGCACTCGACCCCGAAATGGTCAACGAGGTGTTGGATGTGATGGTGTCGTTGGCGCAAGACGGCATGACCATGATGTGTGTCACCCACGAAATGGGCTTTGCCCGCAAAGTGGCGCATCGGGTCATCTTTATGGATAACGGTCAGATTGTGGAAGATGCCAGCAAAGACGACTTCTTCGGCACCCCCCGCTCCGAACGCGCCCAGCAGTTTTTGTCGAAGATTTTGCAGCATTAAAGCCTGCACCCTAACCACCGTCACCCGCCAACGCCCCTCTCCTCGCCGCCATCAAAGCCCGATTAGCCGAGCGCGGCGTTTTTGTCCCGCTTACCCACCGGTAGCGGCATTGAAAGCCTGCCCATGAACCACCAAGCCCTCTCCGCCTTTATCTGGTCGGTTGCCGACCTGCTGCGGGGTGACTACAAGCAATCCGAATACGGCAAAGTGATTTTGCCTTTCACCATCCTGCGTCGCCTTGATTGCGTGCTGGCGCACACCAAGTCTGCGGTTTTGGCCGAGCTGACCGCCAAAACCGCAGCAAAGCTAAACCCTGACCCGTTTCTTATTCGCAAGGCAGGGCAAAGCTTCTACAACACCTCGCCGCTCGACCTAAGCACCCTGCTGGGCGACCAAGACCATATCCGCGAAAACCTCTACGCCTATATCCAAGGCTTTTCGCCCGCCGCCCGCGACATCTTCGAACGCTTCGACTTCCACACCCAAGTTGAGCGGCTGGCCAAAGCGGGCTTGCTGTATCTGGTCACAGAGAAATTCGCCCATATCGACCTGCATCCCAATACCGTCGATAACGCCCAAATGGGGCTGGTCTTCGAAGAGCTTATCCGCAAATTTGCCGAAATCTCCAACGAAACGGCGGGGGAGCACTTCACCCCGCGTGAAGTCATTCGGCTAATGGTCAACCTGCTGTTCATCGAAGACGATGACGTGCTGACCTCGGGCAACGCCGTTGTGCGTACCGTTTATGACCCCACGGCAGGCACCGGCGGTATGCTCTCGGCGGCAGGGGAATACCTGCACGAACACAACCCCAACGCCCGCCTCACCATGTTTGGTCAGGAGCTTAACGATGAGTCCTACGCCATCTGCAAGGCTGACATGCTGATTAAAGGGCAGGATGTCGGCAATATCGTCGTTGGCAACACCCTGTCGGAAGACGGCCACGGCGCACGCAAATTTGACTACATGCTGTCCAACCCGCCCTTTGGCGTGGAGTGGAAAAAGGTCGAAAAAGAGGTGCGCAAGGAGGCCGCTGACAAAGGTTTCGATGGACGCTTCGGCCCCGGCCTGCCCCGTGTTTCCGATGGCTCCATGCTGTTCCTGCTGCACCTGATTAGCAAAATGCGCCCAGCGGCCGATGGTGGCAGCCGTATCGGTATTGTCCTCAATGGCTCGCCGCTGTTTACCGGCGGTGCTGGCAGCGGCGAATCAGAAATCCGCCGCTACGTGCTGGAAAACGACCTAGTGGAAGCCATCATCGGCCTGCCGACCGACATGTTCTACAACACCGGTATCAGCACCTACGTCTGGATTCTGTCGAACAAGAAGCCGACTGACCGCAAAGGCTGGGTGCAACTCATCGACGCCAGCAGCTTTTGGCAGAAGATGCGCAAGAGCCTTGGCAGCAAGCGCAAGGAATTATCAGATGCACACATTGCCGACATCACCCGCCTGTTTGGCGACTTCGCCGAGGCCGAGCAGGCCATCGTTTTGGACACTGCGGGCAAAGAAGTCAGCCGCCAACTGCAGCTCACCGGTAAAACGCCGCCTTCGCCACCGAACGGCGGCAAGGTCAAAATCGTGCCCATCGCCCGCGTCTTCAAAAACGAGGCATTTGGCTACACCACGCTGACCGTTGAACGCCCGCTGCGCGACGAAGCGGGGGCGATTGTGCTGGGCAGCAAGGGCAAGCAAAAAGGCAAGCTGCAGCCAGACAGCGCCCTACGCGACACCGAAAACGTGCCGCTGGCCGATGACATTGCCGCCTACTTCAAGCGCGAAGTATTGCCGCACGCCCCGGATGCGTGGATAGACCCTGAAAAATCCAAGGTCGGCTATGAAATCCCCTTCAACCGGCATTTCTACGTCTTCGAGCCGCCGCGCAGCCTGCATGAAATTGACGAAGAGTTGAAAGGCGTCACCGCCAACATCATGCGCATGCTGGAAGGGCTGGCCGAATGAGCAACAAGCCCCAGCCCTTCAATCATCACGGCGAATTTTCTGAAATTCTGCAAATCATTCGTAGCGGCCGCGCCAAAGCCTACGAAGCCATCAATCTCGCCTTGCTGGAAACCTATTGGGCGGTTGGCGCCTATCTCGACCGCAAGGTTAGCGAAGCCGCTTGGGGCAAAGGCGTTATTCGGCATCTCGCGGAATGGCTGCAAGCTCAAGCGCCAGACGTTCGTGGTTTTTCAGCGCAAAATCTTTGGCGGATGAAACAGTTTTATCAGACCTTCTCGGCCACGCCAAAACTCTCGGCACTGCCGAGAGTTTTATCCTGGACACACTATTGCACCTTGATGGGGCAATGCAAAACTGACGAAGAGCGTTATTTTTACGCCCTGTCGGCTCAAAAAGCCGGATGGTCAACGCGCGAACTTGAGCAGCAAATTAATCAAGCCGCCTTCGAGCGAACCCAGCTTGCCGAGGTAAAACTCTCGGCAGTGCCGAGAGTTTTACCCGATGCCGCCATCGGCGTATTCAAGGACAGCTACCTCCTCGATTTCCTGAGCCTGCCTGAACGCCATAGCGAGGCGGATTTGCAAACTGCCTTGTTGCGCAATCTGCGCCAGTTCCTGCTAGAACTCGGTGACGGCTTTGCCTTTGTTGGAGAAAAAGTCCGGGTTCAAGTTGGCAATCAGGATTTCGAACTCGACCTGTTGTTTTTTCACCGAGACCTGCAATGTCTGGTGGCTTTTGAACTCAAGACGGGACGCTTCGAACCCGAGCACATGGGCAAGTTGGCCTTTTACCTCGAAGCCCTCGACCGTGACCGCAAGCGCCCGCACGAAAACCCCAGTATTGGTGTTCTGCTTTGCCGCAGCAAGGACGATGAAGTCGTCGAATACGCCCTCAGCCGCCACCTGTCACCGGCCATGGTTGCCGCCTACGAAACACAGATGATCCCGAAAACCCTGCTGGCGGAAAAACTCCACGAATGGAGCCAGATGCTGCAAGCGCCGGAAACCGACGACGGAGAAGAGGCATGAGCTTGCCGCGTTATTTGGAGTACAAGGACAGTGGGGTGGAGTGGCTGGGGGAGGTGCCGGGGCATTGGCGAGTTCAACGCCTGAAGCGTTCGGTTGCGAGTTGTAGGAACGGTATATGGGGTGATGAAGCAGAAGGCGGTCCGAACGATATTGTCTGTGTTCGAGTGGCCGATTTCAACCGTCAGAAACTGGAAGCCGTGCTGAACTCTCCCACGATGAGAAGCGTTACCGAAAAGGAGCGAAGCGGTCGGCTTCTAAAAAGAGGAAATCTCCTACTAGAAAAATCTGGGGGAGGAGAGAACCAGCCCGTCGGTTGTGTCGTAATTTATGACCACGACGAGCCTGCAGTTTGCTCAAACTTCGTTGCCAAAATGGAACTTGCTCAAGGCATGAATCCATCATTTTGGCGCTACGTCCATGCCTCGGCGTATTCGATTCGTTTGACAGTCGGTTCAATAAATCAAACCTCTGGAATTCAGAATCTCGACCAAGACCGCTATTTCAATGAGTCCGCACCTTTTCCAACCGAGCATGAACAAACCGCCATCGCCACCTTCCTCGGCCGCGAAACGGCGAAGATTGACGGGCTGATTGCCGAGCAGGAAAAACTCATCACTCTGCTGGCCGAAAAGCGCCAGGCCACCATTTCCCACGCCGTCACCAAAGGCCTGAACCCCGATGCGCCGATGAAGGATTCCGGGGTGGCGTGGTTGGGGGAGGTGCCGGCGCATTGGAATGTGGCACCATTAAGCATTATTTGTAGCCTCATCCAGACAGGACCATTCGGAAGTCAGTTACATGCAGAAGATTACATAGAAGATGGAACGCCTGTCGTTAATCCGTCAAATTTGGTTGACGGACAAATCGTTCCCGATTGGAAATGCAGTGTTGCCGCCGAGATGGTCAATTCACTACCTCAGCATGTATTACGTATCGGCGATATTGTGTTTGGTCGACGCGGCGAGATGGGGCGATGTGCGCTCGTCAAACCGGATAACGCGGGTTGGCTGTGCGGAACAGGCTCTCTCAACCTTCGACTGAAGACCGGTAATCCAAAATTCGTTGTCACCTACCTCGGCACGCCGATAGTGCGTGAGCTTCTAAAGCTAGAGTCAGTCGGCTCGACCATGGACAATTTGAACGCAGGCATCCTCTCAAGAATTCGAGTTCCACAGCCACCGGATGTAGAACAAGCTGCCATCGCTACCTTCCTCGAAACAGAAATCAGCCGTTTAAACGCGTTGACCGCAGAAGCCACCCACGGCATTGCCTTACTAAAAGAACGCCGCTCCGCCCTGATTTCCGCCGCCGTCACTGGCAAAATCGACGTTCGGGAGGCCAACAATCAATAGTATTCACAATCGCACGATTAACCGTATGATATAAATCAGCCTTCATCGCGTGATTTACAGGAGTCCAATATGTCTCATATCAGTGCCAATGACTTGAAAACCAAAGGGGTGGCGGCGATTGAAGCAGCACTGAGCGGGGGAAGCGAGGCCATTGTGTCGGTGCGTGGCAAGGATCGGTTTGTGGTCATGGAGATGGCCCAGTACCACTATCTGCGCGAATGCGAACTGGACGCGGCACTGGCCGAATCCCGCGCCGATATGGCCGCCGGACGTTTTGTGGCGGAATCGGCGACAGCGCATCTGGCGCACTTGGATAAGCCAGCATGAGCTATGTGCTGTGCTTCACCGAGTCCTACAACCGCCGCGCGGCACGCTGGCTAAAGCGGCATCCCGAACTGCGGCAGCACTACTTGAAAACACTGCAGTTACTGGAGGCCAACCCGTTTCACCCCTCCTTGCGGCTGCACGCCCTGAGCGGCAAGCTGCAGGGTGTCCATTCTGTTTCGATCAATCTGTCGTACCGGATTACGCTGGAATTGCTTATCCAAGATGGGCAAATCATCCCCATCAACGTAGGCGACCACGACACCGTGTATTGATTGCCGGCACGATTGGGCAGCAGCAAACGGGAAAAATTAGACCACTCACCCCCCTAAAAAAACAAGAACCCATCCGATGCACGCCCTCCACCAAGAACACCATTTCGAATTCTCCATCTGCCAGCACCTTGGCGATAACGGCTGGCTCTACGCCGAAGGCGATGCCACCCACTACGACCGGCAAAACGCGCTGTTCCTGCCAGACCTGCTGGCGTGGGTAGAAACCACGCAGCCAGAAAGCTGGCAGCAACTGACCCAAACCCACGGGGCGAATCTGCCCAAAGTGCTGGCCGAGCGGGTGCGCACCAGCCTGAACGAGCAAGGCACGCTGGAAGTGCTGCGCCGGGGCGTGGAGATGGTGGGGCTGAAAAAACCGCTGACACTGGTGCAGTTCAAACCGGCACTGCGCATCAATCCAACCCTCCTTACCCACTACGCCGCCAACCGGCTGCGCGTGGTGCGGCAGGTACACCATTCGCTGAATAACGCCAAAGATGCGCTGGACTTGGTGCTGTTTGTGAATGGCATCGCGGTGGCCACCGCCGAGCTGAAATCAGACTTTACGCAAAGCGTCAGGGATGCGGTGGCGCAATACCGCTTTGACCGCCACCCCGCACCCAAGGGCGGGCGGGTTGAGCCGCTGTTGGCTTTCCCTGGCGGGGCCGTGGTGCATTTTGCGGCCAGCCAATCCGAAGTGATGATGACCACCCAACTGGACGGAACCGCCACGCGCTTTCTGCCCTTTAATCGGGGTAACCACGGCGGCGCGGGCAATCAGCCTGACCCCGCCGGTTTCGCCACCCGCTATCTCTGGGAAGAGGTCTGGCAGCGCGAGAGCTGGCTGGAAATTCTGGGGCGTTATCTGATTGGCCAGCGTAACGACAAAAAACACCTGACCGGCCTTATCTTTCCGCGCTATCACCAGTTCGATGTCACCCGCCAACTGCTGGCCGATGTGCGGCAAAACGGGGTAGGCCAGCGTTACTTGATTCAGCACTCGGCGGGCTCCGGCAAAACCAACTCGATTGCGTGGACGGCACACTTTTTGGCCGACCTGCACGATGCCAACCACCAGAAGGTTTTTGACAGCGTGCTGGTGGTGTCCGACCGCAATGTGCTGGATGCCCAGCTACAAGAAGCCATTTTCGACTTCCAGCGCACCACCGGCGTGGTGGCGACGGTGAACGATGAGCACGGCAGCAAAAGTACCCAGTTGTCGCAAGCCCTAAAGGAGGGCAAGAAGATTATCGTCTGTACCATCCAGACCTTCCCCTTCGCGCTAAAAACGGTGCAGGCACTGTCAGCCACCGAGGGCAAGCGGTTTGCGGTCATTGCCGACGAGGCGCACAGCTCACAGACCGGCGAGGCGGCCGCCAAGTTGAAACAGTTGCTCTCTGCCGAGGAATGGGCCGCGTGGCAAGATGGCGGCGAAATCGACACCGAAACCCTGCTGGCATGGCAGATGTCGGCAAAAGCCAGCCAAGATAAGGGGCTGACTTATATTGCCTTCACCGCCACGCCCAAGCAGAAAACCCTAGAGCTGTTCGGGCGCAAGGATGCCGAGGGGCTGCCACAGCCATTCCATGTGTATTCGATGCGCCAAGCCATTGAAGAGGGATTCATTCTCGATGTGCTGCGGAATTACACGACCTATACCTTGGCGTTCAAACTCGCCCACAGTGGGCAGACCTACGACGAAAAGCAGGTGGCCAAGTCCGAGACACTGAAAGGCATCATGGAATGGGTGCGCCTGCATCCCTACAACATCAGCCAGAAGGTGCAGGTGGTGGTTGAGCATTTCCGCCAGAAGGTACAGCCGCTGCTGAATGGCAAGGCCAAGGCGATGATCGTGGTGGGCAGTCGCAAAGAGGCAGTGCGCTGGCAAAAGGCGATGGCAAGCTATATTGCACGGCAAAACTACAAGCTGGGCGTGCTGGTGGCCTTCTCGGGCGAAATCAACGACCCAGAGAGCTACCCAGAGCCGGTCACAGAAACCAGCAAGACGCTGAACCCCAGCCTAAAAGGCGAGATTCGCGAAGCCTTCAAAGCCCCAGATTATCACTTGCTGCTGGTCGCCAATAAATTCCAAACCGGCTTCGACCAGCCGCTGTTGTGCGGCATGTATGTCGATAAACGGCTAGGCGGCATTCAGGCCGTACAAACGCTGTCCCGCCTCAATCGGGCGTATCCAGACAAAGACACGACCTATATCCTCGACTTTGTGAATGAGGCCGAAGCGGTGCTGGCTGCCTTCAAAACCTATTACGAAACCGCCCAGCTCGAAGCAACAACCGACCCGCATCTGGTTTTTAGCCTACGCGCCAAACTCGATGCCACCGGCTTTTACGATGGTTTCGAGGTTGACCGTGTTGCGCAGGTGGAAATGGATGCCAAAGCGACACAGGCCCAATTGAGTCAAGCCTTGGTGCCGGTGGCTGACCGCTTGCTGAAACGCTACAAAGCGGCGCAAAACGACAAGGCGATGGCCGAGGCCAACAAAGACGAGGCGGGCGCACAGGCGGCCAAAGAGGCAATGGCGGTGCTGCAACTGTTCAAAAGCGATATGGGCGCGTTCAACCGTCTGTATGCCTTCTTGTCGCAGATTTTTGATTACGGCAATACCGACATCGAAAAACGCTTCATCTTCTACAAACGCCTGATACCGCTGCTTGATTTTGGCTGCGAACGGGAAAGCGTTGATTTGTCTAAAGTAGTGCTCACCCACCACACGCTCCGCAACAAGGGACAGCAGACGCTCAACCTGAAAAACGGCGAAACACCGAAGCTTGAACCGATGTCAGACACCGGCAGCGGCGCGGTGCAGGAAAAAGAAAAAGCCCTCCTCGCCGAAATCATCCAGAAAGTGAACGGCCTATTTGAGGGCGTGCTTTCCGACGAGGACCAGTTGGTCTATGTGAACGGGGTACTCAAAGGCAAGCTGCTGGAAAACCAAATGCTGATTCAGCAGGCGGCCAACAACACCAAAGAACAGTTCGCCAATTCGCCCGACCTGTCCGCCGCCCTGCTCAACGCCATCATGGAGGCCTTCGATGCCCACACCCTCATGAGCACCCAAGCCTTGGGGTCAGAAAAGGTGCGCGAAGGGCTAAAAGAAACCTTGCTGGGGCCAGCGCAGCTGTATGAAAAGCTGCGGCAGCGGTCAAGCCACCCCGCCTCACCCTAAGCCCACCCAATCCACCGTCACCCGCCAACACCCCTCCCCTCGCCGCCATCAAAGCCCAATTAGCCGAGCACGGCGTTTTTGTCCCGCCTGCACGGGTACGGGTTTGAGCCGACATGGTCTTTCAAACTCTGCTGGGCTCATATAACCCAGCGCAGCGTTCTTGAACTCGGGGCTGTTGCGGCGGGTTGATGGCATGTTCTATTTCCGTTGGGCGGTTGGGTTGTTCCGCCTATCGGGGCGTTCGAAAAAATTAGACCACTACAGGTGTCCATGATGCACGTTTTGTTTTTGCACGGCTTTTTGTCTAGCCCTACCTCGAAAAAATCGCTGGATATGGCGGCCTACCTTGATGAACGGGATTTGCTGGGCTACTTCCACGCCCCTGTGTTGCCGGTCGAGCCTCAAGCCGCCCTGTTTGCCGCAGAGTCGGCGTTAATGGAATTTATCGACGAGCCATTTCTGCTGGTGGGCAGCTCGCTGGGCGGCTACTACGCCACCCATCTGGCGGAAAAATGGAACGCGCCAGCGGTGTTGATTAACCCCGCCGTCCGTCCGTTTGAGACGCTGAAGCAACACGTCGGCTGGCAAATCCACCACAGTACGGGCGAACGGGTGTTTGTCCGCCCCGAATACTTTGCCCAGCTTGAAAAAATGTATGTGCCCAACTTGTCGCTCGACCGCTATTGGTTGCTGGCCAGCCGTGACGATGCGGTGCTGGATTGCCAGCAAGCCGAAGCCCGTTATGCGGGTGCCAAGCAAACGGTGTTGGACACGGGGGGACATACCTTTGAGGCGTTTGCCGACTATCTTGAGGCTATCTATGAATTTGGCACGGCGTGGACGGGGCAAGCTGCTTGAACGTGTTTAGGCCATGATTCCCGCCGCTGGTGGCGGGCTTGGTTGTGATGCCCCGCTGCTGCTGGCCGATGGGGTTGGTCTGGGGTTTGGCTCTGGCAGCATCGCCAGCCACCACCCCATCCGGCTGCGCCGTTGCCCCCTCACCAGTAGAGGGAAATCACAGCCAAGGCCGCAGTGATTGCGCTTTTTCGGGGTATTTCGCCTTGGCGACCCCTGTGCCATTGAGACTTGGCACGGCGTGAGCAGGCTTACGGCAACGCCCCAAACCGCTGCACCGCCGCCACAATGGCTGGGCACATCACATCTTGGTTTTGCGGGTTGGACGCATCGCGTTCGTCTTCGGTCACGGCTTCGGCGTGGTGCAGGGTGGGTTTGCGCCCAAGGGTCAGCAGCGAAGTGCCCAGCAGCTCGGCAAAGCGATAGGCGTGGGGAAAGCCCGCGTTACGTTTGGAGACAAAAATCGAATGTCCCGCGATTTTGCTCAGGGTGCGGTAGCTTGGGCCGTACTCGGTCATGATGCTTTCCAGCGAAATAAGAAGCTGTCTGGTTAATATCTACCGTGCTTGGTAAGCGTTATTTTTAGCATGGCGATGCGCACGAAATTCTCACCTATCGCAGTCAAGACCTCGACATCTTTTGCCAGCCGCCGAAAGTTGCCCAGCCAGGCAAAGGTCGCTCCACAATCCACCGCTTCGGCAGTACCGCAAAGCCATCCTTGATCTTGGTTGAAATGTGACACGACCGGCGCAATACCTTTTCCACGAAGTTCACCGTCGTGCCGTGCTAGCCCGCATCCGCCGAGAATGATCGGATTGTCAGTCATTTTTCCAGCACGCGAGCCAGTAGAGACGGCGCGGCCTTGGTATCGTGCCGGTTGGCGGCATGAACCTGAACATGAAGCAGATTGCCCAGTGAATCGACCACAATATGGCACTTGCGCCCTTGGTTTTCTTGCCACCATCTCGGTTGGCAACATCTGCCACTGACAGCCATTTTTGGTCAGGTAAAGAAAGCGTTCACAATCAGCCGCTTGTCATGCAGGGAAGGTCTTCCACGGTGACTGGCAGGTTGAAAATGATGGGCAATGGGGTGCCACTGTGGCGTGGTCAGGTCGGTTGGATACGCCAAGAGTTGTCACTGATTGTTCTGGGGGCTTGATCTTCTCGCAATTTGATTTTCAAGACAGCTTCTTATTCCGCTCCGGCGGGGGAGGGGTGGATGACAAAGCTGGACGGGGTGGTGGCTGGCGACGCAGCAAAAGCTAAAACTAGACCCAAAAGGCAAGCACCCCACCCTTGCGGGGTACCCCTCCAGAGGAGGGGAATGCTAGCAAATGCAGGGTCACCCGAATCTCACTGTCTTTAAACAGGTTCTAATAACCTGTTTAAAGACAACGGGTGTGGTTTACTGCTTAAGTGGCACCGGCGCAGCATTCCCCGCTTCCGCTTTAGTCCCCGCCATTTCCTCTTGCCAAGGCAGGGCAACAAGATGCTGGTTAATGCTCAGCTCGCCTTTTTTCCAGACCGCTGCGGTGTTGATTTGCCCATTGGTCAAGGACAAATAGCCTTGCTCTGCCCATGTGTCTAGCTGGGTCGCCAGCAGGTTTTTGGCGAGGTCATCAATCTCCGCCAGCGAAGGCTGGTTCTCGGCACTGGCATCGACGGTAAACAAGTTGCGTGCTTGTGCGATGACCAAGGATTGCAGCGTGGCGTGGGGCAGGGTGAGCTTGGCATCGGCTTCCAGCTTTTTCATAAATACCAGCGGTGTTTTCAGGTCGCCATCGACATAGCCGTTGAGTGCCAGATTGCCGGTTAGACTCATCTCCCCTTCGGGCAGCTTGAGCGAGAAGGTGTTCACAATCAGCCGAGGGTTGTTGGCCAAAATCGGCCCGCCTTCGAGCGTGATGGTGTCCAGATACTGCTGGCGCAAGGCGGCAGGCTCTACGCCCTCGATTTTGATGGCAGACAGCGCACGGTCGAGTTTGAGCACACTGGCGGCGTGGAGGTGATTGGCCGAGACATCCAGCTTCATCGGACCATAGCTGGTGTGGTTAATCTCGAACCGCTCAAACTGGAACTTGCCACGGGTGTCGATAAATTCGCCTTGCTCGCTGGTCACAATCTGGTATTTCAGGTCAGACAGCGCGGCTTGCGAGGGCTTGATTTCGCCGGCGGGGTTGATAAATTCCCCTACCCGAATACGGGTCAGCAGCGAAACCAGTTCGTTAAGCCGAATTTTGTAAGGCAGGTTTTCTTTGGATTCGAGCTGCACCTTGGCGACGGACAGTTCGCTATTGCCGACGGTTACGCCGGTTTCACCAGGGCGGCTGTCAGACTGGTAGGCCAGATTGGTAAAGCCAAAACGTCCCTTCGTCGCCGCTTCGACCATGAGGCCAGGGAAACGCGCATCGACCGAATATTGCTTGTAGCCAGCGGCGTAATGGACGCGGGTCAGCAGGCCTTGCCAGTTGATTTTGACCCCAGACAGGGTTTCTTCGTAGTCAAATTTCGGCACGCTGACGGTCAAATCGCCGCCGCCAATAAAGTTAAGCCGATTGGTCACGGTAATCGGGGCTTTGTCGCCAAAAAAGCGGGTCAGCGTTTTTTTGGTGTCGTCCGACATGGTGAAATCGGTTTGCACCACGGCACGGGCAGGGATAAAGCCAAAGCTGCCAATTTCGGGCAAAGGGCCATGCTGGATACGGTTGACGTACTGAATGCGCCCATCCAGCAAGGCTTTTGCGCCGTCAGGCAACAGCGATTGATAGGGGCGGAAAAAGTTGGGGTTTAACGCCAGCTCAGTGGTTTCGGTGGAAGAAAACCAGCCGCGTTGATAGCTGTGGGACTTGACCACAAACAGCGGTAAACCGGCGATAATTTTGTGCTGCTCCGCCAAGGTTTGTTCGGCTTTTAGCCCCATCCAGTAGGACGCGCCTCCGTAGCTGATTGCTACCAGAACCCCGCCCACCACTGCGCCTTGCCACATGCGTGCTTTCACCCGTTTTGCTTCCTGTGAGATTCGTTTTAACCGCGCAATGTTACCAGACGAGCGCGTGAAAAACCGCCTGAATTACGGTTCTTATGCTACGCCGCAAAACCCCTGCTAACAGAAAGGACTTACATAAGCAATAGGCCAGATGGCAAATAATGCGATACACTGCAAAATAATTGAAATTGGCGTGTTTATTGCGCCCCCCCTGCGAGAAGGAAAGAGACAACGAATGGAATACCTGAACGGTTTAATAGATTTGCCTTGGTGGGGTTACGGGCTGGTGACGCTGGGCTTAACCCATATCACCATTGCCGCCGTGACCATCTTTTTGCACCGTCACCAAGCCCATCGTGCCTTGGATTTGCACCCGATTGCCAGCCATTTTTTCCGTTTTTGGCTATGGCTGACCACCTCGATGATTACCAAAGAGTGGGCGGCGATACACCGTAAGCACCACGCCCGCTGCGAAACCGAAGACGACCCCCATAGCCCGCAAGTGCTGGGGCTGAAAAAAGTGTTGTGGCAAGGCGCAGAGCTTTACCGTGCTGCTGCCGAAGACCGTGCCCTCGTCGAAAAATATGGCCACGGCACCCCAGATGACTGGCTAGAGCATAATCTTTATACCCCCCACAACAACTGGGGACCGACCTTGATGGCGGTGATTAACCTCGTATTGTTTGGGCCGATGGGGCTGACCATTTGGGCGATTCAGATGGTGTGGATTCCGTTTTGGGCGGCGGGCGTGGTCAATGGTATTGGCCACTACTGGGGCTATCGCAACTTTGAAAACGAAGATGCGGCCACCAACCTTGTACCGTGGGGGATTTTGATTGGCGGCGAAGAGCTGCATAACAATCACCACACCTTTGGCACGTCTGCCAAGCTGTCTTACAAGTGGTTTGAGTTTGATATTGGCTGGATGTATATCCGCATTTTGGCGTTTTTGGGGCTGGCGACTGTGCGCCGTATTGCACCGGTTTTGCAGCAGGGCGAGGCGCGGGCGCAGTTGGATGCGGCGGCTTTGCAGGCCTTGATCGCCAATCGCTACGCCATTGCGGCACGCTATGCCCGCACCCTGAAGGCGGAATGGCGTATGGAAATTGACCTCCTGTGTGCCCAAGCCACCTTGCCTGACTTTCACGGGATATACCTCCCCAAAAAAATGAAGGTCTGGCTGAAGCAAGATGCCAAAGATACGCCCACCGAAGAACGCGCGGCGTTAGCACAGGTGTTGGCACACAGCCCTAAACTGGCCACCATCTATACCATGCGCCAAGAGCTGACCCACCTCTGGGAACGTTCGTCGCGCACCAAAGACGAGCTGGTACAAGATATGCAGGACTGGTGCGCCCGCGCCGAAGCCTCGGGCATTCGCCAATTGCGTGAATTCTCAGTATCGTTGCGCTCACTGGCTTAGAAGCTGCACAAGCGAAGAGCCAGCCAAGGCGAAATACCCCCAATTGACATCCTCCCCCACCTCTCGCCAGAACTTCGTTCTTAGCGCACCCGATAAGC